>ENA-UOYA01000465-UOYA01000465.1-activated-sludge-metagenome-genome-assembly--contig:-NODE-465-length-52844-cov-27.554453_pt1 | contig 52844 bp, 61 predicted proteins | sample MGYA00238163_ERZ764804 | MGnify/ENA primary metagenome ERZ764804 (study PRJEB28919, sample SAMN05720223) | activated sludge metagenome | isolation source: Anaerobic digester | place: Hong Kong...
TAAAGTAGTTCGTTATGATCAATTTTCTTATCATTACTTCATTATATAGTTTTGAAAGTACAATTAAATAGTCAAAAATTGGCTAAAGCCAATTAAATTTTCTGGTGATGATTACGAGAAGGACACACCCGTTCCCATCCCGAACACGGCAGTTAAGCTTCTTAGTGCCGACGATACTTAGACGGACACGTCTCGGTAAAATAGGTAGTCGCCAGATTTATATCAGAGCCTTGTGCATACAGCATAAGGCTCTGTTTAATGTCTATCGAAGAATTCTTATTAAATTATAAAAAAAAGCCTTGCATATTTTGAAATATTATAGTAAAATATTAAACGTTGTGACATGACATACGATGAAACTGGAGATTGCTGCTCATTTGAAGCAGGTAACTTCGGCGGAGAATGTCCGATTCATGAAACCGGGCGACAAGTCACTGTACATTTTGCAAATAGCAGTTTTGTGTTTGTGTATTGGAGTACAGCCCAGGTTATATTGCCTTTAGGCCTTATAATATCTGGGTTTTTATAATGTTAAGGTATGAAACACCCGGCATAGTGTACAGATTAATGCTTGTTGCAAGTAACAAATTGAGTAATTAAAAGGAGGCTTTTGTAATGGCAAACAAGCAAAAAATAAGAATTCGTCTAAAAGCGTTCGACTATCAGGTTCTTGATCAGTCAGCTGAAAAAATAGTTGATACTGCAAAAAGAACTGGTGCGAAAGTATCTGGACCGGTGCCACTACCGACGGAAAAAGAAATAATCACTATATTAAGGGCTCCTCATAAGTATAAGGATTCCCGTGAGCAGTTCGAAATGAGAACTCATAAAAGATTGATTGACATATTACTGCCAACTCCAAAGACAGTAGATGCACTTATGAGATTGGACTTACCGGCAGGAGTTGATATAGAAATAAAGCTGTAATAGCAGCTTTTGGTCAATAAGGTCAAGTTCGTACTATATATAAGTATGAACCAATAACCACAGGAGGGAAAAAAATGAAAAAGGCAATTCTAGGAATTAAATTAGGAATGACTCAGATCTTCAATGAAGATGGCTTGCTTATTCCGGTAACAGTTATTCAAGCTGGACCATGTACTGTTGTTCAGAAGAAAACAGTAGATAATGATGGATATGATGCATTAAAAGTAGGATTTGTTGATGTCAGTGAAAAAAGATTGAACAAACCTGAAAAAGGACAGTTTGCTAAAGTAAAAGTAGCAACTAAAAAGTATCTCAGGGAAATAAAAGTACCTGATATGCAAAACTATGAAGTTGGTCAGGAAATAAAAGTAGGCGATATGTTTGAAAACGGAGTTCGCGTTGATATATCCGGTATATCAAAAGGTAAAGGTTTTCAGGGAACAATTAAAAGATATGGACAAAAGGGTGGTAGAGAAACCCACGGTTCCATGTATCATAGAAGAGTTGGTTCCATGAGTGCCAACACCAACCCGGCACGTGTTTTCAAAGGTAAAAAGCTGCCAGGTCACATGGGTGTGGAAAAAATTACTGTTCAGAACCTTGATGTTGTAAGAGTGGATAATGAAAAGAACCTCCTTCTTGTTAAGGGAGCTGTTCCAGGTCCAAAAGGCGGTTTACTCTACATTAAGGAAACTGTTAAGGCTTGATAAAACGAAGTAGGGAGGGAGGAAATGAAATGCCAAAGGTTGATTTATATAATATGAATGGTGAAGTTGTAGGAGATATAGAGTTGCAGGATTCTATATTCGGAGTTGACCCAAATGTTCAGGTTATGCACATTGCGGTATTGAACCAACTGGCTAACAGAAGACAGGGTACTCAATCTACAAAGACAAAGAGTGAAGTTCGTGGCGGTGGTAAGAAGCCATGGAGACAAAAAGGAACTGGTAGAGCGAGACATGGAAGCATCCGTTCAGCTCAATGGATAAAGGGCGGTATTGCTCTTGGACCTAAACCAAGAAGCTATAGTTATACAATACCTAAGAAGGTTAAGAGACTTGCATTAAAGTCAGCGTTATCTTCAAAGGTTGTTGATAATGATATATTGGTACTTGACAATCTTGCTGTAGAAGAAGGTAAAACCAAGAAAATGGTTTCAATTTTAAATAATCTTAAAGTTGATAAAAGTGCTCTTATAGTTTTATCCAATGACAGTGAGTTGACAGCAAGAGCTGCAAGAAACATCCCAGGTGTTAAGACAGCTTATGTAAATACAATTAATGTATTTGATCTCTTAAAATATGAGAAATTTATAATTACTAAGGAAGCAGTTGCAAAAGTAGAGGAGGTGTACGCATAATGAGAAGTGCTGAAGATATTATTTTAAGACCGTATATCACAGAAAAATCCAATGATGGATTGAGTGAAGGAAAGTACACCTTTATAGTAGCTCCGGATGCAACAAAGACTGAAGTTAAATACGCAGTAGAAAAGTTGTTCCAGGTTAAGGTTCTCAAGGTTAACACATCAAGCTATGAAGGAAAAGTTAAAAGAATGGGTGTACACCAGGGTCCAAGACCAAGTTGGAAAAAGGCAGTAGTTAAAATTGACTTAGAGCCTGCTGGACCGAAGGAAAAGTATGTAAGGGTTCCTGAGAAGGTACAGAAGTTAGATAAAGATGGAAAACCTGTAGTTGACAAAAACGGCCAGCCAGTTATGGTTATCAAAAAGGTAAATGGCAAAGTTAAATACAAGGTTGATGAAAAAGGCAGAGTTGTTAGAGAGAAAAAGACTTATATACCGGGATCTTACTATGAAAAAGGCGGAGTTCTGAAGAGTCCGGGCAAAAAATACAAAACCAGTATTGAAGAGTTTGGCGTAGGTCAATAACTAATGTTTAGTAAGGAGTGAGAAGAGATGGCAGTAAAAAAGTTTAGTCCTACTACTCCGGCAAGAAGGTTCATGACTGTTTCAGCATTTGATGAAATAACAAAAAAAGAACCTGAGAAATCATTGCTAGCTCCATTGAAAAAGAGGGGCGGAAGAAACGTTTACGGTAGGATAACAGTTCGTCATATAGGTGGCGGTGCAAAACAAAAATATAGAATTATAGATTTTAAAAGAGATAAAGACGGCATAAAGGCAAAGGTTGCCGGAATTGAGTACGATCCTAACAGAACGGCAAATATAGCACTTCTTCACTATGCAGATGGTGAAAAGAGATATATAATTGCACCTGTTGGATTAAAAGTGGGAGATATTGTTGAATCTGGTGAAAATGCAGATATCAAATCAGGTAATGCACTTAAGCTCATTAATATACCAGTTGGTACATTGATTCACAATATAGAATTAAAGCCCGGTAAAGGCGGACAGCTTGTAAGAGCAGCAGGAAATGCAGCACAGCTGATGGCTAAAGAAGGGGATTACGCACAGGTAAGACTTCCTTCAGGCGAAGTAAGAATGATAAGAATGAATTGTAAAGCAACTATCGGTCAGGTAAGCAACATTGAACATGAAAACATAACCATCGGTAAAGCCGGAAGAAAAAGATGGATGGGTATTAGACCAACAGTGCGCGGTGTTGTTATGAATCCATGCGATCACCCTCATGGTGGTGGAGAAGGTAAATCTCCGATAGGAAGACCAAGTCCTGTAACTCCATGGGGTAAACCGACTCTCGGTCTCAAGACAAGAAAGAAGAAAAACAAGAGCGATAAGTTCATAATTAAGAGAAGAAATCAGAAGTAATTGTTCTAAAGGTCATTAGCCATAAGTAATAACAGTTTACTTATGAAGGGAGGATTATAATAAATGAGCAGATCTTTGAAAAAGGGACCATATGTTGATGCCAAGCTTCTTAAGAGAATTGAAGATATGAATGAAAAGAACGAAAAGAAGGTACTCAAAACATGGTCAAGAGCTTCAACTATATTTCCACAGATGGTTGGTCATACAATTGCTGTTCATGATGGTAGGAAGCACGTTCCTGTGTTTATATCGGAAGATATGGTTGGTCATAAATTAGGTGAGTTTGCTCCAACTAGAACATATAAAGGGCATGCAGGTAAGAATGAGAAATCCAGCGGTGGAAAATAAGAGTGCTGTATAAATGCAGGATAGCTTTGAAAGGAGGAATTCCGGTTGGAAAGAAAGATAAGATCAAAAGATGAACTTCTTAAGGATAAAGATCAAATTCTTGAAACTTATAGTTCTGTTCATAGAAAAAATAGAAAGCCAGTAATCTTGTCAAAGAGAGAAAGAAAGGCTTTGGGAATAGGAAAAGATGAAGGTAGAGCGGTGCTTAGGTATGCTCGTATTTCATCAAGAAAAGTTAAGATTGTTATTGATTTGATAAAAAATAAGAATCTTGATGAGGCATACGGTATATTGAAATTTACACCAAAAGCTGCTTCCAGTATATTAATGAAGCTTATTAAGTCCGCAGAAGCGAATGCAGTAACAAACAACGGACTTGATAGAGATGAGTTATATGTAGCTGAGGCATATGCAAATCAGGGACCGACATTAAAGAGAATTATGCCAAGAGCTCAGGGAAGAGCTAACAGAATCAATAAAAGAACAAGTCATATAACTGTTGTATTAAAGGAAAAAGAATAATTGAAAAGGAGGTTGAAGAATGGGCCAGAAAGTTAATCCACACGGTTTAAGGATTGGAATAATTAAAGATTGGGATACCAAATGGTATGCAAGTGATAAGGATTTCAGCGACCTTTTGGTAGAAGATGTTAAGATCAGAGAATACATCAAAAAGAAATTGTACTCTTCCGGTGTATCAAGAATAGAAATCGAAAGAGCTGCAAACAAGGTTAAAATAAATGTTAATACTGCTAAGCCGGGTATTGTAATCGGTAAGGGCGGTACTGGTATTGAAGAGCTCAGAAAAGAAATAGAAAAGATGACTGGAAAGAGTGTTTTAATAAACATCACTGAAATTAAAACACCTGACATGGATGCTCAATTAGTAGCTGAAAATATAGCAGCACAGCTTGAAAAGAGAATTTCATTCAGAAGAGCGATGAAGCAGGCAATGTCAAGAACAATGAAGCTTGGTGCAAAAGGAATAAAAACTTCTGTAGCAGGCCGTTTGGGCGGTGCTGAAATTGCAAGAACTGAACATTATCACGAGGGAACAATTCCACTCCAGACTTTAAGAGCAGATATTGATTATGGGTTTGCAGAAGCAAATACAACATACGGTAAAATAGGTGTTAAGGTTTGGATATATAAGGGTGAAGTTCTTCCTGCTGTTAAGAAGAAAGCGGAAGGAGGAGAACGCTAATGTTAATGCCGAAAAGAGTTAAACGTAGGAGAGTTCAAAGAGGAAGAATGACTGGTGTTGCAACCAGAGGTATAAAGGTTACAAATGGTGAATTCGGATTACAGGCTCTTGAGCCAGCTTGGATAACAAGCAATCAGATAGAAGCAGCCAGAATAGCTATGACAAGGTATATAAAAAGAGGTGGTCAGGTTTGGATTAAGATATTCCCTGATAAACCTGTAACCAAGAAACCGGCTGCAACTCGTATGGGTAGCGGTAAGGGATCACCGGAATATTGGGTAGCAGTAGTTAAACCTGGCAGAATATTATTCGAAATCGCAGGCGTAGCGGAAGAGACTGCAAGAGAAGCATTGAGACTTGCAATGCATAAGCTTCCGATTAAGTGTAAATTTGTGGCCCGCGAAGATGAAATGGACGGTGAAGCAAATGAAAGCTAGTGATTTGAGAGAAAGAACTCAGGCTGAATTGGAAAAAGAAGAAAGAGATTTAAAAGCAGAATTGTTTAAATTAAGGTTTCAGCTTGCAACTAACCAGCTTGAAAATCCAATGAAGTTAAGAGAAGTTAAGAGATCAATTGCACGTGTAAAGACTATATTACGTGAAAGGCAATTGAAAGGGACTGATAAATAAAAGACCCTGAAGGGAGGTATATAAATTGGTTCAAAGAGCACTTAGAAAAACAAGGATTGGTAAAGTAGTAAGTAACAAGATGGATAAGACCATCGTTGTAGCAATAGAAAACAGTGTTAAGCATCCTTTGTATGGAAAGATAGTAAAGAGAACATACAAATTAAAAGCACATGATGAAAATAATGAGTGCAATATAGGCGATAAAGTTAAGGTAATGGAAACAAGGCCTTTGAGTAAGGAAAAAAGATGGAGACTTGTTGAAATTGTCGAGAAAGCACAGTAAGCCAATGGGAAGGAGGTATTAGATATGATTCAGGTCCAATCAAGACTAAGAGTTGCTGATAACACCGGAGCAAAAGAGCTTATGTGCATAAAGGTTCTTGGTGGTTCATGGAGAAAATATGCCAATATAGGTGATATCATAGTAGCTTCAGTTAAAAATGCAACACCCGGTGGTGTTGTTAAAAAAGGTGACGTTGTAAAATGCGTTATAGTTCGTTCTAAAAAAGGTGTTAGAAGAAATGACGGTTCATATATAAGGTTCGATGAAAATGCAGCGGTGATAATAAAAGAAGACAAAAACCCGAGAGGAACACGTATATTTGGTCCAGTTGCTAGGGAATTAAGGGATAAGGATTTCATGAAAATTTTGTCCCTCGCACCGGAAGTTCTATAAGGGAGGAGGCGGCTTAAATTGAAAAATATGAAAGTTACACATATAAAAACAGGAGATACTGTTTATATATTGTCAGGCGGAGAAGGAAAAACCGGAGATAAAGGCAAAAAAGGAAAAGTATTGAAGGTTCTTTCTGATAAGGGTATGATACTTGTTGAAGGTGTAAATATGAGCGTTAAGCATAAGAAGCCTAGGGGAAGATACCAGCAGGGAGGAATACTTCATCAGGAAAGCCCTATATATGCATCAAAGGCTATGGTTGTTTGTCCGAAGTGCGGAGAGCGTACAAGAGTCGGAAAACAGAAGCTTGAAGATGGTCATAAGGTAAGGGTATGCAAAAAATGTAAAGAGTTTATTGATAACATTTAAACTCTGCTCGAAAGGAGGTAATTGGTGAATGACTAGATTGCAAGAAAAATATGTAAAAGAAGTTGTACCGGCATTGCAGGAGAAATTCAAATTCAAAAGCGTAATGCAAATTCCTAAGATCGAAAAAGTTGTAATTAATATGGGCGTAGGAGATGTTAAAGAAAATCCTAAAGCTATCGATGCAGCTGTTAACGATTTAACTGCTATAAGCGGACAAAAGCCTCTTATAACAAAAGCTAAAAAGTCAGTTGCGGCTTTTAAGTTAAGAGAAGGTATGAATATAGGATGCAAGGTAACACTTCGTGGAGATAGAATGTACGAATTTGTTGATAAATTGTTTAATATTGCTTTACCAAGAGTAAGAGACTTTAGAGGGGTATCCAACAATTCTTTTGACGGAAGAGGAAATTATTCCTTAGGTGTTGGCGACCAGTTGATATTTCCTGAAATAGATTATGATAAAATTGATAAGATGAGAGGCATGGATATAACATTTGTTACTACAGCTAAAAATGACGAAGAAGCGAAAGAGTTGTTAAAGCTGATGGGCATGCCATTCAGCCGTGCATGATAAGGAGGGGACCTAAGCGTGGCAAAGAAAGCAATGATTTTAAAGCAACAGAGAACTCCCAAGTATAAAACAAGAGCTTACAATAGATGTAAGTTATGCGGAAGACCGCATGCGTATATAAGGAAATTCGGTATTTGCCGTTTGTGCTTCAGAGTACTGGCATACAAGGGTCAAATACCTGGCGTTAAAAAAGCAAGTTGGTAAACAGAAAATTTGGAAGGAGGTTTAACATATGCAAATTACAGATGCAATAGCTGATATGTTAACCAGAATAAGAAATGCTAGTTCTGCTAAACATGAGTCTGTTGACATTCCTGCTTCAAATATAAAGAAGGCGATAGCGAGAATTTTATTGGAAGAAGGATTTGTGAGGAATATTGAAGAAATAGAAGACGGTAAGCAAGGCATAATTAGATTGGCTTTAAAATATACACCAAACAAAAGTAGTGTAATAACAGGTATAAAGAGAATAAGCAAACCGGGATTAAGGGTATATGCCGGTAAAGATGAACTTCCTAAGGTATTGGGTGGATTAGGAATAGCAATAATCTCAACATCAAAAGGGATTATGTCCGATAAGAAAGCTAGAGCTCAGGGAATAGGCGGAGAAGTACTGGCTTTCGTATGGTAATATAAATGAATTCTGAAAAGGGCGAATGCTCATAATTTAAGAACAGGAGGAAGAAAAATGTCGAGAATAGGCAGAATGCCCATTGCTATACCTAAAGGTGTAGACGTAAAAGTTGCTGAGAACAACGTAGTTACGGTTAAAGGGCAAAAAGGGACTTTGACAAAAGAGTTCCATAAGGATATGATAATTAAGGTAGAAAATAATGAAGTAAGTGTATCAAGGCCTTCCGATCAAAAGATGCATAAAGCATTGCACGGACTTACAAGGACTCTTATTAACAATATGGTTGAAGGCGTAACTAATGGATATGAAAAAGCACTTGAAATAAACGGGGTAGGATACAGGGCCGCTAAACAGGGAAAGAAATTAGTTCTTACCCTCGGCTACTCACATCCTGTTGAAATGGAAGAGCCTGCAGGCATAACAGTTGAAGTGCCGGCTCAAAACAAAATAGTTGTAAAAGGTATCGATAAGCAAGCAGTTGGTGAGTTTGCAGCAAAGATAAGAGAAAAGAGACCACCTGAACCATATAAGGGTAAAGGTATAAAATATGAAACTGAAGTTATAAGACGTAAAGAAGGTAAGACTGGCGGTAAAGGTAAAAAATAAGAAAGGAGTGAACTTTAATGATAAAAAAGCCTAACAGTAACAAAATAAGATTGAGAAAGCATGTAAGGGTACGCAAAAAAATTAAAGGTACTCCTGAACGCCCGAGGTTGAATGTATTTAGAAGTTTAAATCATATATATGCACAGATTATAGATGATACAAACGGAAACACACTTGTTGCAGCTTCAACTCTTGATGAGTCTTTAAAAGGTAAAATTAAGTATGGTGGAAATAAAGAAGCTGCTAAAGAAGTAGGCAAGCTTATAGCTAAAAAAGCAATTGACAAAGGAATTAAGCTGGTTGTTTTCGATAGAGGCGGATACCTTTATCACGGAAGAGTTAAAGAGCTTGCTGAAGCAGCAAGAGAAGCGGGCTTGGAATTTTAATAGAAGGAGGGACAAAAATTGCAGCGAATTGATGCGAATTCATTAGACCTTAAAGAAAAGGTAGTTAATATAGGTCGTGTTACTAAGGTTGTTAAAGGTGGTAGAAATTTTCGTTTCAGTGCACTGGTTGTTGTTGGAGACGAGAATGGACATATAGGAAGCGGAATAGGAAAAGCAGCGGAAATTCCTGATGCAATAAGAAAGGGAATAGAAGATGCAAAGAAGAATCTTATAAAGGTTCCCATTGTTGAAACAACCATTCCACATGAATCAACAGGTGAGTATGGTGCAGGAAGAGTTCTTCTTATGCCTGCTAAAGAAGGTACTGGAGTTATTGCCGGCGGTCCGGTAAGAGCGGTTCTTGAGTTAGCTGGTATTCGTGATATAAGAACTAAATCATTAGGGTCAAACAACTCGATAAATATGGTTAATGCAACTATAGACGGTTTGTCACAGTTAAGGACAGCAGAAGAGGTAGCTAAGCTTAGAGGTAAAACCGTTGAAGAAATACTGGGCTAGGAGGGTAGCTAACATGGCTGGCAAATTAAAGATTACATTAGTAAGAAGTATAAATAAAGCTAAAGAAGACCAGGTTGCTACAGTAAAAGCTCTTGGTTTAAAAAAGATAAGAAGTGTAGTTGAACAAAAAGACAATCCTCAGATAAGAGGAATGATTAAAAAGGTTTCTCATCTTGTAGCAGTTGAAGAAATATAAGAGGAGGTGTAAGATATGAAACTTTTCGAATTAGTACCTTCACCAGGCTCAAGAAAAGTAGCAATGAGAAAAGGTAGAGGTCCAGGTAGCGGAAACGGTAAAACAGCCGGAAGAGGACATAAAGGACAGAATGCACGTGCAGGTGGCGGAGTAAGACCCGGTTTTGAAGGCGGACAGATGCCATTATACAGAAGACTACCTAAAAGAGGTTTCAATAATAAAAACTTTGCTAAGGTTTATGCTGAAGTAAATGTTTCGGATTTAAATGTATTTGAAAACGGATCAACAGTTACGTTGGAGCTTTTAAAGGAAAACGGCTTGGTTAAAAAGGTAAATGACGGTGTAGCTATATTGGGTAATGGAGAGTTAACCAAAAAGCTTACTGTTCAAGCTGCAAAGTTTACAAAAAGTGCTTCTCAAAAGATAGAAGCTGCAGGGGGAAAGGTCGAGGTGATTTAATATGGGTATGTTGGAAATATTGAGAAATGCCTGGAAGATTCCCGATTTAAAAAGAAAGCTTATATTTACAGTATGTCTTTTGCTTGTGTATAGAGTTGGAGCCCACATACCCGTTCCGGGTCTGAATCCGGCCGAATTCCAAAGGTTAGTTGAACAAGGCGGACAACTTTTCGGGTTTTTTGACATAGTATCAGGCGGAGCCTTTAAGCTCGCAACGATATTTGCAATGAGTATTACACCATATATCAATTCGTCTATCATAATGCAGTTGTTGACTGTCGCTATTCCAAAGCTTGAGCAATTAGCTAAGGAAGGCGAAGAAGGAAGAAAAATTATTGCTCAATACACCAGATATGGAACCGTTTTACTTGCGTTTATACAGGCTGTAGGTCTGTATTTCGGAATTAAAGGTGCGGTTGTTAATACAGGTGTATTAAGCTTTATTACAATAACTTTTACATTTACAGCCGGTACTGCTTTCCTTATGTGGCTTGGTGAACAGATCACAGAGCATGGAATTGGAAACGGTATATCATTAATGATTTTTGCAGGTATAGTTTCAAATGGTCCGTCAGGTTTTGCAGCACTGGTGAACATCGGAAAAGTAGGTATGACAGAAGGTAATTTCCTGATAGCATTGGTTAAGATAATTGCTATAATAGTAGTGTTCTTAGCAATGATAGCAGCAGTTGTATGGGTTACTCAGGCGGAAAGACGAATCCCTGTACAATATGCAAAAAGAGTAGTTGGAAGAAAAGTTTATGGCGGACAGAGCACTCATATTCCGATAAAAGTAAATATGGCGGGTGTTATTCCGATAATATTTGCAATGTCTATTATGATGTTTCCGTCACAAATAATAAGCTTCTTTTTCGCTGACGCAAACAATTGGTTCGTTAATTTCTTCAGAAATTCGACAGGCAGTGCCTGGTATGCTATAGTATATTCAATACTGATAATGTTCTTCACATTCTTCTATACCATGATTGTGTTTAACCCTATTGAGCTCGCAAACAATATGAAAAAGAACGGCGGCTTTATACCGGGAATAAGACCGGGAAAACCTACATCTGACTATATAGCAAGAGTATTAAACAGAGTGACATGGTTTGGTGCATTGTTCCTGGCAGTTGTAACTGTATTGCCGATAATTTTACAGAATGTATCAGGTTTGGCAAATGTATGGTTTGGAAGCACATCAGTCCTGATTTTGGTTGGTGTTGCATTAGATACAATTAAACAGATGGAATCACAAATGCTTATGAGACACTATAAGGGATTCCTTGAATAATATATAGATAGAAAGTATCTAATGGTGTGTTTTTAATTAATGGAGGAATGAAATATGAGATTGATTTTTTTGGGGGCTCCTGGGGCCGGAAAGGGTACACAGGCAAAGAAAATTTCACAAAGGTTATCAATACCTCATATATCCACAGGTGATATATTTAGAAACAATATTGTAAATGAAACTGAACTTGGGATAAAAGCAAAGGAATACATTGATAAAGGTATGCTTGTACCTGATGAACTTACAATAAGCATTGTTAAAGACAGGCTTATGCAGGATGACTGTAAAAGTGGTTTTATTTTGGATGGATTTCCAAGAACAATTCCTCAGGCAGAGTATCTGGAGAAAGCACTTAATGAAATGGGTACGGATATTGATTATGTTGTTAATCTCCATGTTCCTGATGAGGAAATAATTAAAAGGATGTCCGGAAGAAGAGTGTGCCCTAATTGCGGAGAAACATTTCATATTGTTTTCAATCCTACAAAAGTAGATGGTATTTGTGATGCTTGTAATGCAAATGTCATACAGAGAGATGACGATAAGGAAGAAACTGTTATTAGCAGACTCAAAACGTATCATGAACAGACAGAACCACTTATAGGCTTCTATTCTAAAAGAGGTAAAATAGTTACTGTAGTTGGAAAAGAAGAAATTGAAGAAACATCAAAAGATGTTATAAAGGTATTGGGTGTATGACAGATGAGCATTAATAAATCTAAAGCTGAAATAGAACTAATGAAAAAGTCAAGTGATATATTGGTTAATGCCCTCATAAGGATTCAAGAAGCGGTTAAGCCAGGTGTAACGACCTTAGATCTGGACAGGATTGCTGAGAATTATATCAGGAAATGCGGTGCGATACCTTCATTCTTAGGATATAAATCACCTTATCGAGGAGCTGTTGATTATCCGGGAAGTATATGTGCATCTGTAAATAATGAAGTTGTACATGGCATTCCCGGTTTAAGAGTTTTAAAAGATGGCGATATTATTAGTGTTGACATTGGGGTCTATTTTAATGGATTTCACTCTGATGCAGCGAGAACTTTTCCGGTAGGTACTGTTACTGCAGAGGCACAACGTTTGATTGATGTAACAAAGCAAAGCTTCTATGAAGGTATAAAAAACGCCGTAGTAGGAAAGAGGATACGGGATATATCAGCTGCTATACAAGATTATGTAGAGAGTAACGGATATTCTGTAGTAAGGGATTATGTAGGTCATGGTATTGGAACTCAAATGCATGAAGAGCCTCAAATACCCAATTACAGATTTAAAGGTGCAAATCCGAGGATTGTGCCTGGTATGGCATTAGCTATAGAACCTATGGTGAATGCAGGAGATTATAACGTAAAATTGCTTGAAAATAAATGGACCGTTGTAACTTCCGATAACAGTTTATCGGCTCACTATGAGAATACCATTGTTGTTACGGAAGATGAACCTATGATATTAACCCAAACACCTTAGAGATGTAGTGAAAGTTAAAATTACGGTAGCAATAAAGAGGTGAATTCCTTGGATTATAAAGTAGGTCAGGTTGTTTATTCAAAAGCTGGTAGAGATGCCGGTAAGAAGTTTATAATAGTAAGTATTCCGGATGAATCATATGTGTATATCTCCGACGGCGACCTTAGAAAAATAGAAAAACCCAAAAGAAAAAACGCAAAGCATCTATTAATTACAGAGGAAATTATAAAGCCGTTGAGTGAAAAACTTTTGAAAAATATGAATGTTAACAATTCTGAAGTCAGAAGGGCTTTAGAAGATCCTCGATGATAATTGGAACGATAGAGGACAGTGATTTGATAAGGAGGTTTTAATATTGTCTAAGGAAGATGTGATAGAAGTTGAAGGCAAGATAATAGAAGCATTACCAAATGCGATGTTTCAGGTGGAATTGGATAATGGACACAAGGTACTTGCCCATATATCTGGAAAATTAAGAATGAATTTTATAAGAATTCTTCCTGGTGATAGAGTAGTTATAGAGCTTTCACCCTATGATTTGACAAGGGGTAGAATAACTTGGAGAGCTAAGTAATAAGGAGGAGAATAAAATGAAGGTAAAACCGTCAGTAAAACAAATTTGCGAAAAGTGCAAGATAATTAAAAGAAAAGGCAGAGTAATGGTTATTTGTGAAAATCCAAAGCATAAGCAAAAACAAGGCTAATTTTGGATTATTATAAATGTGTAAAACTTTCTTAATAAAGATTTGCGAAGGGAGCGGCTGCATGATTTTTATCATGTCCTGAAGGAAAATTTATTAAGTAAGTTATCATAGTAGTTAAATTATAGAACCTGATTGAATTTAACGGAGGTGTAAAAAGATGGCTCGTATTGCCGGAGTTGATTTACCCAGAGAGAAAAGAGTAGAAATTGGGCTTACTTATATATTTGGTATAGGTAGACCAAAGTCAAATGAAATTTTAAAAGCAACTGGGATAAATCCAGACACAAGAGTCAGAGACTTGACTGACGACGAAATAAGCAAATTAAGAGAAATAATAGACAAAGAATACAAAGTTGAAGGTGATTTAAGGAGAGAAATCGCTTTAAACATCAAGAGACTTATAGAAATCGGATGTTATAGAGGACGTAGACATAGAATGGGCCTTCCAGTAAGAGGACAGAATACCAAGAACAATGCAAGAACAAGAAAAGGACCTAAGAAGTCTATTGCTAACAAGAAGAAGTAATATTGAATAAGGAGGTTGAAGAATAAAATGGCAGTTAAAACCGCTGGTGGAAAAAGAACAACCAGAAAAAGAAGAGAGCGTAAACATGTTGAACGCGGTCAGGCACATATAAGATCAACATTCAACAATACAATAGTTACACTTACCGATGCTGCTGGAAATGCTTTGTCATGGGCTAGTGCCGGTGGATTGGGTTTTAGAGGATCAAGAAAGAGCACACCGTATGCTGCTCAAATGGCAGCTGAGACTGCTTCAAAAGCAGCTATGGAACATGGATTAAAGTCTGTAGAAGTTTATGTAAAAGGACCTGGTGCGGGAAGAGAAGCAGCTATTAGAGCTTTGCAGGCTGCCGGCCTTGAAGTTAGTTTAATTAAGGATGTTACTCCAATTCCTCACAATGGCTGCAGACCACCAAAAAGAAGAAGAGTTTAATGGGAAGTATATGGCGGCATAGTTGTAATGAAAAAAGTGTTGCCTGATTCGATCAAATTATTGGAGGTGTAAAATTAAATGGCAAGATACACTGGTGCATCTTGTAGGCTTTGCAGAAGAGAAGGTGAAAGACTTTTACTTAAAGGTGAAAGATGCTATACAGATAAATGTTCAATAAAAAGAAGGGTCTATGCTCCTGGACAGCATGGACAGCAGAAAAAGAAGCTTTCCGAGTACGGATTACAGCTTCGTGAAAAGCAGAAAACAAGAAGATATTATGGAGTTCTTGAAGGTCAGTTCAGAAAATACTTTGAGCTTGCTTCCAAGAAAAAAGGAATTACAGGCGAAAATCTTCTCCAAATATTGGAAAGCAGACTTGACAATACCGTTTACAGATTGGGTCTGGCCACTTCAAGACCTGAAGCAAGACAGCTCGTTACTCATGGACATTTCACTGTTAATGGTAAGAAAGTTAATATTCCATCATATCTTCTAAAAGTAGGAGATGTTGTAGCTTTAAAGGAAAAGAGCAAGAAATCGGAAAAATTCAAAGCTATAAGCGAAATTGTAGGAAGAACAACAATACCTAAGTGGCTTGAGTTTGACCGTGAGAATATGGTTGGTAAGGTAGCTGCAATTCCTGCGAGAGAAGACATAGATTTACCGATTGCAGAACACTTGATTGTTGAGTTGTATTCTAAATAATAGTTTATAAACTTATAGATTCGTTGAATATAGCAACTGAAATGATAAGTCGGGGACCTATGGATTTTAAAGTAGACTATTAAGAGATAAAGAATCAGTTGCCCTCATTAACAAATTGATGACAAAAAGGAGGGTTTTAGGTTGATCGAAATAGAAAAGCCAAAGATTGAGTGCATTACGATAAGTGAAGACAATACTTATGGAAAGTTTGTTGTAGAACCGCTGGAAAGAGGATATGGTACAACTCTCGGCAATTCTCTTAGAAGAATTTTATTATCCTCATTGCCTGGTGTAGCTGTTACATCAATAAAAATAGATGGAGTGCTTCATGAATTTTCCACGGTGCCTGGAGTTGTTGAGGATGTTACAGAAATCATTCTTAACATAAAGGGATTATCGTTAAAAATGCACAGCGAAGGTCAGAAAATAGTATATATAGAAGCTGAAGGGGAAGGTCCTGTTACTGCCGGTGATATAACTGCAGATGCGGATGTTGAAATATTAAACCCTGATCTTCATATAGCTACACTCAATGGAGACCACAAGCTCTACATTGAGATGACCATTAATAAAGGCAGAGGATACGTACCGGCTGAAAAGAATAAGCAGCCTGGGCAGCCTATAGGTATTATACCTGTTGATTCAATTTACACTCCTGTGAGGAAAGTGAATTATACAGTTGAAAATACCCGTGTTGGTCAGGTTACTGATTATGACAAGCTGACTTTTGAAGTATGGACAAACGGAAGTATTAAGCCGGATGAGGCCATAAGCCTTGGTGCAAAAATACTTAGTGAACATTTGAACCTGTTCATAGATTTGTCCGATCAAGCTAAGAATACAGAAATAATGGTCGAAAAAGAAGAGACTAAGAAGGAAAAAGTTCTTGAGATGACTATTGAAGAACTGGATCTTTCGGTTAGATCATATAACTGTTTGAAGCGTGCCGGAATTAATACTGTAGAAGATCTTACAAACAGGACTGAAGAGGATATGATGAAGGTAAGAAACCTCGGTAGAAAGTCCCTTGAAGAAGTTCTGCAGAAGCTCAGTGCACTTGGATTATCCTTGGCACCAAGCGAAGAGTAATAAGGTGACAAAATGGAAACATCTTGTAGTAATACAAGACCTGTTGAATAAAGGTAAGGGAGGTAAATTAAATGCCATTACAAAGGAAGCTCGGACGTGCTACAGACCAAAGAAAAGCAGTTTTAAAAGGTCTTGTAACATCCTTGTTCGAGTATGGTAAGATCGAAACCACACTGGCAAGGGCAAAGGAAGTTAAAAATATTGCTGAAAAATTAATTACAATTGCAATAAAAGAGGCTGACAACTTTGAAACAAAAAATGTTAAAGTTACAGCTGCAAAAATAGATTCTACAGGAAAGAAGATATTAGCTGCTGCTACATCCCGTAACGAAAGAAGTTACAGGAAAGTAGAAAGGGAAGAAAAGAGCGAAAGAAAAGCAGTTGATAATCCTTCAAGATTACATGCCAGAAAGATGATTATGAACTGGGTTTACAAGGTAAAAGACAAAGATGGAAATAGCATAAACCTCGCAAACAAAATTTTTGATGAAATTGCTCCAAAGTATAAGGATACTAAGGGCGGTTACACAAGAATATACAAGCTCGGAGTAAGACGTGGAGATGCTGCAGAGGTTGTTATTTTGGAATTGGTTTAAAAAATAATGAAACAGTAACGGGATTAGGTAATGAAAGAATTTCTTAATCCCTTTGTTTTATAATTAAAAGAGCACTTTATAACCGTGGAAACAGGTTTAAAGTGCTCTATGGTTAAAGAGTGGTTTATAATGGATAAAAAAAGCATAGAGCTAAAAAATGTTTATCATTCATACAAAACAGTTAAAAATAAAACAGTTGAAAGCATCAAAGAGAATTCACTAAATAATGTCAATTTGAAGATTGAACAGGGTGAGTTTGTTTCTGTCATAGGAAGAAACGGTTCAGGCAAGTCTACCTTTGCAAAGATGCTCAATGCTTTATTAAAACCTACTGAAGGGACTGTTTACATAGACAACATCGATACAAAAGACGACGACTTTGTTTGGGAGATTAGAACCAGAGTTGGTATGGTGTTTCAAAATCCTGAAAATCAAATAGTTGCAACTACAGTTGAAGAAGATGTGGCATTTGGCCCGGAGAATTTGGGCATACATCCCTCAATAATAAGGGAGAGGGTGGATTGTGCACTAAAGGCTGTAGGACTATATGAATTCAAAGAACAGCAAACTGCGTTCCTATCGGGAGGGCAGAAGCAGCGAGTTGCAATAGCCGGAATTTTAGCAATGAAGCCAAAGTGCATTGTATTGGATGAAGCAACATCAATGCTTGACCCTCAAGGTCGCAGAGAAGTAATGGAAATAGTTCGTGAGCTTAACAGGAAACATAATATCACAATTATACATATAAGTCATCATATGGAAGAAGCTTGTTTGTTTGACAGAGTAATTGTTATTGATAGGGGCTCGGTATTAATGGACGGCAAGCCTCAAGAAATTTTTTCGAAAGTCGACTTTATTAAAGGATTAGGGCTTGATGTACCCCAAATAACAGAGCTTTTTTATGAATTGAATAAATGTGGACTCAAACTTCCTTTAGATATTGGAAATGATGAAGAGGCTGTTTGCAAATTGTTTGATGTTATAATGGGTGAGAGTGGAAGAGATGGCTATAGTAATTGAAAATCTTAGGCATACATATGCCGTTGGAAGTACATATAGGCATGACGCATTGGTTGATGTAAGCTTAAGAATAAATGACGGGGAATCGGTAGGAATAATTGGACATACAGGTTCGGGAAAGACTACACTGGTTCGGCATATAAACGGTTTGCTTATGGCGACTAGCGGAAGTGTCAGTGTTGATGGAATTGAAATTAATAAGAATAATGTAAAGGATATTAGAAAAAAGGTTGGATTGGTATTTCAATATCCGGAGCACCAGCTTTTCGAGGAAACGGTATTTATGGATATTGGATATGGCCTGTTTAAGCAAGGCTATGAAAGAAAATTTGTTGAAGAAAAAATAATTGAAACTATTGATATAATAGGACTGGATAAAAGCTTATTGGAAAAATCACCATTTCGTCTTTCCGGAGGAGAAAAAAGGAAGGTTGCGATAGCCGGAGTACTGGCTATGAAGCCTAAGGTTTTGATTCTTGATGAACCTGCGGCAGGACTTGATCCAAAGGGAAGAGATGAAATATTTGAGACAGTTGTTAAATATAAAAAAGAAAATAATGCTACAATAATACTTGTTTCACACAGCATGGAGGATTTGGCCAGGTATGTTGACAGGATTGTTGTATTAAATAAAGGAAGAATAGAGATGGATGGTGAGGTGGCAGATGTATTTAGAAATGATGCTATTCTAAAAAAAATAGGGTTATCTGTCCCTCATATAACACGTTTTATGAGGTTGCTTCAGGAAAAGATTCCTGATTTGAACTCTGATGTATTTACTGTTGAAGCTGCAAAGGAAGAAATCCTAAGTTTTGTGAGTAAGAGGGCAATGCAATGATTAAAAATATGACATTAGGTCAGTATGTAAGCGGCAATACATTGCTGCACAGAGCGGATCCTAGAACGAAAATAATATTGACCATGGTTTTAATGGTCTATTTTGTTATAATAGATTCTTTTATACAGTTTGCAATAGGAACTATCTTTACAGTGATTGTATTGGCAGGAACAAAAGTTCATATAGGCTATGTTATAAAAAGTATAAGGCCTATTTTTTTTATCATGGTTGTAACAGGTATAATAAATCTCGTCACAACTAAGGGAAATACGGCTATAGATCTTGGATTTGTCCGAATAACATACGAAGGAATAGAAATTACATTAAAAATGTTTATAAGACTATCAATAATTATTATCAACTCATCCATGATCACATATACTACAACTCCAATTACTGTTACAGATGCAATTGAAAGTCTTTTAGGCGGACTTAAAAGGTTTAGGGTTCCTGTACACGAGGTTGCTATGATGATGTCTCTATCCATAAGGTTTATACCTATTTTGGCAGAGGAAGCGGATAAGCTCATGAAGGCACAAGCCTCAAGAGGAGCGGAATTTGATCAGGGAGGAATCATCAATAGAGTAAAGAACTATATACCTTTACTTGTACCGCTTTTAACGGGAGCTTTCAGAAGAGCTGAGGAACTGGCTATGGCAATGGAAGCAAGATGCTACAGAGGAGGAGAAGGAAGGACAAGGTTAAAGCAGCTTAAGTATACTAAAGAAGATATAAAAGTGCTTATAATATTTCTCTTATTTATCATTTGTGCAATAGTTGCAAAACTGTTATGTAACAGCAATAATTTATATTTTTGAAATCACCCGTATTAAATACAATTAATCTATACATTTATCTATCGCAAAATCCCGGTAAGGCGTTCGTTATTTTGCTCTGCTAAATGTAAGATTAATAAATGTATTTAATATAAATATTGATTCATAGTCAAAGTTATAGTATTCTTTAATCTAGAAGCGAATATTATTGAGTGAATTTAGATATATGATTTACAGGAGGATAACATGTATTATGTAGGTATTGATTTAGGCGGTACAAATATTGCTGCCGGTGTTGTGGATGAGAATGGTGTACTGCTTAATAAAGATAGTGTGCCGACAAAAAGGGAGAGACAATATCAGGAAATAATTAAGGATATGGCTCAACTGGCAATTAAGGTTATTAAAGACAAAGGGCTGGATATAAAAGATATAAAAAGTATCGGAATAGGATCACCGGGTACTCCGGATGCAAAAAAAGGTATACTTGTTTACAGCTGCAATTTAAATTTTGATAATACTCCAATCAGAGATGAAATGCAAAAATATGTAGATCTCCCGATATACTTGGAAAACGACGCAAACTGTGCTGCACTGGCAGAAAGTATTGCAGGGGCTGCAAAGGATGTGAATGATTCTATTGCCATAACCCTTGGAACAGGAATTGGAGGGGGCATAGTAATTAACAAGAAAATATACAGCGGGTTTAATTATGCCGGTTCTGAAATAGGGCATACAGTCATTGTGTCCGATGGTGTTCAGTGTACATGTGGAAGGAAGGGCTGTTGGGAAGCATATGCTTCAGCGACTGCACTCATAAGGCAGACAAAAGAAGCTGCTGTAGCTAACCCTCAATCAAAAATAAATGAAATTATTAATGGCGATTTGGATAAGATAGATGCCAAGACAGCCTTTGATGCTGCTAAAATGGGAGATGAAACAGGACAGAAGGTTGTTGACCAATATATTAAGTACATAGCTGAGGGCCTGTCAAACACAATAAATTCGTTCATGCCTGAGGTTGTTGTAATAGGCGGAGGCGTATGTAAAGAGGGAGAGTACCTCTTAAAGCCTCTTAGAGAAAGGGTTTATGCAGACATATACTGCAGAGGTTCGGTTCCTAAGCCTCAGATAAGAGTGGCAGAGATGGGAAATGATGCAGGAATAGTTGGAGCTGCAATGCTTGGAAAATAGAAATGAGAAATATAAAAGTTATCATAGAATATGACGGAACGGGATATCACGGTTGGCAATCACAGGAAAATGCTGTTTCTGTTCAAAGGGTAGTAGAGGATGCTTTTAAAAAGCTGACAGGAGAAAATATTAAATTAATTGGTGCCAGCAGGACCGATACAGGGGTACATTCTTACGGGCAGACAGCCAACTTTCTTACAGAATCCAAAATTCCCGCAGAGAAGTTTTTTCTTGCGGTAAATTGCCTGCTTCCCCCCGATATATCCGTAGTTCATTCTGAGGAAGTGCCGAAGGATTTTCATTCAAGATTTGATGCAAAGGGCAAAAAATACAAGTATCTTATATATAATGACAGAGCCCCATCTGCATTACTGCGGAGCAGGGCTTTTCATGTTCCGGTTCCATTGAATCTTGAAGCAATGAAAAAAGCTGCCGAATATATACCCGGAAAAAAGGACTTTTCAGCTTTTAAGGCAAGTGGAAGCAATGTTAAAGACTCCATAAGGACTGTGTGGGGTATTGAGCTTCAAAAAAAGGACAAGATTATCGAGCTTACTGTATCGGGAGACGGGTTCCTTTACAACATGGTCAGGATTATAGCAGGTACCCTTGTTGATGTGGGTATGGGGAGAATTGCTCCGGATGAATTAGGCACTATTATTGAAAGCAGGGATAGGACTAGAGCCGGAAGAACAGCACCGGCTCACGGTTTGTATCTTGTGGAAGTATATTATTAAAATGGTATAATATAATTTTTTCTGCATGTTGACAGTAGGTTTACTGTGTGTTATTGTTGGCTTTAGGCTAAAAAATAATGTTTTGATTTATGAATTTTTTGGCTTAATTGGATAAAAATCCAATAGATAAATATGTTAGATTAAATCCGAATGGGATAAGGTTGTATTAAACTAAAGTTGAAATAGATTAAAGTTATATTTAATTAAAGTTGTATTGAATTAATGCTGCATTAAATTAAGGTTATATTGGATAACTGAGAGCAATTAGTTGTTTGGGAAGGAATGATACCATGAATAAAACTGAACTATTGGGAAGATGGACAAGAGAAAAGTCCGAAGAGTTATACGGTATTAAAAATTGGGGGGCAGGTTACTTTTCAATATCGGATAAGGGAGAAGTGCTTGTTAACCCTTACAAGGGTAGTAGATCTTCTGCCATAAGCCTTATGGATATAGTTTCAGGTGTCAAAGAACGCGGACTTGATATGCCTGTACTATTACGGTTTGAAAATTTGCTTGATTCACAAATATCCTTTTTGAACAGCTCATTCAATGAGGCTATAAAGAAGCTCAATTATAAGGGTGAGTATAGAGGAGTATATCCTATAAAGGTTAATCAGCAGCAGCAGGTTATTGAGGAGGTTACAAAGTTCGGTCAGAGGTATCACCATGGTCTGGAAGTGGGAAGCAAAGCAGAACTGGTTGCAGCTCTTTCTCTTATGAAGGATAAGGAAGCGTGTCTTATATGCAATGGATATAAGGATGAGGAATTCATAGATTTGGGCCTCTATGCTGTAAAAATGGGGTACAGATGCTTTTTCGTAATAGAGATCCCGAATGAATTGGATTTGGTGCTCGAAAGGGCTCAAGCATTAGGAGTCCAGCCTAATATCGGTGTCAGAATAAAACTCTCTGCCAAAGCTGGAGGGCATTGGACAGAATCGGGAGGAGACCGCAGCATATTCGGACTTAATGTTTCACAGGTTATATCAATTGTGGATACGTTAAAAGAAAAGAAGATGCTGGATTCATTAAAGCTCCTGCACTACCATTTGGGTTCACAGATACCTAACATCAGGGACATACGTTCTGCTGTGCTTGAAGCGGCAAGGGTGTATGCAGAACTGGTAAATGAAGGTGCACCCATGGGGTATCTTGATTTAGGAGGAGGACTGGCAGTTGATTATGACGGCTCAAACACCAACTACACCAATAGCCGTAACTATAATGTTGAAGAGTATTGTACAGATATAGTTGAAGCTGTTATGTCAATTATGGATCCCAGCGGTATTCCGCACCCTATTATTGTAACCGAGTCAGGCCGTGCCGTGGTTGCGTATTATTCGGTATTGATATTTAATGTGCTTGATGTGGAAAAATTCCAGGAGTATGAATTACCGGACAAGCTTGATGACAATACCTCAGAGCAGATTAAAAACCTTTTTGAGGCTAAGAAGAACATTAACCTCAAAAACATACAGGAATGCTACAACGATGTGTTGTACTACAGGGATGAAATTCGCGATATGTTTAAACATGGAAGAATAAGCCTTCGTGAGCGTTCACTGTCTGAAAAGATATTTTGGAACGCCATAAGCCAAATAGCAAAGGAGAAGCTAAAGCTTAAGAATCCTCCGCCGGATCTTGAAGATATTGAAAGTGCAATAGCGGATATATATTACTGCAATTTTTCCGTTTTTCAATCAATTCCGGACAGTTGGGCCATAGATCAATTATTCCCCATAATGCCTATACATCGTCTGCTGGAGTTGCCGAAGCGAAATGCAGTTATAGCGGATATAACCTGTGATTGCGACGGTAAAATTGACCACTTTATTGATCTTCATGATGTAAGAAACACATTGCCTTTACATGAAATGAAAAACGGAGATGATTATTATCTGGGTGTATTCCTTGTAGGAGCCTATCAAGAAACGCTGGGTGATTTGCATAATCTTTTCGGCGATACGAATGTTGTAAGCGTAAGAATATACCCTGACGGCCATTTTGACTTTGTAAACGAGATACATGGCGATAGCGTAGCAGATGTTCTTTCCTATGTAGAATTTGATCCAAAGGACATGCTGGTTAAATTCAGAGAAAAAGCTGAGGAAGCTATAAGGGACGGACTAATAACTGCAAGTGACAGAAGAGAAATAATGAAAGCTTATGACAATGGACTTAGGGGATACACTTATTATGAAAGATAATATGTTGTGTAATATGATTATTATATAATTGAATTGGATTAAATAAAGGGATAAGATTAAATAATTGAAATAAGATATGATATTAAATAATTGAATAAGTTATGATATTAAGAAAAAACACTTTATCGAAAAAGGTGTTTTTTCTTTGCTTTTCACATTAACATACAAAAAAATGAAATGACGGCCGATTATGCGAGAGATATCGATACAATAAATGAAAAAAATAGAGTATAAGTGAGATAAATTAAAAATATAGCTTGACACTTTGATGTATTAATATTAAAATATTAAAGTGTCTAAAATTGGTTCACTATGTTATGATATTGAACTAATGTATGATTGGAAATTACTTACGCTTATGAGCGGGTGTTGACGATTTAAGTCAATACATGAGCGAAATATATAGCGGAAGTTATTTTTTGGTCATAAATAAAGAATTTTGTAGTTAAAGTATAACTTTAGCAGTCTAAAATTCAGATGACTATAAATCAGAAGCGTAATTTGTTGTCAAGGAGGTAGAAAAAATAATGAAAACTTTTATGGCTAAGCCACAAGAAGTTGAAAGAAAATGGTTGATTGTTGATGCTAGCGGCAAACCTCTCGGTAGACTCGCTAGTGAAGTCGCAAAATTGTTAAGGGGAAAGCATAAGCCTACTTATACTCCACATGTTGATACTGGTGATCATGTTATAGTATTGAATGCGGATAAGGTTGTTCTCACAGGTAAGAAGCTTGATCAGAAGATGTACAGACATTATTCCGGATACCCAGGCGGTATGAAGGAAATAAAGTATAAGCATTTCATGGCTACTAGACCTGAAAGGGCTGTTGAGCTTGCTATTAAAGGTATGCTGCCAAAGAATAGCCTTGGAAGAGCAATGTATAGGAAATTGAAGGTTTACAAAGGATCAGAACATGAGCATCAGGCACAGAAACCTGAAGCTATCGAATTGGATATTTAATTGAAGGGAGGAGTTAGTACTTATGGCAAAGGTTCAATATTACGGAACTGGTAGAAGAAAGAAAGCTGTTGCAAGAGTTAGACTTGTTCCAGGAAATGGAAAAGTAACAATAAATGAAAGAGACATTGATGATTATTTTGGATTGGAGACATTAAAGGTTATAGTTAAACAACCTTTAGTTCTTACAGATACAATAGGTAAGTTTGATGTACTTTGTAAAGTTGCTGGCGGTGGCTTTACAGGTCAGGCAGGAGCTATTAGACACGGTATTTCAAGAGCACTTTTAAAGGCTGATGAAGAATTAAGATTAGTGCTCAAGAAAGCCGGCTTCCTTACAAGAGACCCAAGAATGAAGGAAAGAAAGAAATACGGTCTCAAAAAAGCGAGAAGAGCTCCACAGTTCTCAAAGAGATAATATTTCCATTGTTATCAAATCCTCAAATGCTTTGCATTTGGGGATTTTTTGATGTATAAAAATTAAAATAATGTCAATAACATATTTAAAAAGTGAGAAAATTTCACACAAATTGTTTATTTATTTGTATGCGTATAATATAGTATTGTAAAGGAGTGAGAATAATGCTCGTACAGTTTAATTTTAAGAATTACAAGTCATTTAAGGGTGAAGCTAGCCTTGATATGACAGCAACATCGATTAAAGAACATCCTTATAATTTGATTGTAAACTCAAAGGGTGAAGAATATCTAAAGGTAGCAGCAATATATGGTGCTAATGCAAGTGGAAAGACAAGTTTGATAGATGCATTTTACTTTATGAGAACATTTGTAATAGAGTCATTATCCATGTCAAATAAAGTTGGTAATATTCCTGTTAAACCATTTATATTTGATAAGAGCAGTAAAAGTGATAAATCAGAATTTGAAGTATTTTTCATCTTTAAGGAAAAGGAATATCAATATGGATTTACAGTAGATAGCAAAAAAGTTTATGAAGAGTGGCTTTATAAGCGTGACTTTAGAGGAAATGGTAAATACAAGACTTTGTTTGAAAGATCGAATAACTCTATAAAGTGTGATAACTCTTTTAAAGAAGCAAAAATATATATTAATGGTGTTGATGACACAACGCTATTTATATCGTTGCTTGCAAAGGTTAAAGTAAATGAGGCAAAAGATGTGTATGAATGGTTTCTAAATACACAGGTTTTAGATTATGGAAATGCATTAATTGAAAGTTTTTTTTCTAGACTGTTACCAGTTAGAGAATTACAAGATGAATCATACCTAAATAGTTTTCAAAGGTTTTTAAAAGCAATTGATATTAATATAGATGGAATCAGAATAGAGAAGGCAAAGAATTTAACTGACGAAGATGGCAATGAAATATATAAAGTCTATTCAAGACATAAAATGCAAGATGGAATTGAAATGGTAGAAATTCCTTTTTCGGAGGAATCGGGCGGTACGCAAAAAATGTTCTGTGTATATGCGTTTTTAATGCAGTGCCTTGAGAACGGAGGAACATTGTTTGTAGATGAATTAGATGCTAAATTGCATCCATTTGTTTTTGGCAAGTAAAAATCCGTGCAGTGCGGAACTTAAATTTCCGAGCACCCCTATTCCATTATTGGGATTTCATGGTTGAGTGCGTTAGCCTGTAGCTTTGACCTTGAAATACAAGTAAATGACTATGGTGTACCAACCTATCAATAATTGCACTAGTAAGTTTTTCATCATAGAAAATGCCGTTCCATTTACTGAATTCCAGGTTTGTTGTAATTATCACGCTCCTTTTTTCATAACATTCTGAGATAACCTGAAACAACAGCTGTGAGCCATCCTTTTCAAAAGGAACATATCCCCATTCGTCACAGATTAACAAATCTGTTTTACTCAACTGTTTCATAAATCGCTGTAATTCCCCCTTGGCCTTTGCCTCGCTCAAAAGGTTAACTAATGCAGCGGTACGATAGAATTTTACCCTCTTTCCTCTGGAACAGGCCGCAACTCCGATAGCTGTAGCCATATGGCTTTTTCCGGTCCCTACAGGGCCATAAAGAATCAGGTTTTCAAGCTTATCAATAAATATTCCGGTCTTTAATTCTTCAATACTGATAGCATTTGGTATCTGAATATTTCCAAATTCATAGTCTTCAAAACTCTTAATGACATCAAAACCTGCTGATTTTAGATTTCTGTTTTTCCTAACAAGTTCCCGGTGTTCTACCTCCATCTTTAAAAGCTGTGCAAGAAAATCAGTATAATCGGTTGCTCTAATCTTTGAATAATTATCATATATATTCCTTCCTAACCGGAGTTCCTTGCAATACTGCTTAATCAATATATCTGAATTCATAGCTGTGTCCCTCCGGAAATAATCAATTGATCATATATCTTGATGTCAGGTGTATATTTCTTAACCTTAGGAACTGTGTCAGGTAAAATTACTTCTGATTCCGGTAAAGTTCCGGTCGTTAAACGGCAATATGTTGCCCAAATACTATCTGGATCACTTACACCTAATTTTATCCCTTCTTCAAATGCTTCTATTGCAGTGTCAAAGCCTGTAGATATCGTCATCTTTGTAAATAGCTTTAAAGCCTGTTTCTTCGATTCATAGTCACTTTTGTCCAGATATTCTTTAAATGTTTGCGGTAGTTGATCGTATAGCCCTGTATATTTTAATGCTGTTGGTCTTCTGCTCATAAGTTCAAGATAGGGAATCCAATTCATAGACTCCTTTTCCTCTCCGTAAAGCCGCCTGTGCTTGATTATATGATTGCAATCCTCATCAAGTATTTCTATATCATAAGCACCTGCTTTAACCATAACCTGTCGTCCGGCCATATTAGGAGAAGTCGAATAAGTTCTGCCATCAAACTTAATTTTCCCGTAGTTGTCGGCTTTAGCAAATTCGTGTAGGTATATTTCAAAGGGAATGTTCGGAAGTTTAAAGAATTCCTGCTTATCTTCTAGGAATAAATCCTTAATCATTCCATATCCTTTGTAATGCATCCTGTTCATATCCTGATCACATTTTAACAGGAGCTTTTTGTTGTATTCTTTTAAATCCTTAAATTCCGGAATTGGAACAAGCATATTCCGGCGATGATAGCCAACCTTGTTTTCTACTGAACCTTTTTCATGACCACTATTAGGATTGCAGAAGTTACTCTGGAAACCATAATGCATCATGAATCTTAAAAATCCTTTGGTCAAGTCACGTTCTCCGTACTCTTTGACCTTCTTTACAGCCGTAGACATGTTGTCGAACCAGATAGCAGTTGGAACGCCACCTATGTGTTCAAATATTGCCTTCATCCCTTCTAGAAGGCATTCTTGGTTTGCACTTTTGAATAATTGCATGTGACCGCCATTACTATGTGGATAGGATATATTGAAATAGTATCCATCATATGTAATACCATTCTCGATGAAGCGAGCCTCTCCAAAATCCGCCTGTGCTTCTCCCGGAGGATGTACCAACGGAAGAAAACCGTCCTTATCAATTTGTAGTTCCTTTCGGATATCTGCGACAAACTTTCTAACTGACCGTTCACTAGCATCAAATTCATTCCCATACAGTTCCTTCAACCGGTCATACACTCTTTTTGCACTGTGTTGCTGTTTATGAGGTGCTTGTTTATCATTAATAAGCCATGTCGTAACTATGTCTCTATATGGAGATAATTTACCTTGTCGCCTCTGCTTTGGACGAACTGTATGATTAAAATCTTCTTTATTGATGTACTTCTTGACAGTCTCAAAATCATGTCCAGTAATCTGAGATATTTTTCTTAAACTTTTTCCTTCAAATTTCTTCATATTTCTGATACGATATATTTGTTCCATTGTTAGCATCCTTTCTATTACCCCCTTAAAGTGTGGACAACTTAAAGGGTATTATTTTTTAGGGGTGCTTGCAATGGAATTTTTCCATTTTATGCAGGGTTTTTTAAGTTCCGGAACGCTCGGTTTTTATTATACCGAAAACATCCATTGTTATTAAGATATATTATAGGTATGTTTAATAATCCGGATATTAATAAAAAAGGTGCTCAGTTAATTTATTCAACACATGACATATTTACACTGAATAGAGAAACTTTTAGAAGAGATCAAATTTGGTTTACAGAAAAAGATACAGAAGGGATTTCCTCTCTATATTCTCTTGCGGAGTATAAACTTGAAAATGATAAAAAAGTGAGAAATGATGCAACTTATAACAAAGACTACTTAGCAGGAAGATATGGGGCTGTTCCGTTATTAAGAGAGTTTGACTTATGGGAGGATAAATAATGGGTACAGACGATTTATTTAGGGAAGGCATAAATGGGGGGAGGTACGAAAAGAATTTAAAAGATATTTTTGAGATTTTATCTTCCAACGAGAGATTATATAAAGCCATTGAAAGAAGTAAAAAACTAAGGGAGACCTATAATTGTAAGGACATACCACCATCTAAAATGAATCCTTGCACAACTGTTGATATCTTAGTTGAGGAATTATTAGAGTATATTTCTCGGACTGAGTAGAGAGTGTTATTATGATTTTGACAAAGTGTAAGTGATTTCTTTAAAAGCGTAAATAGTTGCATTTATTGCGTATAATTTACAGGAAGTATATAATGTTGGTGTATTAAGATAGGCATAGGGGGGATCACTTTGAGAGGTTACAAAATCTGTATAATTATAGCAGCTATAATTATTACTGTGGGTCTTGTGTTTCTAGGACTTTCTAATAGATTTTATATTGATTCATCAACTAAGCTAAAAGTTGATAGACTAACGGGAAAAACATATCAATTAATAAATGGGTCATGGAAAGAAATCAAAGATAATGATACCCTAGAAAGCACAGAAAATACAGAAAGTAAACAAAGTACAGAAATAAGAGAAATTGAAAAGGTCGATAAATCCTTGATAAATAATGAATATAAAAATAATGTCATGATATTAAAAACTAATAAATCAATGCATGAAAAATTCTGCGAGTATTATAGAGGTGTTTTAGATGAGTATAATAAAGATCGCTTGTTTACAAAAAATAATTATACGCTTGGAGATTTGAGATTTGAAAAAGACTTTAAAAAATACTCTCCTTATTTGTCTCCTAAATATATAGTTGAAAAAATAACTAAAGATGGCATTAATGATCCGGATGAATTTTTAAGTTCAGTTATTAAGGACTATGATGAATCTCAAAATATGAAATAATTATAGTTTGAGTATTGTTTGCATCAAAAAATACAAAAAAGGAAGGTGGTTTATATATGAAAAGAGCTTTATTAGTTATAGATGTACAAAATGAATATTTTACAGGGGCTATGCCAATTTCATACCCAAAAGAGAGTTTTGAAAACATAATAAAAGCTATGAAGACGGCAAAAGAAAATAACATTGTGGTAATAGCTATTCAACATACGGCATTGCAGAATAACGCTACAGCGTTTGTAAAGGACAGTTTGCACTGGCAACTTCATGAAGAAGTTAAAAATGTCGGTTATGATTATTTGATTGAGAAAAATTTGCCCGGAAGTTTTACCGATACAGATTTACATAAAATACTTAAGCAGCATGATATAGATACTGTTACGATTATTGGTTACATGACTCAAATGTGTTGCGATACTACTTCAAGGCAGGTTTTTCATTTAGGATATTCAGTTGAGTTTTTATCTGATGCAACAGGAACTTTAGATATTTCAAACTATGCCGGCAAAATATCGGCAGAAGAGTTACACAAGGCTATTTTAGTTACTCAGGCCATGAGGTTTTCGAAAGTTCTTTCAACTTACGACTGGATAAAAGGCATAAATTAAGTTTAAATCAAAGTGTTTTCAAATATAAAGCTGATTGTAAGTCCTCAAATGATTGCATTTGGGGGTTTTTGATTGCACGTGAAACTGGAAATTTAGTTGTTAAAGTATAGTTTTTGTTTGTTTAGAGAAAACATAAAGACAATTAATAGACTGAAATAGGTATAATCTGATAGAATATAACTAATATTTAATGAGCGAAAAAAATTGGGGATATTTTAACAATTCAAATATTAAAGTTTGGAGGTATTAGGGAATGAGTATTGATTTAAGAAAGATGCCTAAACTGGGATTCGGACTGATGAGACTTCCTGAAAAAGATGGAGAAATAGACATTGCAAGGGTATGTAAGATGGTGGACATATATATGGAAAAGGGGTTTAATTACTTTGACACCGCTTATATGTATCACAGCGGAAAGTCTGAAGTTGCGGCAAGGGAAGCGGTTGTAAAGCGTTATCCCCGAGATTCCTTTTATATTGCAACCAAGCTGCCGGGTTGGGAGCTTAAGACATATGAGGATTGCGACCGCATATTTAATGAGCAGCTTGAACGTGCAGGGGTAAGTTATTTTGATTTCTATATGCTGCATAGTGTGGAAGAAGGGAACAATTATGATAATTATGTGAAGTTTAAATGCTTTGAATGGGCTATGGAAAAGAAGAAGAGCGGGCAGATAAAGCATTTCGGTTTTTCATTTCATGGCTCACCCAATCTATTGGAGAAGATTCTTTCGGAACATCCTGAAGTTGAGTTTGTACAGATACAGTTAAACTATGCAGATTGGAATAATCCTATTGTTCATTCCGGTAAGCTTTATGAAATACTGAGGAAATATAATATACCCATTATTGTAATGGAGCCGGTAAAGGGCGGTACTCTTGCAAGCACTACACCGGAGCTTGAAGCTGTTATGAAAAAACAGCAGCCAAACAGAAGCATTGCTTCATGGGCATTTCGTTTTGTAGGTTCGCTAGATGGTATAATGACAATATTAAGCGGTATGTCAAACGAAGAACAGCTATATGACAATTTGGAGACGTTTTTAAACTTTGAACCTTTAACCGATAAGGACAGGATTGTTCTTGATGAAGTGACAAAAGCTATGGCTAAATTCCCTACAATTCAATGTACATCATGTAAATATTGCTGTGACGGATGTCCTGTAAAAATTAGCATACCTGATGTAATCAGTGCATTAAATTCATTGTACCTTTACGGAGAAGAAGCGAGGCCTAAATTCTTTTATAACAATTTAATGGATAGAAGCGGCAAAGCAGGTAGCTGCATAGCTTGCGGACAGTGTGAAGCTGCATGCCCGCAGCATCTGCCCATTATAAATATTATGAAGGAAGCATCAGAAAAGTTTGACAGGTAGTATTTTTGATAGGTAGTATTCTAAAAATAAATGGCTGATTCGGAAAGTGAATCCGATATCAGCCATTTGGTATTTCAAGGCTAAATTTTATGACTACTGATTTTTATAACTATCGGGAGTTGCATTAAAATGCTTTGCAATTACTATCATATCCATCATGTTAATAGCATTATCCATGTTCACATCTGATACAGAAATATAAGTATTGTCTCCTTTAACAGAATTAAATGCCTTTGCAATTTCAATAACATCCGACATGTTTAGTACATTGTCACCGTTAATGTCCCCACCCCACAAATGTATTGGATTGGACTGTGTGGAAATACTGGTATTACCTGATATAACAACATTATCTATTTGTCTGTATATATAATTGGGTTTACTTATCTTAATTTTATATCCTTCAGAGTTTTGCGGGATATCTCCTATTTCGAAATAACCTTTTGAATCAGTGGATGCAGATAATCCTGTGCCAATAACCTCTACCTTGAAGCCTGTTTTAAAATCTTCATAATCGGAATCAAAATCGGGGCTTATATATCCTGACAGCTTGTATCCTTCATTTTCTGGTTTGAAAACTGCTTTTACGTTCATATTTCCATCAGGGGTGAATGTGATGGTATCAGATGTATTTGTAACTCCTTCTACCCCTTCCCAATGATCAAATCTGTAACCTTTTTCGGGAATTGCTTTCAATATCACAGGAACGCCAAGGAAATAAACACCTGTCCAGTTTGCGGGGTCAGTAATCCCTGGAGTTGTTGATTTAATGTCAATGGAGTTGATCCTCACATAACCTTGTGATGTATTGGTACTGAGGCTAATATCTGCTGTTCCGGTTACACCGAAGTCCTTAAATTTATTTATAATATGCCTTCTTACATATGTAGGTCTGATGTTTACATAATTCCTGATGGCTTGAATATTCATATCCCATGTGACTTCACCGCGATATGTAGGTATTGCATTAAGTCTTCTCCACCTATTGCCGTTTTCCTGTATTACATCTTCAATGCCTGCTTTGTATTTATCGATTTCTTTGTTTACCCTAGTAGGCTCGAATGATGTATTTATCTGATCTGCAAAGGTATTGATAAATTGGGTTCTGAATTCTGAATTATTTAGTAATGTTTTTAGAAGAAATACTGCCCATGGTGCATTGGCATATGCATAATCACCAACCTCAGGAACATCACCTGTAGCAAAAGCAATGGAATCAAATGAGACGCCTTTAGTCTGATATAACCCGAAGCCAAAATCGGTATCCCTAAGAAGCCATCTCCACCTTCCATCCTGGCCATATGGAGCTTCAGGATGATATTTGCCGTCATCGGTCTTGTACCTCCAAATCGATACGTTGTTACCGGGCCAATCATAGTTTCCGTAGTAAATTTGTGCTACATTGTAAGTGATATAGTTTTCTATGTCCATTTTGGTTTTAATATATTCATAGGTATCCTTATCAGTTATGGAATGGGTTTTAAGGTAATCTATGATATCCCTTTGATATGCTTTTTCGTCTCCAGGTTCACCTTCCTGAAGTTCGGGATAATTCCATACATCAAGCATTACTACTTTATCTTTATCAACATTATAATGGGATTTAAAGTATTCATCATCATAACGTTCTCTGATATTGTATAAACCCCAAAACTCCCCGTCCAGGAATACTACACAAGGCCTGTATGCCAGTGTATCCAGGTTTAAATGTGAAACAAGCCCCTGCATCAAAGGGTCTCTGAACATAACTCCGGTCCAGCCGTTATCATTACCGCCATTTCTTAAAACCAGACGTTTGAAGCTGTCTAGTGTCTCGCCGGTTACTTTCTTGGCAGTGCCTTGGAATACATCGTATGTATATTTATTTGTATCGTCATAATCATGGTCTGCATAAAGTCTGAAGGGCTTTTGAGGAACCTTTCTGCTATATCCGCCATTTATTCTTAAGCCGCTGTTTTGAGAAAAAGCAAGAGTACCATCACTTTCAAAGAACTCGACATGAACAGGTCTTTCCCATTCCGCTCCTTTTTTTTCAAAGTTTCCGTTTACATACAGACCTGTTTCATCATCAAACAAATTAGCAGGGTCGGTGACAAGAGATATGACAGGAATTTTGTATCTTGTCATCATATTTTTATCTACAAAGTATGATTTGGTAATTATTTTGCTTTTTGAGCCGTCTTCCCTGACGGCTGCAGCTCTTATAGGCGTACACTTGAAAAGTTCGCCGACAGGCTCTTCCCACTTGTTCCATACATCAGTTGATATATTTTTTATCATGGAATAAACATTCTGATCTTTTGTCCTGTTTTTTATATTTATAGCTTCGGTATACTCATAAGTGCTTTCAGATCCCGGGATAGGATCGGAGCCATCCTTGGTATAATATATTTTTACTCCCGGCTCATCGGTGGTAATACTTAGCAAAAATTCCGATGTATAAAATCCGCCTTCATGAGAAAAAACAGGTGACTTCACTATTGTTGTTGCAGCCGAATATATATTGGCACTAAGCGGTGTCGGTTTTGAGAAAATCACCCATTGGTTTGCACCTTCTGTTTTACGGCCATAGGACTCATCGTCCTTTAACGAGATGGTGGTGCAAACATCAACGATTTCACCATCAGCATTTTTTAATGTTATGGTTTCTCCGGATGCACTAATTTTAAAGTTTGCATGTAGTTGTCCGTCTTTTGCCACTTTATTCTTATCTGATGCCCAAACAATCAAGAAGCCTTTTGCCGGAACAATTCCCTGGGGAAATTTCCAGGTGGCAGAAGAATCGGTTAAGGTATATCCGGTTAAATCAATGGCTTTGGAGCTGGAATTGTAAATTTCAATCCAATCTGAATAGGCACCGCCTAAACTGCCGTGTTTGGAATCATCTATATCTCCATCCCGTATGGTTTTGGTATTGCTTGCCATCACCTCGTTAATGAATAGTACTTGCTGGTCTGTACTTGCATAGGCAGCATCGGGCAGCGGTATTCCTGCTGTCACTAGAGCAGCAGTTAATAGCCCGTATAATATCTTTTTCATTTTTTACCCCCTATAATTTTCTCAAAATTAAATTTATATAAATTTATAATAATAACTAAGAGTAACAAAGAAAAAGCTGGAGTAATTAAAAGAAATAGTATATAAGCATAAAACCGACAGCTTATATTGAAAATAGAATTGCTGCGAATAGTGAATAATGAATTATATATTACTTATAAATATTATATATGTAAACTATATGGGCTTGCAAGGCAAAATAAGGAATGACCCGGGCAATTCATAAAAAATTCATAAAAAAAATACTATGTTATAAAAAAATACTATGCAATGTAGGAAAATTATAGTAAACTATAATGGGTAGGTCATTTTTAAAAAACATAAAACATTTTTAGGGGGGATGGATAAAATTTAATTTAATAGGGCATTTAGGCAGGTCCACTTTTTTTATGGGTTAGTTTAACGTTAACCTAACAAGAATTTATATTCTATTAATGTTCGGGTAATTATGGTTGTGGTTTTGTATCAGAGAGATTAAAATTAGGGGGATAAATTATGAGAAAAAAACTTATTTCATTGATTTGTGTCGCTGTATTGATTATGAGTACTTTCAATGTGTTTATTTCTAATGCAGCCAGTTCTGTTAACGGTTTTGGAGGATATACATGGTCCAAGCCTTCAGGGTATATGAATGGAACAAAAACTGTTACCGATAATGGGGACAATCTGGTTGTTGAATTTGAGAATATAAACAGCAGTGATCGTGATGCAGGAGCTACTTCTAGTGTAAACCAGGATTGGAGAAAATATGAAGCTATCAATGTAACCGTTACAAACACAAGTAATGCTGAAATACTTATTGGAATCGGTGTAAAAACAGGATCAGCTTATGTTTGGCATGAATCACCATCATTTGCAGTACCTGCAGGCAAATCAAAGAGTGTAACATTTAAGCTTCAGGAAGCCATCTGGAAAACAGAGAAAAGCGGGTGGGTGAATAATTCCAATATTGCTGATTTGGACAAGGTCATGGGATTGGATTTTAAAATATTTGCAAACTCTCCTGTGACAGGCAAGGCGGTATTTACAAAATTAAGCGTTGGTGATGCAGACACGGGCTCGTCATATAATCCTAATCCTGCTCCAATTGCTGCGCCGGGCCAGTTTAAAATAGTGGATGGACACCTCTTCGATGCAAATGGACAGCCTTTTGTTATGAGAGGGGTTAATCATGCACATACATGGTTCAAAAACGATACGAAGGTTGCAATTCCTGCAATTGCAAAAACAGGTGCTAATACTGTAAGAATAGTTCTCTCTAACGGAACAAAGGATAACTGGCAAAAAGACAGCCTTGAAACTCTTAAAGAAGTCATTTCATTATGTGAGCAAAATAAGCTTATAGCCGTTCTTGAAGTTCATGATGCTTTAGGAGTTGATTCTGCAGAGCCATTGCTTAAAGCAGCTGACTATTTTGTAGAAATGAAGAGCGCTCTTATAGGAAAAGAAGACAAGGTTATTATAAATATTGCTAATGAATGGTTTGGTTCATGGGGAGGTGCCGAGTGGGCAGAAGGTTATAAGAAAGCTATTCCCATAATCAGGAATGCAGGCTTGACCCATACAATTATGGTCGATTGTGCAGGTTGGGGACAGTATCCCCAGTCCATACACGATTATGGACAGGATGTTTTTGATGCCGACCCATTGAAAAATACAATGTTTTCGATTCACTTCTATGAGTATTCCGGTCCTAATGAAGCAACAGTTAAAAATAATATTGATGGTGTAATCAATCAAGGATTGGCACTTTGCATAGGAGAATTCGGATGGAAGCACACAGATAATAAAGATGTTGATGAAGCTGCAATAATGAGCTATTGCAAGGAAAAAAATGTAGGATGGCTGGCATGGTCGTGGAAGGGTAACGGAGGAGGAGTTGAGTTTTTAGACCTTACCAATGACTGGTCCGGAAATTCACTTACCGATTGGGGTAAAACAGTAGTTACAGGGCCTAATGGAATTAAGGAAACATCAAAGATATGCTCGGTATTCTCAGATGTTTCTCCTACACCTGGTTATATACCTGAAGATGTCAACAGGGACAGGGCGGTCAATATGGCTGATGTTGTTGAAATAGCCAAGAGATTTGGAAAGGTTGCCGGTGACGCCGGATATGATGTTATATATGATATAACAAATGACGGGTCAATAAACATGGCTGATGTTGTAAAGATAGGTGTTAAGTTTGGACAAACTTATTAATATATTAAAACTATATAATGTTTGTATAAAAAAATAGTACCATAATTAAAAGTAAAATTTGCCCGAATTATATTGACTTGAAAAATAGAAGTGATACAATATAATGTGCTAGGGCTTAAAGCTCTATACAAAATATTGTGATAAATAGGAGGTAATACTATGAATTTAACTGACAATGCCATCAAAGTACTAGAAAAGAGATATCTTGCTAAAGATGAAAATGGCAGTGTAATTGAAAACCCTGATGCAATGTTCAGACGTGTAGCAAAGGCAGTGGCACAAGCTGATATGCAATATGTTTCTCCGGATGAATTGCAGAATATTGAGCAGGAATTCTATGAGTTGATGGCAAATCTTGAGTTTCTACCCAATTCACCAACATTGATGAATGCGGGAAGACCTCTAGGGCAGTTAAGTGCGTGTTTTGTTTTACCTATTGAAGATACAATGGAAGGTATTTTTGAGAGCATCAAAAATGCTGCATTGATACATAAAAGTGGTGGAGGTACGGGGTTCAGCTTTTCAAGGCTTAGACCCAAAGGTTCTTCGGTTAATTCAACAGGTGGCGTTGCTAGCGGTCCTGTAAGCTTTATGAAAGTGTTTAATGCGGCTACTGAGGCAGTAAAGCAGGGAGGAACCAGACGTGGTGCCAATATGGGTATCTTAAGGGTTGACCATCCCGATATTATTGACTTTATAACATCAAAAAGAGACAACGCAGATATAACCAACTTTAATATAAGTGTGGCAGTTACAGAAGAGTTTATGAAGGCTGTCGAGGAAGGCAGAGATTATGATTTGATCGATCCTCACAGCGGTCTAACTGTTGGAAAGAAGAATGCCAGGGCAGTTTTTGATCTTATGGTAGATATGTCATGGACAAACGGTGAGCCTGGAATAATTTTTATCGATCGATTAAATAAGGATAATGTGACTCCGGAAATAGGTCAGATTGAAAGCACCAATCCTTGTGGAGAACAGCCTCTGTTACCCTATGAAGCTTGCAACTTAGGTTCAATTAACTTAAGTCTTATGGTAAAGAAGGCTGGAAACAAAGTGGATGTTGATTTTGAAAAGCTTGGAAGGACTGTAAAAAAAGCTGTTCATTTTTTGGACAATGTTATTGATGTAAATAAATATCCTTTGCCTGAAATAGATGAAATGACAAGGGGTACTAGGAAAATAGGCCTTGGAGTTATGGGATGGGCAGACCTCTTATGCAAGCTGAATATTCCGTACAATTCACAGAAAGCTTGTTCATTGGCTGAAAGAGTGATGAGCTTTATACAGGATGAATCTAAAAAGGCATCAATGGAGTTGGCTGAAAAGAAAGGTGTTTTTCCTTTCTATGAAAAAAGTATTTACCGCGATAAGGGATTACGTCTTAGAAATGCAACTACTACAACAATAGCACCAACGGGGACATTAAGCATAATAGCAGGGGTTTCCAGCGGTATAGAGCCTTTATTTGCAATATCTTATATAAGAAATGTAATGGATAATGATGAGCTTTTGGAAGTAAATCCTCTATTTAAGCAGATAGCAATTATTGATGGGTTCTATTCGGATGACCTTATGAGAAGAATAGCTAAGAAAGGTTCCATTAAGGATTTTCCTGAGATACCCAAGTCCATAAAGAATGTCTTTGTCACTTCTCATGATATATCACCTGAATGGCATGTGAAAATGCAGGCAGCATTCCAGAGATACACAGATAATGCTGTTTCCAAAACTGTTAACTTAAGGCATGACGCTACAAAGGATGATGTCAGGGAAGTTTTTGAAATGGCCTACAATACAGGCTGCAAAGGGGTAACATTATACAGGGACGGAAGCAGGGAAGCTCAGGTGCTTAATATTGGCAGTGTAAATAAAGCCAACACCGGTGCCGGTGCCGATGGAGCTCGGAGCACAGTCATTAACACAGCAACCAATTCACAAATTGCCCCAAGACCCAGACCTGAAATAGCAACAGGTTTTACCGAGAAAGTTAAAATTGGATGCGGAAACCTATATATTACTGTCAATTATGATGAGTATGGTATATGTGAAGTGTTTACAAATACAGGCCGTGCGGGGGGATGTCCTTCACAGTCTGAAGCCACAGCAAGGCTCGTATCAATTGCACTGCGTTCTGGTATAGATGCAAAGTCAATTGTTGAGCAGTTAAAGGGTATAAGATGCCCGTCCACTATAAAGCAAAGCGGCATAAAGGTTCTTTCCTGTCCTGATGCTATTGGACGACTTATAGAAAAAGTTGCAAAGATACAGAACGGTAATAGCACATGTGATAATGAGCTGGCCGAGCCGCCCGAGGAAATAATTCCAAGGCCTACGGCTAAGGTCGAGGCAGCTTGTCGTGTATGTGTGGGTGGCGAGTCGGGAAGTATAACTACTGGCACAGGTAAAACAAGTGCCGTATGCCCGGAATGCGGACAGGCAGTTGAACATGAAGGCGGATGTATGGTTTGCAGGAACTGTGGATTTTCCAAATGCGGTTGAAATAAATATTCCTTGACAGGATAATAGTAATAAATGGATTTGTGATAATGGATTTGCAACAAATACAATTAAAGAGAGTGGTTAAGTCCGGTATTAAGGATTTAACCACTTTTTGTGTTGTTTTTCGTAGTTGCACAACAGCATACTCTTTGGTATAATTCAATTATAGACATTATTTATGTTATCATGTTATTGGTAATTTCTTGTATTTTCACTTTCTTGCACCTTTGCGGTGAATTGCTTATAGTCCTTAATCTATTTGTTCTTCAAAGTATTTAGACCGTCTGAGAATCAAAAAGCAGTTTTCATTTTAATGTGATAGGTATTGACAAATAATAAACTGTTCAGTGGAACATTTCTGATAATTACACAAATTATTTTTATACGAAAAGCTTGGATAATGGATTTTTTAATATGCCCTTAATTTGTAATATTATAGCAATAAAGGGAGGTAAAATGTATTCATTAGAAGCAATTATTATCGTTGTTACAATTTTAATGATGTTTTGTGTGGTTGCAACTAAGTATTCCACCAGATTTGGTGTGCCAATACTTATTCTGTTTATTGGAGTAGGTATAATGCTTGGGTCGGAGGGAATTTATGGAGTATATTTTGATAATCCCTCACTCACAAGACATATTGGTAATATTGCTTTATGCTTTATAATTTTCTCAGGGGGATTGGATTTACGTTGGAAAGTAGCTAAACAGTTTTTAGGAAGAGGTATACTGCTGTCGACAGTTGGGGTATTTTTAACAGCAGCTTTTGTGGGTATTTTTGCATATCTTTTTATAGATATGAAATTATTGGAAGGTTTTTTACTTGGGGCCGTTGTATCATCAACTGATGCTGCATCGGTTTTTGCTATACTTAGAGCCAGAAAAATGAAGACTAAAGGAATTCTTTCACCTCTTCTAGAGTTTGAGAGTGCTTCAAACGACCCTATGGCATATATGTTGACTATAACGGTTATCGGTTTGATTAATAATCCTCAAGAGGGTGTATATTCCTATATTATAAGCTTCTTTATACAATTTGTCATAGGTATTGCTTTAGGAGTTCTCATAGGTTTTGCATCGGTTCAACTGTTTAACCGAATACATCATAGTGTTGAAAGTATGTACCTTGTCCTGGGAATAACAATGATGTTATTTGCTTATTCGGTATCTACAATTACGGGAGGCAATGGCTTTCTAACTGTTTACATAGCCGGCATGATAATTGGAAATTCAAGCTTTATACGGAAAACGCAGATCATTCGTTTCTTTGACGGTCAGTCATGGATTGCACAGATTATATTGTTTGTAACATTAGGTTTGCAGGTATTTCCCAGCAGATTCATGGCATTGTCGGGTAAGGCGATTATTATTTCAATTGCACTGATATTCATTATAAGACCATTGGCAACCATACCTATATTGTCCATGTTTAAGACTCCTTTCAAGCAGCAGTTATTCATTTCATTTGTAGGGTTTAGAGGGGCAGCTTCAATAGTGTTTGCTACATATCCATTGACGGCGGGAATACCAGTAGCACAGGATATTTTTGACATGGTATTTTTTATAGCTCTTACATCTTTAATGATACAAGGTACTTTATTAAGGCCTGTAGCTAAGGTTTTAGGAGTGCTTGAAGAAAAATCGGATAATTTTGAAATGCAAAATATCCATAATTATGTGGATGAAATATCCGACTTACCTTTACTGGGAGTTTATGTATCAAAGGATTCACCTGCAATAGGCAAGAATATTGCTGAATTGGAGCTGCCTGACGAAATAAGGATAGTAGCTATTCGGCAAACAGAGGACTACATATCGCCTAAAGGAAACACTATTATAAGAGAAGGCGATAGAATGTTAATAACATCAATTAGTGAAGATAGTGTGAAAAGTGTATGTGATAAGTTTAAATTTGAGACATCATAGTTTTTTATTTAAAGTTTATATTGACAAGGATTATATGCTGTAATAAAATTAATGGTATAAAATAGCTGAAATTTAATATAATGTTAATGTTAAAAGGGAGTAGTTTTTTAATAACAGAGTCAACATACTGGTGGAAAACACCTGGCTTTGTGGCCCATGAGGTTAACGAGACTTTTAACATAATCTAAATTTATTTGGGTTATATTAAAGGTCTTTTTTATTTACTTATTTTTGTATTGTACATTTTGTAACCCCGGTAATTGAAAATTGTTATTGAGAACTACTTGTTTCGTATGAATGGCTAAAAAATCTTGTATAAGGGAGTGGATAAAATGTCATTTATTAAGTTTGAGAATGTGAGTAAGGAATACGATTTGGGAGCTCTTAAATTTAGAGCGGTTGATAACATTAATTTTGAGATTGATAAGGGTGAGTTTGTTGTCATACTTGGACCTAGCGGAGCAGGAAAAAGTACTGTGTTAAATCTGTTAGGAGGAATGGATTATGCAACAGAAGGATCAATCTATATCGATGGTGAGGATATTACAAAATATGATGAAAATGGCTTAACGGCTTATAGAAGGGATGTAATTGGATTTATATTTCAGTTCTACAATCTGATACCGAGCCTTACAGCATATGAAAATGTTGCCATAACAAAAGAGAATAATAAGGATGCATTAGATCCTAAATTAACATTAGAATGGGTAGGTCTTAAGGATCATTTAGATAAATTTCCTGCACAGCTTTCAGGTGGTGAACAGCAGCGAGTCTCAATAGCAAGGGCGATTTGCAAGAACCCTAAATTACTGCTTTGCGATGAGCCCACAGGAGCTTTAGATAGCGAAACCGGGGTTGTTGTTTTATCACTGTTGCAAAAAATGAGCAGAGAAAGAGGACTTACAGTTGTAATAGTTACACATAATTCTGCATTGGCACCTGCGGCTGACCGAGTTATAAAATTGAGAAGCGGTAAGGTTAGTGAGCATATTGTCAATGACTCTCCAATTTCTGTAGAGGAGGTGAACTGGTAAATGTTACTTAGAAAAATGCTTAGAGATATGAAAGCAAACAAGACCCAATTCATATCGATTTTTCTCATGGCTGTTTTAGGGGTTCTGGTCTACTCAGGTATTAATGCCGAATGGTATGGAATGAAAAAGGAAGTGGATCAATACTATGAGAAAACAAATTTGCCGGATATATGGATAATGAGTGACAACTTTACCGACGGAGATTTGGATAATGTGAGAAATATATCCGGTATTTCCGAAGCTGCTCGCAGATTGACTTTTGATGTTACTTTGGATATGAAAAACGATCCTACTTTGAGAGTTAACATTATTGAAAATAATTTGCTGTCATCGCCTATGACGGTTGAAGGAGAAGATTTTGATATTTCAAAAGACGGCTTGTGGCTCGATGAGTCATTTGCGAAAGCACATGGATTACAAAAAGGTAACAGCATTAAAATTGAGTTCAATGGCTTAAAAATTGAGAAAAATATACTGGGATTTATTATACATCCTGAATATGTACATAATGTAAGTGATGACAGTATTTTGATACCGAATCATGAGAGCTTCGGGTTTGCTTTTCTATCGGATAAAGCACTGCCTGAAGGTGTAATGCTTCCGTATAATCAACTCATTATAAAGACTGATGGCGGTTTGGTTGACGATGGGTTGATGTCGGAACTCGAAGAGAAATTTTCCGACAGATATCATGTAATAATAAATAGAGATACTCATCCAAGTGTTTCTGTTTTCGAATCTGAGATCGTACAGAATAAAGCTATGGGTGGTGTTTTCCCAATAGTATTCTTTTTAATTGCAGCATTGGCTATGTTGACTACAATGACACGAATGACTAACAACCAAAGAACTCAAATAGGAACATTAAAAGCTCTTGGATTTTCACAGCGTAAAATATTGTTGCATTATTTGTCATACGGGGTATGGATAGGTTTGGTAGGAGGAATAATCGGATTATTTATCGGACCGTTATTGATACCGCCAATACTGTTTAATATGCAGAAAACAATATACACTCTTCCTAATTGGTCTGTAGCCATTTCGCCTTCGTCTTTACTGGCGGTAGTAATTGCAGTTTTATGCTGCGGTGTATCAAGTTATTTTGCCTGCTACGGGCAATTAAAAGAAGTTCCGGCAGCCACATTAAGGCCGAAAGCACCAAAGGTCGGACGTCATACCGCTTTTGAGAAAAGTAAATTATGGCATAAGTTTGGATTTTCAGTTCAGTGGAATTTAAGGGATACAATGAGAAGCAGGATCCGTTCAATTATGGCTGTTGTAGGTGTAATGGGATGTTCGGCCCTTTTGTTGTTTGGACTTGGATTGAGGGATACGGTTAATGGGGTTAGCAAGTGGATGTATGAGGATCTCAATGTATATAACAGTAAAGTTAATCTCAATGAACATATAGAAAAGCAGGAGCTTGCTGATTTGCATAAGACTTATACAGGTCAGTTGATTCAGGAATCGCAAGTCCAGATTAGATATGGTGATAAAAAAGAAAGCGGAGCGTTAACTGTTCTTGATGAAGGTAATGAAATAAATTTTGAAAATGTAAAAAAGGAGAAAATATATTTACCGGATGAAGGGATAGGTATATCCTTCAAGATAGCAGAAATTTTAGAAGTGGATATGGGAGATACAATAGAATGGCGAATATATGGAGAAAAGGACTGGCAAAAATCCACAATAATAGCCATATATAGAACTCCTATGGGACAGGGAATTGCAATTTCTAAGTCTGCATACGAGAAAATGGGAAAGACATTTAGTCCTACTTCTTTATTATCATCGAATAAATCAATAAATAATAATGAAAAACTAAATGGAGTAAGCAGTATTCAGGAAAAAAGTCAGTTGATAGAGTCGTTTGAAGGCATGCTGGAGAGTATGAAAATGATTATTGTAATATTAATAGCGGCAGCATTTATTTTGGGAAGTGTTGTTCTTTACAATTTGGGTGCTTTGTCGTTTACGGAACGAATCAGAGAGTTGGCCACATTGAAGGTATTGGGCTTTTTCTCAAAGCAAATTCGCTCTTTATTGCTGATGCAAAATGTATGGTTAACGGTCATTGGTATTATTGTGGGGTTACCGTTAGGATATGTGCTCCTTAAGTTCTTGTTGTCCACTATGTCAGAATCCACAGATATGATAGCCGAAGTTTCAGTTGTATCAATTGCAGTAAGCATAGTAGCCACCTTCTTGTTATCGGTTGCAGTCAATTTATTATTGTCAAGAAAGATAAAAAGCATAGACATGGTTTCTTCTCTTAAGTCTGTGGAATAGAATTAAACTCCACTGCACATAAAAAATCATAAATGGGTTTTAGAGTCGTGAAACCCTTTTTCAAAACATCCGGTAACGCTTTTGAAAATGCCAGCTTGAAATCATTTTGTGAACATTCAAAGAATATGTTTTTTCTGTCAAGCCAGTATTTAAGGTGCTCGGGCTGATCGGGGAATTTGCTTCTTTTGTACATTTCTCCGCCCATGACAAATGTATCCTGGGATTCGTAGCATTTTAAGGCATTTAAAAATAAGGGATGATTCTCTAGAATCATTTCACGCATAATAGCCATTGAAGAGGCCTGAGCACCATAATATCCTACGCCGTAGCTTGACCCCCTTTGGTTTATTTCAAACCAAAAACAAGGGGATGAGGACATTTGGGATTTATCCCGCAGGAAAACCAGCCATGCATTATCTCTGTACAGAGTCTTGTCCTTTGTAAAACGAGTATCTCTCCGTACCCTTGATATTAATTTGTAAGGCACGGTTATGATCTTACTGTCTATTTCCAACATTGTAGGAGCAAGTTCTGTTATAAGCTCAACAAATGGGTTGTAAACATATTGTTTGTATACATCTTTATGGTCTTCGTACCAGCTCTTACTATTATTAAGTTTATTTTCAAAAAGAAATTTTAATCCCTCGCTTGAAAATCCGTTAAAGCCCATTTTATTATCTCCTAAAACATTTGCTTAATCTACTGAGATTATATATCACTGATGAAAATTATACAAGAATTGAGAATCCCAAAATTCTTAAATATCAATATTGCATATATTCAGAATTCTTAAACCTATATTTTAATCCAAATTAACTGAAATTTGCAGCAGGCTTTATCTGAATACGATATATGAATATTCAATGAAATATAATCAGATTAAATTATAACTCATATAAAGTAAATTAAATTCATTCAAATTCAATTGTACATTGACAAAACTGATATGTGGTAATAGAATTAGATGTGAGTAATAATAATATCTAAAGATTAGTTGATTTTAATAAAATTTATTATTTTGCTGTTTCATGAATTATTGTAATACAATTAATTAAAACTATTATCATCTAAAGGAGGTAATTATGTCGGACTATAAAATAGCGGATTTAAATTTGTGGGAATGGGGAAGAAAAGAAATAGAAATCGCAGAAAAAGAAATGCCCGGACTAATGGCAATCAGGGAAAAATATGCTCCTTTGCAGCCATTAAAAGATGTTAGAATTTCCGGTTCATTGCATATGACCATACAAACAGCGGTTCTTATCGAAACTCTTGTTGCCCTCGGAGCTAATGTTAGATGGGCAAGTTGCAATATATTCTCAACCCAGGATCATGCGGCAGCTGCCATAGTAAAAGCAGGTGTTCCGGTTTTTGCGTGGAAGGGTGAAAGCCTTGAAGATTACTGGTGGTGTACCGAGCAGGCTCTTACATTCCCGGGAGGACTAGGTCCCCAGCTCGTAGTTGATGACGGTGGAGATGCAACTTTACTTATACACAGAGGTTACAAGGCTGAAAATGATCCGTCCATTCTGGATGAGCCTACAGATAATGAAGAGCTTAAGATAATCAATAACCTGCTTAAGGAAGGCCTTAAACGAGACAGCCAGAGATGGCATAATGTAGTTAAGGAATGGAAGGGCGTCTCAGAGGAAACAACCACAGGAGTTCACAGGCTCTATCAAATGGTGGAAAGAGGGGAGCTTCTTGTTCCGGCAATTAATGTCAATGATTCTGTTACCAAGTCAAAATTCGATAACCTTTACGGTTGTAGAGAGTCATTGGTTGATGGAATTAAAAGGGCTACAGATGTAATGATAGCAGGAAAGGTTGCAGTTGTTTGCGGATATGGAGATGTGGGCAAGGGGTCCGCACAATCTTTGCAAGGCCTTGGAGCAAGGGTGATTGTAACCGAAATTGACCCGATATGTGCTCTGCAGGCTGCTATGGCAGGTTATGAGGTTAAAACCGTTGAAGATACACTTGGAATTGCTGATATTTATGTAACCACAACAGGCAACAGAGATATTATAACAATAGAGCATATGTTAAAAATGAAGGATCAAGCTATCGTATGCAATATAGGTCATTTTGACAATGAGATTCAAATGCATAAGCTAAACAATTACAAAGGTATTAAAAAGGTTAATATCAAGCCTCAGGTAGACAAGTATATATTCCCCGATGGGCATGAAATATTTATATTGGCTGAAGGAAGGCTTGTAAACCTTGGCTGTGCTACAGGGCACCCATCTTTTGTCATGTCTAACAGTTTCTCAAATCAAACACTGGCTCAAATTGATTTGTGGAAGAACAAAGATAAATATGAGAAAAAGGTTTACATTTTACCTAAAAAGCTTGATGAAGAGGTCGCAAGGCTTCACCTTGAAAAAATAGGTGCCAAACTCACCAAGCTTACAAAGGAGCAGGCTGATTATATCGGAGTTCCTATTGAAGGCCCATACAAACCGGATCATTATAAATATTAATCATTATAATTATTTATTATAACTATTTAAAGTTGTAAGCTATAAGATGTTAAATTTTAAAATTATAAAATACTATAATATTATCGAAAAAATACATTGGACTTTTGGAAAACCTCTTTTCATACTGTTTGAAAAGGGGTTTTTGTATGTATAAATATCATTATTAAAAAATATTTATTATTATAATATTTACAATAGTGTGTGATATATAGTATAATATAAATAGGAGGTGGACCTATGAAAGAAAATATGCAGGATGATTTATTTGACAGTCTCTTACTGGAACTTAGACGTGGAACAATTATTTTGAGCGTATTAAGTCAATTAAAGCTTCCTCAATACGGGTATTCATTGGTTGTGCTGCTGGAAAACAAGGGGATACCTGTAGAAGCAGGTACACTATATCCTTTATTGAGAAGACTGGAAAAGCAAAATCTTTTGGAGAGCAACTGGGATGTAGATGCGGCAAAACCAAGAAAATACTACCAATTAAGCGAATATGGCAGACAAATATATGATAGGTTATGTGCTCAATGGTATGAAATGGTGGAGAAAATGGATAATCTGATAAAAGGTTAGGTGGAAGAATCATGGATTTGATAAACCGTTATGTTTACGCAGTTACAAAAAGTTTGCCTGAAAAGCAGAGGGAAGACATTGAAAAGGAACTAAGAACACTTATAGATGACATGATTGAAGAGAATGATGAACCTGTATCATATGAGAAAAAGGTTGAGAAAGTACTTTTAGAATTAGGTGATCCTGAAAAACTGGCAGACAATTACAGGGGCTCTAAGCGATATTTTATAGGACCTAAGTTCTATGAAAAGTATTTATTGTAGTGTTGGGTGTTATAGATATTATAACTACGCTCTATAAAGGAATACGGTATAATGCTTTAAGATAAGTTAAATGGAAGGCTTTCGTCTCCTATTTGAGAAATAGTTTTTGAATCAATTCGGGCTGCTTCTAATGTTAATTATGAAGCAGCTTTATTCATGTTTAAATTAATTTGTACGTATTCAAATAATTGTTAAGAATTTTTACGGATAACACGATATTATATTTGTACCTGTTGATGCCTAAATATTGTGAAATTGTTAGTATGTTCACAAGTTACATAAACAAATCGAATACAAGAAATCGGTTACTTGGTCTGAAACCGCTCATCTATGAAGTATAGGGTTCGATAATATACAACAAATTTATGATGCTAATAATAAAAATTCGAAAGGGTGGTCTTGAATGAACTCAGTAAAGCAGATCTTTTTAAGTAAAAGGATTGGAATTTTATTTGTATGCATTGCAATGTTGATATCTTTTTGCGGATGCGAAGGAGGGGAAGGAAAAACTGACAAAGTATATAAAGTAGGTATTTTGAGCGGTTTGGATTACCTTAGTGCTGCAGTTGACGGCTTTAAGGAAGAATTGACCAAGCTGGGCTATATTGAAGGTCAGAATATTGAGTATGACGTACAAAAAACCAACTCAGACTTTGATGATTACAAGAAATTTTCCCAAAAATTTGTTGATGACAAGGTTGATCTTGTTTTTTTGTTTTCCGACCGAAGCTTCTTTGGAACTTAAGGAAGCTACTAAAGGTACGGATATACCTGTTGTTTTCGGAGTTACAAATATTGAAGATACGGATTTAGTGAAGAGTGTACGTGAACCGGGAGGGAATATAACTGGAGTACGTTATCCCGGACCGGATCTGGCCATTAAAAGAATAGATGTTATGCGTCAAATAGCTCCTGATGCAAAAAGGATATGTCTACCGTACAGTTCTGATTATCCTGTATGCTATCCCCAACTGGAAGCATTGCGGCCCTATGCTAAAGAGATTGGTATTACTCTTGTGGAAGCTCCTGCCAAAACACCCGAAGAGTTGACTAAATTTTTCCAGGAACATGATGTTGAAGGTGATGTGGGCTTTGACGCTATTGTATCTATTGCTGAGTTGTATGGTGTAATGCCAGAAACTTTTCTCACTATGGTTAAGTTTGCAAACAAACACAATATTCCCTTTGGCGGTGCTTATATGGAATATGAAGGCCATGCATCACTTTTTGGAGTAAATATTGACCCTGCAGTGACAGGTAGGAAAGCTGCAGCTTTAGCAGATAAAATATTTAAAGGTGAAAAGGTTGGAACTATACCGGTAGTTTCAGATGAAAGCTTTATACAATTAAACTACAGAGAAGCACAGAAGAGAGGATTTAATTTCCCGGATGAGCTTTTAAGCCAGGCAACTCAAATTATAAAATAGAAGATTTGATTGTGCTGTGCCGTGTTTTACTTTTAGTTTAATACGGTACAGCAATTTTATAAAAAACTCGTAAATTATACTTAGCAGAATGGAGGCTCAGGCGTATGCGGTTACGTAGCTTGGCTGTGACGTTAACTATGGCATTTTTAGGACAGAGTGCTATTATAATGATAATTATTAGCGTAATAAATATTCACAATGTCTTTGTCAATAATGAGAAGCTTGTATTCGAACAACAGCAGAATATTGCGATTGATGCAGCAAATCAGGTTGAAAAATTCATATCGGAAAAAGTAGTTATTCTATCCTCTGTAAGCCATGTTACTAACATGTCAGCTATTGATAATTCAACTCAAAAACAAGTTATAGGGAAAGTATTGGCACTTGATTCCGCTTTTCGACAGATAGCTCTCATCGATAAAAACAATAATGAAGTGGGAAGGGTTTCGCGTTTGGCAAGTTCCACATCAGGGCAGTTAAATGTTGATAATATAAAGGAAGCACTTAATGAAATGAACGATGAAATATATATAAGCCGTGTTTATTGTGACGACTCAACATTCGAACCCATAATTATTATGGCAGTTCCGGTTTTAAATAGTCTTGGGGATAAGGACGGAGTTGTCTTTGCAGAAATCAATCTTAAGTTTATGTGGGAATTGATTGATACAATAAAAGTTGGGAAAAATGGATTTGCTTATGTTACAGACAGAGAAGGAAATCTTATTGCTTTTAATGATGAAGGGCGAGTTATCTCAGGAGAAAAGATTGATGGATTAAATATAGTAAAAGATTTTATTGGAAGTAATGGTATTAATGCCCAAAAAACTGCTAAAATGACTAAAGGTATTATGGGTACAAATGTTGTTACTACTTATGTACCTCTTGGTAAACCTGATTGGGCAGTGTTTATTGAAATACCTGTTATAGAAGCAGCAGAACCGATAATTAGGAATATAATTATTTCAATAATATCTATGTTAATAGGTTTTATTTTGGCTGCAATAATTGGTATATATCTTTCAAAAAGAATTACAAAGCCTATAATAAATCTGAAGAGTGCGGCAAGATTAATCAGTAAAGGTGAGCTGGGAACGGAAATCAAGATTAATGCAAAAAACGAAATAGGAGAATTGGCAGTGGATTTTAATCAGATGGCAGACAATATCAACACTCTTATCATGAATATAAAGCAGGCCTCCAGAATTATATTGGAACAGAGTTCTACATTAAAAGAGAAATCAGACCTTTCCGCCCAGTCATCAGAAACGATTGTATGCGCGATGGAGCAAATAAATCAGGGGGCTGATCAGCAGGCCAAGGAAGCAGAAGCAACTTCTGAACAAACGGGGATTTTAGGTGAAGAAATAAACAATGCGGTCAATAAAACAGCCGAGGTGGAAAGGCTTGCCGGATCTGCTCGTGATTTAAGCCTAAAGTCGAAGGACACTGTTGAAATACTTATCGAGAGAGCAAATGAAACCGACAGGATTACAAGAGCGTTTGTTGAAAATACAACAAGTCTCAGCGACAGCTTAGAGAAAATTAGGAGTATTGCAGATGCAATTACTGAAATAACGAACAAAACAAAAAATCTCTCATTGAATGCCAGGATAGAAGCTGCAAGAGCCGGTGAAGCCGGACGGGGCTTTGAAGTAATTGTTAAAGAAATAAGTAACCTGTCAAATCAGTCACGTGAAGCAGCAAAGCTTATTGACCCTATTTTGGAAGAAATAAAATTAAAAGCAGCAGTTTCCTCTAAAGCTTCAGAAGAAGTAAATGTGATTTTAGAAGAGCAGATGAAGTCGGTTTATTCAACACAGGATACTTTCGACAAAATCATTTTATCCATGGATAATGCAATATCTCAAATTGTTGAATTAAGCAACATAATAAGAAATATAGACGGAATTAAAGAGAAAAGTATAAAATCCGTAATGACGATTAGTTCGGTTACCCAGCAGACGGCTGCGTCATGTCAGGAAGTATCTGCAGCATCTGAAGAACAAAAGGAGATAGCCTATCAGGTTAAGAGTTTTGCAGATAAATTATATGAAATGGGTGAAAAACTTGTTGAAGTGATAGATGCTTTTAAAACCAGGGAAGAAGAAAATATATAAATATTATGTTTTGATTATTAAAAAGCCAATCATAAGTAAAATGAAAAGCGAAAGAGGCTATTTTAAATCTATTTATCCGCTTTATATTTTGTTCAGTCTTATATAGTCTGTACTATATGATGTGAGCATATATAGATTTGAAATAGCCCCTTTTTAATATTGAATAAAATATCTTTTTTAACTGGATATTAACCTGCAATATTGGAATAACAACTGATGTGAAACATGCGTTGTTACAAATTTATTAACTTTTTTCATTTCTATTGTCTGGCTTTTACAATCATGGCAAAATAATAATAAGGTACATTTAACTTATTAGATATATTAAGAGGAAATTTGCATGATAAATTTTTATTATGTTCATGAAAAGCATAAGGCTCAATATCCCACATACATCCTATATTTAAGCTGCTTTTTAATGGTTTTTATCATAAAGCTGTTTTACAGAACAGCAGACAGCTCTTCTCTGAAGTTTATATTGACTCCCGTAACAAAACTTGTAGAGGTGTTTACAGGTACGCTTTACCAATTTGTGCCTGAAAGGGGATATTTGAGCTCTGACCTCACTGTTGAAATAGGCCCGGGATGTGCCGGAATAAACTTTTTGGTTATTATGTTCTGCACATTAACATTTTCATTTGTAAAGCAATTTATGAGCATGGCAAGCAAAATATTTGCTGCATTGTCATTTTTGGTATTTTCATACATAATTACTATAATTGTTAATACCTTTAGAATAGTGACAGCAATTAATTTTTCGAGATATAACGATGTATATCTGGGACTGGATAATGAGTTTTTTCATAAGATTGTAGGTGCTATGGTATATTTCTTTTTCCTTGTATTGTGCTATATAGTAGTATCTAAGCTTATTACATTTTTGAAACCCAGGCTTAAAGCTATGGAATTTATAAGGGGAGTCCAGTGGTAAAAAGTCAAGAGGTGATTGGAAAAAATTTTTGAAAATTTA
>ENA-UOYA01000469-UOYA01000469.1-activated-sludge-metagenome-genome-assembly--contig:-NODE-469-length-52510-cov-18.859422_pt1 | contig 52510 bp, 85 predicted proteins | sample MGYA00238163_ERZ764804 | MGnify/ENA primary metagenome ERZ764804 (study PRJEB28919, sample SAMN05720223) | activated sludge metagenome | isolation source: Anaerobic digester | place: Hong Kong...
TTAGGTCTACATTTGGCAGCATAATCAGTCATCATCTGGGCTTCCATTTGAAATATTCCCAAAGTATTTTTTGCAATGAACAACTTATATGTAGCCTCATCATCTAATGGAATCATTTTCATATTAAGATCTAGATTTTTAGTTTGCCTAATATAATCAAATGTTTGCTGTATAACTGATAATGTTTTTAAACCTAAAATATCTATTTTTAAAAAACCAATATCTTCTATGGTGTGAGCATCAAATTGCGTTACTGGCATATCTTTAGAAGAAAATAGTGGAGCATATTTATAAATTGGCTCATCTGAAAGAATAACTCCAGCAGCATGAATTCCAATTGACTTTATGCAACCCTCCATCTCTTTTGCCATATCTACAATTTCTTTAATCTGGGCATCTTTGTTGTACAGCTCTAGTAATTCAGAACTTTCAGCTAAAGATTTTTCTACAGACTCATAAGAAGCAGACTCTGGTATAAGTTTAGCTAACTGATTGCTAGTAGAAAAAGGAATCTCCATTATCCTGCAAATATCCTTAAACAAACCTCTACCTTGAGATACAGCAAATGTTCCTATGTGAGAAAATCCTTCACCGTATTTATTTTTTAGATATTCTAAAACAAGATCTCTCTTATTATGCTGTATATCATTATCGAGGTCAGGACTTGTACCACCTTTAGTTTTAATTCTACCAGTAGGCAAATCATTAGTTAGTCCAATAAGATAAGCAATATTAGAATTATTTTTATTAGAAAGACCTTTGATCTGCTTTACAAACAAATTGTACAAATAATCATCAAGGTTATGAATTTCTAAATGATTTAATTCAAAATCTATATTATCTTTATTTGCTAAATAAAAATCAGAATCAGAAAAATAAATATCAATTAATTTTCTAAGTTTCAATTCTTTAGACAGTACATTCAAATCCATTCTCCAAAACTTTATACGATACAGCAATCATCAATGAGTCTATGCACGTAAAGGTATTTTTGCCAGAAATAACATAAGTGGATGGGTCATATTCTAGCTGCAAAAGATCCTTAACAAACGAAAACGCTCGAATAAGAACAGGATGATCATATGGGATAACTAAGTGATAAGGGTCATATAGTCCAGTATTTAGCATTGAGCTAAGGCAATTATATACAGACAATACTTTAATTAAGCTTATTGATGACATTTTACAAGCATGTTTATGTGGAAAAATTTTTCCGCACAAAAAGCCACTTTCATCAGCATAGGAAATAACCAAACCAATATCCATGCCATTTCTGTTAACAATAAAACATTCGTATTTATATGTATCAACTATATAAGCAATGAGCCTATCTAAAGTTGCATTTTTAAAATCAAAATCATACAAACAAATATCATTTATGCCGATATCATTAGATATGCATTCAGATACAAATACATAATCTGATTCTTTTGCATGGCGACATATAGCTTTATTCATAAATTTTCCTCTATTGGAAATCCTTCAAATTCTATTAATGGCATTTTTGCTCTTGCTGAACTTAAAAATCTAGAAAAAAGCAAATTGTATTTAATAGGATCAATCCATGTTATCCCAAGAGAAAAAGCAATAATACTAGATGCACCACTTCCTCTTCCTGGCCCAGTTAATATATTATTGTTTTGAGCCCAATTTAAAAAATCAGAAACAACAACAAAATAATCACAATATCCCATTCTAGAAATAATCCAAAATTCTTCTTTAAATCTTTCAAGATAGACATTTTTCATTTCATCTGTCATATCTTTACAATAATCATTTAAAAACATTAAACAATAAGTCTGAATATATGTATCAGGATCTTCTATTAATTGAGGAAAAATTTTAAGGCCTTTAGGCAAAACAACATTGCACATATCTGCAATTTTATTTGTGTTCTCAAAAGCAATTTTGTCTTGTGGTCTATTAAAATACTTTTCTAGAACATGATATGGCTTCAGATAATACTCACCTGGAGTATAAAACATAGATGATTCATCTGTGTCTTTGTCATCGGTTAATTCGCCAATTTTTGCCTCAGCTCTTTTTTTAAATATCCCACCAGTATTAATTGTAACTAATGCCCTATGCAATTCTGATTCAGAAGAATATGAATAATGTGAATCACAAGTAATAACTAAAGGGACATCTAACTTCTCAGACATTTCTCTAAAAAAAGAATTTACAAGATTTTGTTCTTCAATGCCAGTCCATTGCATTTCAAGATAATAATTTTTGCCATATATAGATTTAAAGCGCTTTATGGCATCTTCAGCGTCTTCTGTTTTGTTCTCCAAAAGCATTTGTTGTGAGTAACCACCGATACAGGCACTGAGACAAATAATGCCTTCCTTGTGAGCTTCTAATTGTTCCCATGAAACCCTTGGCTTATAATAACGATACTTTGTCCAAGCGTCAGAAGATAGCTTCATCAAATTAGAATATCCTTCTTGATTATAAGCAATAAGCAATATATGATAAGAAGGTTTGAATCCGTCTATCTTCTCTTTTTTTAATGGATCATTTGGTGTGAAATATAACTCATTAGCAAAAATTGGCTTCATATTATATTTATTGCAAATTTTTTCAAGCTCATAAGCTCCAGACATATTGCCATGATCACTAAAAAGAACTCCATGCATACCCATAGCCTTAGCTCTAATCACATAATCTTCTATGTCAGAAAAACCATCTAATGCGCTATATCTAGAATGAGCATGAAGATTTGTATACATGCCTATGTCTGATGGCAATATATCTTCATTTTTATTTGTCATAATTTGTTCAGTTTAAAATAAATTTAAAGCCTAAAGCATAATACATTTTGTCAATAATAACTTTATCAGGGATTTCATAGCATTCAATCATAAAATTTGAAGAAGGAAATTTCCAAAATCCTACTGGTTTTTTTATATGCAAAACATGCGATGTATTTGAAATAACTGCAGATAAAGAATCCCAGTTAGGAGAAATTGGAATCATATTAACAATGCTCCATTACAACATCTTTGCTGTCATAAGACTGCTGAACAAAACCAGCAGTTCCTTCTGAATATTGACTTGAAGGCTTGCCAGGCACAGCAACACCTACAGTTTGTTGCACATTTGTCCTTACTGTAGAATTTCTCAAGAAAGAATTTACAACATCTAATGTCGCATTTTTTGACGCATTTGCTATTTCTGCAGTAATAAAAGCTTCTTTTCTTATAAGATCTATTTCCTTATTATGAAGCTGCTGTTCTTTATCAATAATAAATTTTTCTTTTTCTTTTAAATCATCAATTTTTTTATTGGCATCTAATAATTTACCAGTTAAAGAAGTTATTTGATTTGATAAACTTTCATTAGATGTTTTATATCTAGCATTTTCTTCCATAGCAATCTTAGCACTATTTAAATACTTAGACATTTCCAATGCTGCAACTTCTGGCAAATTATCTTTTACAAGTTTAGATAAAGCTGAATATAGGTCAGACATTTAATTTGCACCATTATTAGCAACAAGCATAGTTTTAACATTTTTAGAAAAAGTCATTTTTGGAACAAATTTTTCTTGAACAACCATTTGTTCACCATTAGATGGATTTCTACAAACACGCTCTTTCCTAAAGGACTTTTTAAAAGTCCCAAGTCCAGGTACTCTAAAAACTTCGCCGTCATTTATGCTTTTGTTTATTTGTGTAATTAAAGAACCAATAACTCTTCTTGTTTTGGCTTTAGATATTTTTTGGTTAGCAGCAATCTCTGCTATAAGTTCTTGCATATTCATATAATTTTAAACCTATGTATAGGTAATATTTAAAGAAAGACTATATAGAACTTCGCTAACAGTCTTACTTTGATTATTGTAAAGAGCTTCTAGAAGCTTAAAATATACAGCCTCTGGAGAAGAATAAAGTTCACTAGATCCGCATATGCTGACAACATTTCCATCTGGATCAACAGCAGAACACAAGCTGTCATCTGGAGCTTTAGAAGTTATAATATCAATAGCTGATAATGTATCTTCCGATTCGATCATTGAATCGTAAATAGAATCTATATCTGTCATTTTTTATATCCATGAGAGACAAGTATAGATTCAAGGTCAGGAGGAGAGTAAAGCTCGCTTTTAATAATTTTACCATCTTCCCTAAACACAGGCTGCTTGTCTTTGTCAAGTTTAGACATATTAGATCTGTGCACTTCCTGAAAAGTTTCATCCATAGGAATTCCAAATACTGCAGCTGTACCATTGTTGATATACTCAATGTCAGTAAGAGCATCTGCAATCTCTACTAAGTCTATATCAAATGAAGAGTCTGGTAGATTATTTATAAAATCATTTATTCTTCTAAAATCTTTATTTACCATCTTAGAAGATTGCACGTCTAGGACTGCAAAAAATAATTCTTCTAATTCTTCAAGAGCCAATTTAAGTCTAAGTTTAATTGTAGCGACATCAACAGAGTCAGTTGGCTTATCTGAATACTCTTGTTTAAAAATGCGCATAAAATGTTTTACATGTTGTAAATTTGTTATATGTCCCATATAAATTCTTTTTATTTGAGCCTTATAGATAAAGCATTAATATGCTTTATTTTAAATGTATTTTTAATCTAGCTGCCTAATTACAAAACCAGATATGTCTTTTTTTGCAAGACCTTTTGCTTTAAGACCAACAATAACTCCAGATGGATCATTCCATCTCAGATCATTTAAGTCACCGTTTATAACTTCATAGCCAAGATATGTTTGTGGCAATTCTTTTTCAAAAACAATAGAAACGTTAAGTCCCAACTTTAGTTGTCTTAATATCGTTTCACTTGAGTCAAGCTCAGATCTACTATAAAGAATTTTATAGTTGTCAAACTTGGCAGCATTTAGTCTATCTGGTATTTTTGTGTAATCATAAAATCTTAAATTTTTAAACAGATCAAACAAATAAGCATTATGGTCTGGCACAATTATGTCTTCCCACCTGATATCAGATGTACCATTTAATCTAACATATCCAGTAATATTATTTTTTGAACAATAGTCTTCAAATTTTAATAAATCAGAACAAAGCAATTTTATAAAAAGATTATTATCTTCAAAAAACAATCTAGTTTTTCTGGTTCTTGCTTCTTGCACAGAAGTCATAGCGCCCCTGCCTGCAGTAAATAAACATGAAGCTATACAGCCAGGAGAAGCATTAGGGCAAACGTTATATCCACTGATAGTATTTGGGGCCAAATATAATATTGCGGTTAGTGTATTTTTGTCGTCACCTTTAGATGTTTTTGCATTAGTTCCGACACTTAATAAATTTAGCTTAATACTAAACATATATCCTTCTATATAAAACTTTTATAATCATCCATCTTTTTAATTTCATTAATATGTTCGTCAGTAATTTCTACTTTTTCTCTATGTATAGGAATGTCAAGTCCAAATTCTGTTTTTAAGTAGTCCATATTAAGTGTATAATTGTGCATACTTCTTTTTTGATATAAAGAAATTGCATCCCTGCAATGATCAAACACACGCTTCCATGTCCAGTGTGCGTTTATTTTTTTAAGATGTTTTCTAACAAATTTATCATCGCCAACATTTATAGCTCTACCATAATGCTTTGACTTATGACAAGAGGGACAAAGAGCAATAAGACCAATAAGGGTTTGCACAAAATTTTCATCATCATAATGCCAAATTTCATGTGCTTCAACCCTATGCTTTCTGCCTTGAAGCCTTCCATGCATTCCACAAACTTCACAATTATAATTTGATCTTTTGTAGCACCATTCTTTTATCTTGTCCCATTCAGACTGTTTAAGATGATCACGTACATTAGATCCCCATGCAGTCTTTGGGACCATTTCTGTCAAAAGCTCCATTTTTGTTCCAGCACTACAATGATCATGATCAGATGTATTGCTGTGCCCTTCTGGTACAATATATTCATTTCTGAATTTTATTTGATTTTTAATTCTTGGCATAAAAATCAATCCTTGTTAATCCACTATCATAAACTTTTATAAAACCATGTCTTTCCATATATGTAGACTCAGTATCATTCTCAAGCAAAGGACTGCCTAAAAGATTTTCGAGCAAATGTTTTTGACATCTATTTCTAGTGTAGAATAAGTTTGGCCTGTTAGCTCTAACCCACCAGTATCTTAAGTTTGCAGAAGAACTAAGTCCATCTATGGTGCTACCAGTATCATTTGTTGTTTCATATATAAAACTGCCATATTTCTTATATAAAAAATTAGACAATTTAGATATTCCTCCAACAACACAATAGCCACGCAAAGTGCATATTCTTTGTAGTTTTAAGTCAAAACATTTAGTTGACTGATTATAAATATACCCTATCGTACAATACATGTAAGGAATATCATTATATGTTAAACAATATGATTTAGCGTCTTTGTATAGCAAGCCAATATCTTCTAAATGATTGTCTTCGTAAAAACTTTTAGCATCTTTATTGCTAGCTTCTGATATGGTTGTTTTTCTAGCGTGAATTTTAACATCAAGATTTAATGCATGATCTATCAAAGACAAATATTTCTCTTTTTTTACTAGCCATAAAAAATCAAAAATAGTTATAAGCCTAATTCCATTTTGCTTACAAATAGCCCATTTATCATAATGATAAGTTTTTGGCTTACTTGTACTTCTTAAATAGTCCGTGGTAAAAGAAGAAACAGAACTATGATGATAAGCAGAACCACAATATTCAATGCCTAGCTTTAAAGATGGGACGTATATATCAATTTCTTTGCCAAGCAGTTCTTTGCCTCTATATCTTGATACAACATCAAAGCCTTTGTTTGAAATATAGTTATATATATACTCTTCTATCTTAGAAAAAGAAACTGAACATTTTGGACATCCAGCTCCAGACAAATGCATATAAGGCATTTGATAGAAGTCACCATGAATTGGACATGTAATAGCAACTTTTATCTGAGATTTAATATAATTTACATTAGAATATTGATAAAAATCATTATGAACATTTGAGGCAAGATTGCAAAATGTTTTACTGCTATATCTTTTTTTTAAACCGTTATTAATATTTTTGCACTTTGGGCAACCACATCCATTTAAATGATTCCAGACTGTATGAAAAAAGGAACCATGAATTGGACATATAATTTCAATTTTAGTTTTAGTATTTATATAGGAAACTTTGCTATAATCATACTTGCCAGAATGCGCAATGTTTGCTTTAGAAACAAAATCATCAAAATTAAATCGTTCTGCAACAGAGCTTTTAAAATTCTCAGTAGTACACTCTGGGCACTCTTGATTACTATTTAAAAATTTAACTGGAGATTTTTTAAAATCCCCATGCTTGTTGCAGGTTATGATAACTTTAGTTTTTGAATTAATATAATCAACTTTTAAATAATTATATTTATCACCATATTTAAGAAGACATTTAGATATAAATTCTTCCTTAGTTAACTTTGCAGGCATAGAAAGTCTTTAGTAGTCATCTTCGGATTCTTCTATTGAACTTTTGTCACAAGAATCTATAGCTGTATTTGCTGAAAAGGCATTAATCTTAAACTTTTGATAAAATTCAGGATTCTCTCTGCAATAAGCGATAAGAGCATTTTTGCCATTCCACTTCATCTCATCCTCCGTTCCTTTGCCTATATAGCACCATGCACCAGAAGCAGAAACATATTCATTCTTATAAGCAACTTCAACAGTTTCTCTTACTTCATCAAATCCTTTGCCAAAAAACAAAGAGGTTTGAACAATACCAAAAGGTGGGCCAACCTTATTCTTAATGATTTTGCACTCTATTTCTTGACCTATAGAAGTTTCTTTATCAACAATAGGTGCAGTTTTCCTTACCCTAATCCTGACAGAATGAAAATAAGGAAGGGCTTTGCCTCCGGCCACGACCTCGGGGTTTCCTAACAAAACTATCTTATTCCTTTGCTGATTTATCCATATAACAGTAGTTCCTGAATTACTTGCAGCAGTAGCTATTCTGCTTGCAGATTTACTCAATAATCTAGCAAGAGAACCCATTGTTTCCTCGTCTAACCCTTTGTCAAGCTGCTGTTGTGTAATTAGGCCACCAACAGAATCAAGGCAGACAACACTAAATAAGCCAGATTCACAAAATTGTAATAATATAGATAATGCTTCATCAGCACTGCTAGGCTGAGACATAATAAATTTTTCAGGAGATGTGTCTAATCCAAGCTTATTGCTATAAGCAACATTAAAAGCATGCTCGACATCTATGTATCCAACCATGTCATCAGGACGTGCTTTCTGAAAGTTAGATAATGCTATAGTAGCAAGAGTTGTTTTGCCGCCTGATTCTTCGCCAAAGATTTCAACAAACCTTCCAACTGGAATTCCTCCACCTATTGCAGAATCAAGCATTGGGGATCCAGTAGAAACAAAATCTATTTTAAGATTTGTATGATCAGATAGAACTGAATCTCCCCATTTCTTTTTAAGGCTATTTTTTAAACTAGAAAATGCCTTTTTCTTTTCTTCAGGAGTCATTAATAATACCTGGTATACCTTTCCAGTCTAAGACTAGAGGTTTAAATTTTTTTTCAAACAACATAAATGAAAAATCATAAATATTATTTGGATTGTAATAATATATTTCCTGATTATTTTCTAAAACAAGATTAAATATATCGTCAAAATTATTAACAATTTTTTTGTCAAAAATAAATAAATTCAAAAAAGAAGCATCATAAACAACAAGATTAGCTTCATTCCAATAAAGTAAATGTATTAATCTACAATATTGAAGATTGCTTTTGCCATACTTATGACAAAGATAATCAATAACAGCAAAAGAAAAATCAGACACGCTAATTAAATCCGATTTTGTATCAAATGCATTAATAGCGTTTTTTAATATATCTACAATATCTTCTTTTATTGAATATTTATAAATAATCTTATCTAAAAATATAAAAAATGAAAAATAGCTAATTAAAAATAAATCACGAGAACTATTAGAATTTATAAAAAGTTCTTCTAAAATAGAATCATCTTCTACTAACTCGTGAAGATAGTAAATCTTAATCATATTAGCTTCTCATTAAAAAACTCAAATTTGAAAGCCTAGAATCTAAAAGGCTTATCTTATCATGATAAATTTTCCAAAAATTGTAAAATATCTCATTTATCTTAACAACATAAAAAAGATCAGCACATTTAGAAGATGTATATTGATTTATAAATTCAACTGCAACTTTTTTATTTTGATTCTGATAGCTTTCAATAATTGATTCTTGTACTGTTCTATAATTGTTTTTGTAGTTAGCATAACTAATATCATATAATGATTTGGCGTAAGCTAAGTTGTTCATAACAATTTCATTGATTTCTATATATTTAAGATTAAAAGAAATCAAATCTGATGGAGACATATTTTCAGAGATAGAAGGCAAAGATAAAAACTCTTCCCATTGAACCAATGTTTTGTTTCTAAAGCTTAATCCAGATGTTATAGCCTGCTCCATTTGCGAAAATGTATCACAAGCATCTATAAGAGAATCAATTACGTCTGTCATTTAAAGCTTTCCGACAATGCAATAAGTTTATGAGCTATAACTAATGAATTCAAATATGGATTATCCGGAAATTTTATAAATGCAGATTCAACAGAATAATAATCTTTTGGCTCAACATTAATCAAGTTTACATCAGCTGCTACAGCAGGTATAGCAATGGCCATCAAGAGATTAGCTGTATAGATATAATATTCTGAAACTGTAAGCATATCTTTAGAATTTGAATCTATAAACTCATCTATTTTTTTTTGTATTCTTAGAAGGTTCATTATTATCTTTTTCCATATTATTTTTTATATATTCACCATAAGCAACACCTACAGCAACACTATCTGTTTCGTCATAATTATTAAAAGAAAACTCATGATAATTTAAAACAAAATCTTTTAGTTTTTCTGCAACATCAGCCTTAAAAGCACGACCAGAGCCAGTGATTATTTTTTTAATAGAAGATGGTGCAATAACATCAAATTCTATTTTATGCTTTGCGAGAATATATTTATATATTCCATTTAATTCACCAAGATGAGCAAGATGTCCCACTGATCCATATGAATAATCTTCAAAAACAGCAAAGCTAATTTTTAAATCAAGGTCATTTTGAATGTAGTTAATGCAAAAATCAAATATCTCGCCTAATGCATTTTTTTTAATAAATTTTGTTTTGTCATGTTTGCGTGGAGTATCGGGAATAAGTGATGTTTTGTAATGCAAAATATACTTGTCTTTAGCTACAGAAAGCACAGACACTCCTGTACAAGAAATAGATGGATCTATTGAGAGATAATAAATTATTGCATTGTCATCATTGCTCATTTTAAAGGTTGCCCAATGTTGCTAATTAAATTAGCCAAATATGCAGTTCCAGGAGACTGAACATTATTTATATATAAATTACATGTAGTTAAAACTAAAGCGCCTAAAGCTTCATGTAAAGGCCAAGAACCATCAATGTCAACAGACAAAGATCCTTGTTCATTAATGGATATGGATAATTTTTTAGAGGTTGTATTTTCAGGTGTAATTGGTGTTGAAGTTTGAACTTCTTGGGATGGGTCTGTATTCATAATCAGAAAAGTCTGCATTAAATACTGTTAGACAATTTGGGCAAGTTTTTTGATGTGAGTGGTATATTATTTCTTTATCAAAAGAAATGCCACAAAAGTCGCATGTAACAAAAGAACGTTCTTCGTTCAATTTATTGGTGCAAAAACAATCTATATAATGTATTAATTTTCTACTTATATAGATTGTTAATGATGTAAGAAAAGTTTTTAAAAACTTAAGTAAAAATGCATTCATTCTTTGCTTTTAAAAAAAGAAATTTTTTTAGCATCAAAAACAGAAATCATTTTTAAAATTGCAAGCATATCCTTAAATGATAATCTAAGAGTATTATCCATTGAATCTTTTTTGGGAATTCTATTATTTGGATAAACATGAACTTTTAAATTTTCAGTTTCAAATTCTATTTTGTCAGAAGACAAAAGGCTTTTTCCAAGAGCAGGATCTGAAAAATCTAAGTTCTCGGCAAGTTTTGCCAATAGCTCAGAAGTTTCAACAGTCAATGGAGTGTCCTCTGCTTCCATGCCATCCTTGTTAGTTCCAATGCAAGAAACATCATCATTAAATGGTGCTCCATTATCAATGGTGCCACTAGAAACTTTTGATATCATTTTTTGATAAAAATCATAAAATACATTGATTTTTTGCCAAACAGACTGTTTTGCAATTGTATTTGTAAATAAATCCTGAATTGTGTAAGGAATGTTTACAAGAGCGAAAGACGAATCTTCATCATATATATCGCTTCCAAGAACTTGTCTCATTTCAAACACACCAGAAGCAACATATGATTTTGCAACTTCTTTATATGTGTTTAGGGCAAAAACAAAATTTTTACCATCAAGGTCAAGATCTTCGCAACTTATGTCCATAAATTTAAGATCATCTTCTTTTATCTTTGCATAAGATAAAATTTTTAAAAAAGCTTGCTTATCAGCAGAGGTTAAAGCTTTGTGTACAATATATATCATTATTTTTTACCAGTAATATAATTGTATTGTTTAATATTCACATTTTTAATGTGGGATAATTGTCCAATAAAAACAGGATCATTCTTTAAGCATGATGAGTCTGAAATTACCTTTTTTCTAAATGCTAGTTTTTTATCTGTACCTATAGACAAACTATTATTAACCAAGTCTAAGTTTATGCCATTAACAGTCTTTGTGTTGCCTTTATTTAATATTTTTGTTTTTTTATAATTTAAAAAAAACCCATATCTATTCAAGATTGACTCTATATGTCTAACAACAGAAATATCTAGTGTATTTGTATTGTTTATATTTTGAATATTAGAAGACACAGTTATATCATCGGCATATCTTGAATATATGATATTTGTATTATTACCATGCTTTTTATTTAAAAAATTAATATAGTTTTTAATTTCAACATCTATATGCAAAAACATTATATTAGACAACACTGGTGTATAATTAGCTCCAGTTGGAAAAACTGAGTTGTGAGTTAGATAAGCAAATAAGGATAAAATTCCAAAATAAAGAGACTTAATCATTGAGATATCAACATTAAAGGATCTTAATGTTTTTAAAAATACCTGATTATTTATTAGCTTTATAACAGTACAATTATTGAAAAATTTATTAATATCAATATTTATCATTGATTCAGGAACATTTGCCATATGATAATTTGCATTATGAATGCACGATCTTTTATCAACAAATCCATAAATATTATCAGTTAAATTATATAAAGACACAAAACAAGAATAATATGTTTTAAAAAAATTATTAATAATATTATGGCTAAATCTGACAAGCTTTAATAACGACTCATCAATTGACTGATTTATTATAGATAACGTTCTTCCTTTTACCGTAATATTTCTATATAAATAGGTATTTGAAAAAGATCCAATATATTCTGACAAAACATTAAATACTGGCATCAGCTGAATCATAAAAGACTTAATTTTTGCAAAATAAATCTTTTTATTAAAATCAGATTTTGAATTTTTATAATAGATAATATATCTCTTTACATCTCTTAAGATTTTTTCAAAATTTTTAATTTCATTATCTTTTTGAAAAAAATAGGATGCTTTTCTTCCAGTAGGATCTTTTAACTTGTCAGACTTCAGAAAGATATTTATCGAATAAAGCAGAACGCTATATATATTAAGAAAATCAAGATAAAGATCTAAAAAAGAGTCTGCGGAAAAATCCGCAGAACTATCACTAAACACTGGATCATTATGCAATTTAAGCAAATAAGGATACAGTTTATAAACTTCTAAGTTAAGTTTGCTTTCAGGTTGAGTCATTATTTTTTTCATTAATAAAATTTCCAAAATCAGAAAGTCTAAAAATAAACAAGTTGGCCATTTTATAAAAATCATCAATGCTCAGACCAATTTTAGATATTTGATCAATAAGGCCAGAAGAAATTATATCGTCAATATGAGATTGTGATTGCAGCTTATAATTTTTGATATAGTCTCTTAAAAAAATACCAGGATAAAGGCCATTCAAGACAGCGTAAATGTTGCTGTTGCTTTTTTGTATTGTAGCAACATTATAGTTAGCAAATGTCTGAACGCCACGAGAATAGGTCGTAGACCTTGTACCGTCAGCATTTTTGATATTGAAATCATACAACTTATAGTGGTTAGTGACTAGCAATGTTTTTCCAGTAACAAATTTAATCATTCCGTAGTAAACTTTAGAGTCTGCAAATATATTATTAGCAACATTTGCAGTCACAGATGCAGAAAAATCATTTACATTAAACATTTGCTCAGGATTATTTTGAGCTAAGTCATTGTCAGCACAATTTTCTAATTTAATAAATTCATTATCACTAATTTCATTATAATTATCAAAATAATAGTTAGATGGCAACTGAGAAATAAAACCAAAATTTCTTTCTCCATAATGACTTACTCTTACTTGCCCATTATAAAGATTGTTGCCAGAGTCAATAACTAAAGAGCTGCAAATATTGTCAACAAAGAAGCTATGTATGCATCTTCTAGATACAGCATTATCGACAAAATTAAAAACTAAATTGCAATCTGAATATACAGAATTAGCAAAAGGCAAGGTTGTAATGTCAACAAACTTACTTGCAACAATTTGATCATATGAATCTATAATTTGTTTATTTGCTATATATTTGTCTACATAAACAATATCAATATTTTCTGGAAAAACAGAAGCATATCTTGTAGCTAAAACTTCAGCTTTATTTTTACCGACATCCCTTAATACAAAATTTTGTCTAATCAAATTTTTATTAGAAACAGTATCACCATCACAAAGATATACAGTAACCTTATCATTAAGCTTTGATTTCAAACTAGCATCAATTAGTATTTTTGCAAGCTTTGGAATAAACCAGCCTCCAGTTCCGCCACATCCATTTATAATAATGTTTTTAATATCTTTTGTATTGACCTGAAAGCCATCCACAATCAAGTTTGGCTTTAGTTCATTGAAGATATTTTTATTATGAATATCTTCAAATGTTTTATTTATTTTAATTAAAGCATCTTGGTATTTATCCAAAAAATCATTTAGTTCCAAATTTTCCATAAAGCCCTACATTAAATAAGAAAAGTGTTCAAGAAGATTATGATATGAGTCAACAGTGATATAGTTTGTCATTTCGTTTAACACATGTTTCATTACATCAACGTCCAGTCCGTCCATTCCACTTAGTAAATCAAAAAAAGAACCAATAAAAGTCCTCGTAGAAGAACTATCTAAATGTGCTCCATAATTAGTTTGCTCAACCCAATTTAATAATTCACCAACAAAATCAGTAAATGCATCCTTATATTCTGAAGATACCCACATATAGCTTTCATCTAATGGGGTATTTATATAATCATCAAATTGCATAGAAGACAATAGCAGAGATTCATAATTAGATGGACCCATATAGTCTTTACAATTTTCAGGCAACCTATACCAGTCTTCTAACTTCGTTTCTTTTGAAACACTAAATCTAGAAGGAACTTTAGCATTAGGCAAAGTATTAGATGTAAAAGAATTTGTATACACAAGCTCTTCAACCATAGAAATAGCATTATGGCCAACAGAAAAAACATCATTGCTTGTATTGTCAAAAATATCATCAAATGATAATGATACAAATTTTTGATTGCATCCAGCACGCCAAGCCATAGATACATTACCAATAACGTTTCCAATGACACCAAATAGTTTTGTGCTTACTTCATCAGCCGTATCTGTTCCAGAAAATCCTGCTCCAAAATTTGCATGTGAATGCACATCCATAACATGAACTAAGTTAGCATCAATAAAAGAATCTTTATTTCTATCGTAAACTATAGAAGCACCAGCAACCTTTTGCTTTGGAACATACAGTTCATATTTTTTTTCTGTTAAATTCCAAAAAATGCCAACATAAACTTCACTTTTGATTGTGTTATAAATTTCTCTAAAAAACCTTAATATTTCATTATAAATACCAATAGGCAGCTTAGGTAGAGCCAGAGAAAAGGATGGTTCGCATTTAACTTGAAGATAAGGAATTGTCATTGGATGTATACAATGAACAAATGTGCCTATGTGACTTTTTCTTTTTTCCCAAATACCATTTTGAAACATTGATACACAAAACTTCTTGTCAGAATCTAACGACTCAATTTTGCACTCACCAATGCTGCCAAAAATTGCAATAGAAGCATCAATAGACATTAATAATTTCCTTCTTTAAATCTTGTAACAATACTGTCAATAGTGTCATTTACCTTAAAAGTATTGGATACTGAAAAAACTTTTTCATTTTGCATATAGCGAATAAAATTTTTCATACTATAGCCTGAAATCTTTAAATGTTGAGGCAAAGTTATATCAGGTTGTAAATGATCATTAAAATGAGATGACATATATAAATTAAAAAACGCACCATATCCTGATGTTTCGCCATTTAATATTCTAGTAAAATTATCATCTGTAGAGCCCCAGCATATATAGCTTCTGCCGCCCTCAGAGTAATAATAATTATTAAAGCACCATCTGTATAAATCCATATTTACATTAAATGGAGTTAAAGAATCAAGAATAAAAATGTCAGTCTTTGCAACAATTTTGCCAGCTCCATTATTTACAATCTTGACAATAAATAAAGATCTTGGACAATTAACATTTTCATAATATTCATCATTGTAATGTATTGTTCTGGAATGGGCAGCATATTCAAATATATAAAGTTCAGAATTAGATGATTTTATAATTTTTCTGCAATTAACAGGAATGATTGGAGTTTCTATAGAAGAGAAAGATTGCCCAAATGTGGACAAAAAATATTGCAATGTGGTTGTCTTAGTTAAGATGGCATTGTTTAGTCTTGACTCAACAAATACCTCGCCATTGTCAAATATTTTTATATTAAATAAATTTTGTTTTTCTGTCATGTTGTGCTTCCAAAAATGCTAGTAGCTTCACTTCTTAAGCTTGAAATAAAATTAGAATAGTCAGCAGAAGAATTAAAAACTTTAGGCTTAAGTCGCAATTCTATATCTAGTGCCATAGATCCTTTTTCTGAGAACAAATCATGTGAATTAGTAATACATATAAAATAACTTTTGTTATCAATTGTAAATTTTACAAACTCAATAAATTTAGATTCAATAGCTAAATAGCTTCTTATTTTTTGATATTTAATTCTAATATTAAAAGAATTTTTATCATTATTTATAAAATTTATATAATTTAAATCTTCTAAAGCATTAACATTCTGAGCAGAAAGCCTATGATTTTCATCTGTGCCAACAGCATTAAAGCATTTTTTTAAAATATTTTGTGCATTAACATTTTGATAAATATTATCTAAATTATAAGAAGAAAGAATAAGAAAATCAGCATAAGAATTATATTTAGATAATTGGGTTATATTATATCTATTAATGTGATATTTTATGTTATCACCAATAACTGGAGCATAACCATACGTGTCATTGTTATAATGCATTGTATTAAATAAATTGCTAATACTATAATAATCTTCATTAGAAGTATTATATCTATGCAGCATAGAAATATTATTTAAAAATACAGACATATCATCAAATAAATTGATTTTTTCTTCATCTAAAATAAAAAACTTTAAATTATTAAATTTGTTTTCTGAAAAAAATCTATGAACAAAATAATCATTATACGAATTAGTATAAATAGAATTAAAATTAAGTGGTGAAAAATTAGAACCAATCAAAACACTTGATATAAATTCTTTTGTTTTTGTATCAGTAATTGGAGTAAAAAAATCTTTATAATTATTAAAAATATTAAAAGATATCTTTGACTTTGAGATAAAAGAACAATATTCACTTATAGATTTAACATTTCTATTATTAATTCTTTTAAAAGGAGCAGTCTGTAAGTTAGTATCCCTTGCCTTTATAGAGTTATTTACTTGCAAAACAAATTCATCTGAAATATCATTTTTTTGCAAAACAGATGAAAGCATTTCTTTTGGCATATGAAAAGATCTGAAATTAGAAAACATATGATTGATTGATAAATTTACAAGTTTAGCTGTCTTTGAAAAAATATCTTTTTTATCATCAAAATTGGGAGCGACATTTCTTGCAGAAATACCATTTTGATTAATATATTTGGCAGTAAAAAAAAATGACATATAAGAAGCAATATTTTCAATGTTCATTACATATAATCATCTTCAAAGGATTGTGTTTTTATATCACGGATATATTTATTCACAATATTGTTTAAAATAATAGAAGCGTTTAAAGATTTAGTATAAAGTACGCTAGAATTAACAGCATCCTGAATATTAAGACTATGATAAATATCTTCTTTTTCTTGATTTAAAAAAGTAGAATATTTTGCAGTTTTCATAAGTTCAATAAAATCAATAACTTCCTGCGGAATATTTAATACTGGTATTTCTTTTGCGAAATCACCAATTAAATTAAAGTATAGTGTATTTTTTTCCATATAAAAAAAGAGGGCATAGCCCTCTCCTTGCACTTAGGCCCAAGCAGCTGCTTTTCTACCTTGCTTTAAAGTAATACGCATTACACTGCCACCTTCGCCATCGTCAGACAAAGTATATTCAGAATCTGATAATTCCTTATATGTTGTCTTTAAGCTATCAATAATTGCTTCTGGAGTTAATGTGCTTGGAACTGTAGTGTCGATTTCTGTTCCATAAATTACGCGAATTGCCATAATTAATTTACCTTCTTAATTACTATTAAATTGAAAAAACTGAATAAGATGTGCCATTAATAATGACAACAACTTCTAATGATTCTACTGCTTCTACGTCAAATAGTTCAGCAGTATTGTCCTGCACGCTATCTACTAAAGCAGTAGTTGCTAAAGCTCCAAGTGCCGCAACTGCAAGATTTGCAGCTGCTGATGGATTTGTAGCATTATTTACTGGTTTAGTAATAGGTTTTTGTTCAGGAGCGGCTGATAAGGCAAGTAACGCCAAATTAGCTAATGCGGATTGAGAATTACTCATTTTACCTTCTTATATCCAATTATGTACGATTGGAAGGGCATGTTTTAGCATAATGCTAATTGCATATCCTTCCTCTATTGTTATAGGAATACTTATGTTTTGCTTTGTTCCATCCTGAGAATTTTGCAAAACACTTAAAAACCATCCTTTGTCACCATTCAACTTAAGCTCAATAGACTTTGTGGTTCCGTTAAACTCATGAAATAGTTTTACTTCGCCAACAGAGTCAAATGCATATATTACTTTAGTTAAATCATTTACTCCCATTTTTATGGTAAGCTTTAAATCTTCCCAGGAATATATCCTAACCTGATTCTTTTCTTCCTTAAATGGAGCAAGCTGCAATACTACACATCCAACTTTATACTTGTCCTGTATAGTTTTTGGTGCCTGTAGTTGCATTCTCATGGCAGATTTACCTTTAAATATGGAAAATTGACTAGGTAGCAAATTACTTTCTAGATTGTCCATAATATCACCAAGGAGCATCATCGCCAGGAATTCCAGAAGCTACTGGAGTTTTTGGCGCAAGATTTCTTTTAGCAGGAGATCCGACTGCTGGTGACTTGTTAGTATTTCTAACATTGGATGGATTTCTATTCATTGCTTCAGAGACAGCTCTTGAAAGCATATCTGAAGCTTCTTTATTTATAGTGGAAACAATATCTTTATATTCACCGTTTGCGTTTTTTGCGCTTGGCAATGACACAAAAAATCCATTAGGATTTTTATCAGTTCTTATAACTTTAAATCTTGTTTTAAATATTCCACTTGTGACATATCCGCCGCCAAGATCATTTTCTTTTGATCCGTTATTTGGCGGAAAATATTGAACTACAATGTTCTCAGTCATTTTTGCCCTGTTTATTATAAAGCAGCTGCTAATCTTGCATCGGTAACAATATCAGCGCCTGCAATAACATTATAAGCTGGAGAAACAGCAACAACTTGATTTTCGCCACAATCTAAAAGAAATTGACGTATTTCGTTATTGTCAACGTGTCTTGTTCCAACCACTCTTGTTATGCGTGGGACAATTATTTGCGCACCTAATTTTTCATAAGGAATCCATTTATGGACTCTTGTTAAAGAGCCATGAATGCTTCCGTCATCATTAATACAGGTATGTTTTATAAGACCAATTTTTTTGGCAGTACGATTTATTGCAACCATGACATAATCATGTCCGCGTGTACCTTTCCAAATTTTTACAACAGAGCCATTCTGTAAAGGCATTGTCATATTTAAATTTCCTTCGGTTATTTACTGTCTAATCGCAATTTAATAGTTTCAAGTTTGCCTAATGGCTTTTTATCCTTAATAGAAACTATTTGTGCAGTCCTGTGAGGAATTCTTTTAAATTCGTAAATAGAATAAGAATATTCATCAGAATCTGTTTTGAAATTATTAACAAGCTTAGAAGATATTACCCAGTTCTTAGGATTGGGTGGATCAAAAAAAGCATCAGCGTCAGTAACTTCACAATTAACAGAAGTATAAATAATTTTATCAGCAAAAGGATAAAACTCTTTATAAATCTGTTCACCTCCAACAACACATATTTCCATTGTGTCTGGAAAGTCATGTAAAATAATATCAAAAAAATTATATACAGAATCTGTAATCCCAACAAAAGGAACTTCTTCTAATGGAAATTTGGATTTAAATAAATCCACCTTTTTTTGAACATCAAATAAAGCATTTTCATTTTTTGACAATATTATTGTTTTTCTATTCTTTAACAATGATGGTAAAGACAGAAAAGTATTTTTACCACAAACCAATATTTTACCCAACGTATATTCTTTAAAACGCTTCAATTCACTTGGAAGAGTCCAGGGGAGGCTATTGTTTTTGCCAATAGCATCATTAATAGAAGCAGCGACTATTAAGGTTATAATTGGTTGATTGCTCATTTTAAACAAACACTTTTTGCGCTAACAAACTTAACATTACTGCTTCTAATGTGATTGATTGTTTTTTTGCTAAAAGGCTTAATTAAATCACTATATATAGTTACATCGAATCCAAGATCTAGCAATTGATCAATGGCCTCTACAAATATGCCATTAATATCTATTCCGCAAATATGAATATCATAATCTTGTGGGCGTAACATAAAATCTAGTTTATCGCCATCAAATAAAAGTTTTTCCCCTGAAAAATCTGTAAGTGTTATTTCATTATTTGGGTGTAAAAAACTATTAATACATAGCTTAAAATTAATAATTTTAGTTTCGGGAATTAGACCTAAAACATTAACATGATCAAAAGAATCTGCTGGATTATTAACTGCAACATAGGCACCTAAAGTTTTTCCTGAATTTTTTAATGTTTCCTTAATCCTAGAAAACAATTCTGGGCCTATATTAATTAAGCGAGATGAACTTTGATGACAATATCCATCTGCAATTCCAAAAGCAATCAGTGCTACTTTTTTCATAAAAAATAAAATCCTAAAAATAATTAAATTAAACAGAGATATCAAAAGAAATAGCAGAATGATGCTTATAGTTCATGACTGCAAAGTCTTCTATTTTATAATCAAAAATAGAAAAAACATCATTGTTAATTTTTAAATAAGCAGAAGGCAAAGGATATCTAGAAAGCATTTCCCTAGCTCCATCTATATGATTCATGTATATATGGGCATCTCCTATAATGTGATGATAGTCACCAGGCATATATCCACATTGTTTTGCCAACATCATTACTAAAGCAGAATATCCCACAAGATTAAAAGGAGTACCGAGACACAAATCTTGAGACCTGCAATAAACCTGGGCACTTAATTTATATTCTGGAATATTGTCATAAGGTTCATTTATGTTCTTTTGATAATCAATATATTTTTTTACATCTTCATTGGTGGCTTTAGAAATATAAAACTGAGCCATCATGTGACACGGAGGCAAACTCATCATGCCATTCTCGACATTTTCATGTGGAGATATTTTTTCATCTGGAACAAAAGACCAATTCCATGAATTTAAAATATGTCTTCTGCTAAATGGATTATTTTTTAATCCATCAATTAAAATAGATATCTGATCTATTTCTGAATAATAAGAATCTAATAAATTGGTAGCGCCATTTTTTTGCAAATCCCTACCAGCATCTATTATTGTTTCTTCGTCTATTTTTTTTATAACAGGCCAATGTCTCCATTGACTTCCGTAAATTGGACCAAGGTTGCCATCTGGCAAGGCCCATTCATCCCATATTGTTACGCCTGCATTTTTTAAATCATTGTTATTACTAGAGCCAGACAACATCCATAATTTTTCTTTAATGGCAGCTTTCCAGTATGTTTGCTTCAGTGTAACAATAGGGAATCCTTTCAGTAAGTTAATTTTTAACTTCTCTCCAAATAAACTTACTGTTCCAGTTCCAGTTCTGTCGTTTCTAACTTGCCCTTCGTTTAAGACCTTAAGGCATAATTCTTTGTATTGCAACATTTAATCAATTCACTTAAAAATATTTATAATATTATTTTCTAATATATTTTAAACTTTCAGGATTTTTTAAGTCTAAAAGTTTCTTGCCATCTTTGGCAAAGTCCCAAACATTTGAAACATCTAATTCAACAGGTTCAATTAGTACATCGCTATCATCTGTATTGATATTGATTTTAGATAAGAATTCTCTTTCAGCGGAACGCAAAGCACTATGCCAAATTTTTTTATCTTCTTTTTCGCTTACTGCTGTAGTAAAACCAGTTATAGGTGTGCGCTTAAATGAACGTGACATAAATAATCTCGTTAAATATTATATTAAAAACCCAATCTCTTATAGGCATTTTGTAAAGCAATTATTTGATTTACGCAATCGTCAAAAGAATCATGGTTATTGCTATAATTTTTAAATTCAGGACATAGACTTAAAATTGTTCTATAGCAAAATTGATTATTGTAATATACAGGATATTTTAATCCATATGCATTATATAAACTAGATAGCCATTTGTGATCTGCAACTGCACCATTTGCCCATACTATTGGCTGTTGATAATATTTATTATTATTTGAAATAGAAGTTATAAAATTAGAAAAAAACTCCAAAGCATGCTGCACGGATAGTATTTTAATTTTATCTTCATCCATCCCAATGCATTGCTCAAAAAATGTACGATTGTGCTCTAAATGAAATTTAATAGTATCACTATTAATGCTTAGGCCATTTTTTATTTGATCATCTATATCTATTGCAACATGAAAAGAATTAAGATGATTAGTGTGATTGTCGCAATTAGGCTTAATAAAATCATTAAAATGATTAATAACACCAATGTCAAATTTAACAGCAGAAATTGATAATACAACAGGATTATCTTGCACGCTTAGTGTTTCTAAATCGACCATTACATGGTCTCTGTTATGCAATTTTTCCATTACGGCATCCTTAAAATAATTGATTCTAAACAAAAGATAGAGCCAGAATTTATAAGTATAAATAAACAACAAATAAATTAGCCCTAGATCCAGCATGCGGGCCCGGCGCCTGCAGCTCGATCAATCCAGAAGGCATTAGGATGCATTCTGGATCAGTCTTCAATTTGGATGGGTCTATGCATTTCGACTTTAGTCCTAATGCATACGGTCCTGATAAATTGAAGACATTCTACAAATAAAATAGTGATGATTATCACAAGGTTGCATTTAATTATCAGAAAAGATAATATGCACAGCTATTCTTTCAAAAGACTCCTTGAAGCCTATTGGCAAGGATAGCTATATTTACAAACAAAATTGTACTAATTGTACATCTATATTGTTTTTTTATAAAGCTGGAAAATCATTATATGCCACAGAAAGAATGTCGGATATACCGTCACTTTCTCTTGCATATTTCAAGTAAGAAAATATTTTATGACTTAATCCAGTTATAAAAAACGCAGAATCTTCCCTGAATGGAGTTGTTTCTGATGCACTAAAATTAAATATAACTTGAAAGCTATTCTTAGACAATCCAAATTGTGAACATTGTTTTAGTGAGGTTTTATTTACATCTCCATCGCTTAAAATAAATACTGCATCATATTTCTTGTTACCAATTAAATTTACAACTGATGAAAATTCAGTTCCTCCACCAACTCTACAGTTTCTAATTAAATTAGAATTTTTTTCAAAATCTTCATCAAATTCAAAATATTCTGCTCTGTTGGCAAATACAACACCAGTAACTTTTGAGTCTTTGTGTCCAGCTTTGATCATAGACGCAAATAAACTAGCAAGCTTAATTGGAGTTCCTGACATTGATCCTGAATTATCTACTACAACCAATATATTTGCTCCCATATTTGGAATATTAGCAGAACTATGCTGAATAGCTGAACTAATAGCGCTTCTTAATACAGTAGTAGATATATTATCGTATGCTTGTAAAAATGACATTGGCAACTGCTTGCTTTTAAGTACAGAATTTTTATTAGAAATAGCCAATGCTGCCATCTTAACTAGCTCGTTGTCACAAGTTTCTTCAATATTTCGCAAATTTTTAAGCAAAGCCATATATCCTAATTTATTAGAAGTCAAAAGCTCTTTCCAGATGGTTGCTTTTGATTTTTGCTCTGCTGCATGTTTTTGCCCATTGCTAGAAAGTTCAGTTTCCCAAGTATAAGGAGTAGACAAACTATCATTCATAATGTCAGAAAATATTTTTGATTTTTCTTCATTTAAAGGCTTGGGATGTACTATTCTTAATAAGTCTTTAAATTTTAAAGATTTATTTCCGCCATTATATTTTGCAAATTGATATGCATCAAATTTGTTAAAGGCATCTGCTACGCCTTTTTTGATGGCTAATGGGACATTATTTTTTGTGCCAAAAACTTTTAATGCATAAGAGTAAAGTTCTGTAAGTTCATCACATCTAGTAATTACATCACACACAAGCTTTCTCATATTAACATAATGTTTTTTGTTTCTGGCTAACTCTGCTGCAAACTCAATAACAAGAACAATCGGATATGTTCTTAGATCCATATGCTTTCTTGCAAACAGTGCCACATTGGCAATAAAATCTAATTCAGATTGACTAACAAGACTGCTTAAATTTTTTTTAAATCTTGCAAAAAGCTCATCAGAGCTATTATAAAAAGTGTCTTTACCATAAAGAGTAGCAGTAGCAATTTCAATTAATGATGTTTTATCTGTTTTTACATATTGTAAATTGCCATTTGCAGAATGCTTCATTGGAGTATTTTGTGTCAAAGTAACTGGTGTAACTTTTATTTTTTTATTTAATGCAGCCATGAAAAATCCTCACTTGTTTTTACTATCTTTTTTATCTTCAGCACTGTCTTTTTTTGCTGATACGTTTCCGCAAACAGTACATCTATTTCCTTTGTTGCATGGATTATGAACGCGCATATTGTGCCCATAAACACTGTCTTGGTATGTATGCTTGCATGTACATTTTAAAATCATTTTTTTAATCTCTAATAATTTCTAACTTACTAGAAAAATTAATCAATAAATCATTAATTTCTCTAAACCAATTACTAATCTTTCCGTATTTTGGACTAACAGAATTAAGTTCAATATATATATTAGCAAATATTGTTTTTATTGAGTTCCAATCATTGCCAGTGATTATAAAATATGGATAATGATCAAAATTTAAATTTTCATTAAATCCAATATATTTTCGAACATTGCCTTTGCTTTCTAATTCAATATATGCAATAAAACATTGATCTGCAGAAAAGTCTACATCAATCCAGTTTGGGCCTATAAATGGAACAAACGATCCATTAAATGCCCTAAAGTCAATCAGCCTACTTGTAATATCATAGTCTGTAGATGTTAATTTAATTATCATTAAGTTAATTAAATCAGACATATCTTTAGTTATCTTCAAATTTTACTCCGTCTAATTTTACAAGTTCTACATCTGCATAATCTGCCATAAGATGTGTTAATTCATGTGGATAGTCTTCTATATAAAAAACTTTTTTAATCCCAGAATTTATTATTCTTCCCATACAAAACACACAAGGCTTATTAGTACAATACAAATAAGAATCTTTAATTGCTATTCCATGCCTAGCAGCATTATCAATTGCGTTTGACTCAGCATGAGCGCATGGACACATATCAAGACATTGCCCAGATGGGATATTGTTATCTTTTCTTTTACAATTAACAGGATGTGGAAACTTAGCTGGAACGCCATTAAAGCCATCAGATAATGATCTATTGTCAGAAGACACTATAACTGCACCAACACTTCTTCCAGACGCACAGGTGCTCATTAATGAGTTCTGAAAGCATCTTTGCATCCAGTGTTCATGCCATGTTTTTCTATTCATACAAACTTAAGAGCTAAATAATTTTTTAGATAATTCTGATAATTTTTTACCATCGTATTGGCCAAAGTAATTTTCTTTAAAGTGTTTCATTACAGACGGCATTGATGTTAATGAGCAATCCTTAATTACTGTAATAATATCATCTTCAGTAAGTGCTTTTGGCATGTATCTTTGAAGAATTTGCTGCTCTATTTTTAAAACTTCCAATACTTCATCTTTTGGATTTGTATTTTGAAATTCTAAGTTTCTATCTAGGTAAGATTTAATAACACCAATAGTCAAAACATTAATATCTTCATTGATTTTTGTTTTGGCCAAGTTTTCTATATCACCAATTAAAGTTGTCAATAAAGATATAGAAACATCATCTTTATTTTTTCTGGCATCTAATTGGTTTTTTTTGATTTGCTGCAAGAGCATTTTTATCTCCAATGCTATTACCAATAAGGTGAAAGCTTATCATGTAAAACATCAATAGATGCTTCTATGTCCATGATTTGCATTCTTAGTGAAGAAATAAACATTAATGTGTAAAGAGACCCTTTTATAGCAAAAAAAGAATCTCTAATTTGAGACAAGCATTCTTTTGGCCAAGAGTCGATATTAGATGTATATTTCTTTTTTGTTTCTATTAAATATATTTTTAATAATTTAACACGTTGACATAAATCATGCATTGCAAAACTTATGCCACTTGGAAAATCTGTAACAGCTACATAATTTTCAGGCATAAATAAACTATATATTCTTAAAGTATTATTAAGATTTTATTGGCGGAGAGTAATAGAGTCGAACTATCACCGTTTCCAGTGGGCAGGTTTTCAAGACCTGTTGCGTACCACTACGCCCTACTCTCCAGTAATAAAATGTATGGTGCTGAGCACAAGATTCGAACTTGCGATGGGAAATTAATCCGCCTGAAATATTGGAGCCACATGCAAGAATCGAACTCGCATAAACTGATTACAAGTCAGTCGTAATACCATTATACGAATGTGGCGCATATAAATTCTTTTGTAATATTTTCTTCTGTTACTATCATCAAATTTATTTGATTCTGTTCTATAACAGCATTTAAGTTTGGTGCGGACAGAGAAACATCGAATTCTCATCTTCTGGGTGGAAACCAGACATAATAGCCTCTATACGATGTCCGCATTAATTTTGGTGCCCTTGACTGGACTCGAACCAGCACGCACTAAGGCATAAGTTTCTAAGACTTACATGTCTACCTATTTCCATCACAAGGGCAAATAAATGGTAGCACAGGATAGAATTGAACTATCGTAAACGGTGTCAAAGACCGTTGCCTCAACCACTAGGCTACTGCGCATCAAAATGGTACTCCTAAACGGGATCGAACCGATAGTCTTCACAGTGAAAGTGTGACGTGTTAACCAATTACACTATAGGAGCATAATAGTTTTTTATTCTATCAAAGTAAATAAGCAAAAACAACAATAAAAGCACGACTCGAACGTACATCTTCAGCTTTTAATAGCTGACGTTTTACCATTTTAAACTACATTCCAATTTAGACGGAACGATGTAGCTGTCTTTATCGCAATTGATTAGAATATAATGATGATCTTATTGATCACCTAAGCCGCACACTACAGATGCCCAATTTGGGCCAAAAAAGGAAGCTGCCTTAATCCTTTGTTCGCGTGTCATATTTGCCAAGCGGGGATTATTATCATCATAATTATTAGAATGAATTGCTGCCTTTTCTTGTTTTGTGAGCTTATCGTTATCCTGCACATCAGCATAGCACATATTACTTACCTGCGTTAACTACAACACCTTGCTTTGCAGCATCAGCTTGTGCAATTTGAATACGAGCATTACGTTCTTGCTGAATTTCATTTTGCAATTGAGTGATCTGTGCAGTTAAAAATCCAATGCGCTCAGTTAATGAAGAATTGTTTGCTTTTAATGTAGCAATTTCAACTTGGTGAGCAGATTCTTTTGCAGCCAACTGGGCAACGGCAGCAGCTGTCAATTTAGCAGTTTCAGCTTTAACAGCTGCATCTACTGCATTAGTAGTTTCATTTGTCAACACTTGAATTTGTTTTTCAAGAGCTGGAATTACATCAACACCAACGCCAACAAGTTTACGTTCTTTTAATAAAGAATTCAAAACATTTTCAGAATTTTCTTTAACTTTTAAACTTAATTCTGCAACAAGCTCACGCTCTTTTATGGCATAAGCACTTTCAAGACCACTTAATTCACTTTGCTTAAACTCGATATCCTGAGCTAAAGCATTTGCGGTTGCAACAACACTTTGAAGTTCTGCTGCAGCTTTAGCAATTGCTTCAGCACTTGCAGTTAAAGCTTTAGTAGAACGGTCTACTGTTGTTAATGTTTTTTTTACGCTAGTATCATTTGCCATATATGTATATCTCTTAAAATTTGGTGGAGCTTATGGGGAACTATCCCATCTGTTTTCCGCATTGCAAGTGCGGCGACCACTACATTGCAGTCCCAAGCCCCAATTGGTTATTATTTAATAAGTTAAGTGAATCATCAAATCGACTATCCAACTTAACATCTTCTATTTTGTATCGCCAAACAACAAAGCCATTGGTTCGTAATTCAACAATTAAATTTTTCATTCTATCTTTTATAGTGGTATAGCATGAATCATGACCGGTCATAAAAGTATCATTTTTTGATCTTTCTGGAGAATCTTCTTTTCTTTTTTGCATAAGAAGAGAGGCCACCTTAAAATTGTATTTAAGTGCAATACTAGAAGCAAGCTCTAATTTGTTATCAAAGACTGGCTCAATAGTAATATGAGATTCATAATAAAGCATTATTAAGTCCAAAATTTGGTGGTGTGGCAGATCAGAGACGAACCGATATATTCTTCCTTCAAATGGAAGATCATTAACATTATGATACTGCCACCACAGATAGGGTGTGGTTGTTGATATTATACAACGCATTTAACGCAAATTGCGCACCCTATTTAGATTAATCCTTAGTAAAGGATTCCATTCTTTCAATAACTTGAATAAAATTTTCAGTTTTTGGATTAATTTTCTTGTAAGAACAGTAAGTGTTTACAAGCTTAACAGAATTTTTAATTTGACGACCATTGATATTTTTATTAGCTAAAGCGTCAATATCAATTGACTCATAATCAATGTTATACAAAGAAAGAATATTCTTCCATATTAATCTTTTCTTGTCAAATGTTAAGTTTTCATACTGTAATGCAAGACTAATACGAGAATAAAAAGCTTCATCAATATTGCTTGCTCTATTGGTTGTTAAGAATAAAATGCCTGGATAATATTCAAGCAATCTTAAAAATACACCAACCATAGCATTTCGATGAATATCCATATCTTTACGTTTCTCCATAAAGATGTCGCATTCATCCAGCAATAAAATTGCATTCCACACAGATGCTGTTTGTAAAATTTTTGATAAATTTGATTCAAGCTCTGCAACATCTGTGCCTAATTCACCAACACCAACCATATATAGTGGACGCTGTAGTGTTTCTGCCATAGTTTCTGCTGACAAGCTTTTACCAACACCTGGAGGTCCAGCCAATAAAAAAATTGTTCCACCACCTTTACCATCAATAATATCTTTGCCAACAGATATTTCTTTTGGCACATCTACTAACGAATACATTAAATCTTTATCATCTGAATTGATAATAAGCTTGTCAAATGCATCTTTTCTAAAAGAAATGTCAGAGATATTAGTTATTAACGTTCTTGCCCATTTCTTGCAAACAAAAGAAAAAATATAAACATATGGGGTTATTTGCAATTTAATTTCATCAGAAATATTTAACAAGCAATCTTCACTAGAATCTTCATCTTCTCTATATTGCGGATCAGCTGTATAAGGAGCATAATCTGAAAAGTTTGGATTTAGCTCAGATAAGCTTTTTACATCTACCATACAACGACCAGTAGCTTGATATGACGTAGTAAACCAGCCATTTGAAATACTAATCTGACCTGTATGATATGCATATGTAGGCTTAGAGTTATATTTAATATATGCTTCTGCTCTACGCATAATGGCGTCATTAATTTTAGGATTAGAATAATACAAGCCAAGTGTTGATAATCTTACAGGTTTATTATAAAAGCGAATATGATTTGAGTCTTTCAATCTAACTAAAGAATCACCATTCCAGTGATAAATATAGTATGAATATTTAAAGAAAGTGCCCATAATTGTTTCTTTATAATTACAGTCATCAATTTCTGTTAATATAAAATTCTTTGAGTCAATATCAACATTAATTTTTTCATTTAATGTTTCAATAATTAACTTAATGTCATTAAATGCGATAGGCTTGTCTTGTTTAAAATCGTCAACTAAGCTATCAATAAATTCTTTGTAATATATAAATACGCTTTTAAATAAAAATTTAAAACCTTCATTATACTCTTCTTGCTCGTTAATTAGTCCGCTAATCAAAAGTCTCAATTCTTTTTCTTTGTCAGACTGATTATCTTCATCATAGTTACTGTCTTCAGTTATTTTTTGAAGTTGGCTTTGTGCATCTTGTAGCTCTTTATTGTTTGTAAAGTGCCTTAAGTATAAATTATAAGCATTGCCATTGATTGTTTTATCAAAAAGATCTGGAGTTTTTATTTTTGAATTAAAAACATTCCCATGCATATAATTAATAAGGTTTGTTGCTAAAGTATTAAGCTCTATAGAAAAATTATTTGCAAATGAAATATCTTCTGGAGTAGATTTATCATGGTAAACTGACGACAAAAGAAACGTTCCATGTTTTGCTAGTGTTCCAACTAGGCAACGTTTAAAATTAATATTTGGTAAAAATACTTTTTTAACACCACATACTTCCTGTATGTTGAAAAATTTGTGATTAACTAACATAAATATATACAACTTTTTAATAAATGCCACTCAAATGGCGAAAATACCTATAAAATTTAGGCAATAAAATTTAAAAATCAACACCAAGACCTTTTAGTTCGTCAATTATTTCTAGACGCTCTTTGCTTAAATCACTTATCCATGTTTTTTTAATGGCATCAGATAATTTAAGATATCCACTAAATCCAGTAACAGAGTCAATCTGTTTCCCAAATTCATCAAAGCAAAAATAATTTTCTGCAAAAACCTGAACAGTTTTGTCATTGTTAGATTTTTTTAAATAATCTATTATGCTCTTTATCACTAAAAGTCTTTTGTTAAGTTTAATTACATGATCTATATTTTCAAGTTTCATATATTTCCTTAAATTAAAAATGGCAGAGAGCAATGGAGTCGAACCATATGCTTAAAATAAACACGAATTGCTTAGCAGGCAATCTTAACACCTAGTTAATTTACTCTCTAGTATATAGTGGCAAATCAAATTTAGCCCTGATGTTTTTATTTCTTAATTTTGATATAAAAGAAATTAATTCATCACCTACTAATTCAGTATAAATATTATTTGTGCATCTATATAAAAATTCTACTTTACCATTAGAACCTGTTTGCCAAATATATCCGCCGCAATCATGATATGAGCTTTCCATACTAGCAATGTCATTTTCAGTTATAATAAAATAAGATATTGGAGTCCACCTTTCCCAGGGGTCTCCATGATATTTGATGTTTGCTACATAAAAATCTTTAGAATGTTGCAAATTAAATCCATAACGAACTCTATAAGCTTTACCAACTTCTAATGATGGCTTTTTTGTAAATAAGTCTAATTGTTTCATTTTTGAATACCATAAAATGGCGGGCCCACACAGAATTGAACTGCAACTTAAGCATTTGGAGAGCTTTGTTCTACCGTTAAACTATAAGCCCTATGGCACTACATACGAGAATCGAACTCGTCTTTCTGACGTGACAGGCCAGTGTACTAACCGATATACTAATGTAGTGTAATATAAAAAATAAAAATTAATGAGGCATGGGCAGGAATCGAACCTGCGACACATTGGGTTTCTCGAAGTAGCTATCATTTCATGCAACAAAAAAGAGAATAAGTTAAATAATAGATTTTTTCTTTATCAACTGCTCTACCGACTGAGCTACCACGCCATATTAAATTTTTATAATCAGAGCGGCAGGATTCGAACCTACGTTGAGGATTGCTCCTTCAGGATTTGCAGCCCTGTGTCTTCGACCACTTGAGCTACGCCCGCACAATTTATTTTAAAGCTAAAGGTAAATTTGATAATACTTTTTTAGCTTTGCTGGTTTCTGCATAAAAACAAAATGCAGTTAATTGATTGCCAATGTCTGGCTCATAAAATTCAACGTATTCTACGTCTAGTTTTTTAATTTTTTCTATTTGCTGAATAAGATGTTCTATATCTCTAGCAGCTAACATAACAAGATATTGAGAATCTTTATGCCATCTATCAAATATTTCTTTTTTTGATGCAGCAAATTCTGCTATTGCGTGTCCAGATTGAACAGCTTGATATCCATTATTTAAATCTTGTCTAGTAACAACTACTAATTTTGAAGTAATCTAGTTCATTTTTTAATTTTCCAAAAGTTATTTATTTATATGGTCAGACTACGAGGATTCAAACCTATTTACAAATCTCGTTACTCTGATAGAATTGGTCGGAATGGAGAATTACGATATCTCGACCTATGCGTCCCAAACGCAGCGCTCTGCCACTGAGCTACATTCCGAATAAAATTTACATAATAAGTAAAAATGAAATTACATAATTTACCTAAAATAGACATATCTGATTGTTTTAGTAAAAGTGATATAGCAAGAAAATTTAATTTACCAATAAAGGGTCAAACATTAAATTTAATCAAAAATTATATTTTACTACATAATCTGTCAACAGATCATTTTGATCTCAAAAAACATAGCAGAAAATACAAAGTAATTACTAAAACATGTCCAGTGTGTGCCAATACATTTATAGCGCAAAAAAATCATCCAAGAGAAAAACAGACATGCTCTCGTGCATGTTCAAATACACATTTTAGATCAGGAAAAAACAATCCTAATTACAAAGAAGATAATCAAATAAATTACAGATCATTATGTTTTAGATATCACAAAAAAGAGTGCATTGTTTGCAAAGAGCAAAACATTGTTGCTGTTCATCATTATGATGAAAATCATAACAATAATAATATATTTAATTTAATTCCATTATGCCCTACACATCATGTGTATATTCATTCTGAATTCAAATATTTAATACAAAATATAGTAGATAGTTATATTGAAAATTTTAAACTACAACATGATCAGACTATAGTGTAAACCAGCTCCCAAAGATGGCATGTTATCGCTACACTATAGCCTGACATGACTTTATACAAAGTCATTGCTTATCTTATAAAAATACAGAAAAACTATGGCACCCGAAGTCCACCTGTTTCAGACTTTTTATTTAATAAGGCTTTTTTGTAGTTTTAAAGAGACAATACAAACTCCACTTCAATAATTGTTTACTAAAAGTATAATCACATTTAGTGTTTTTTATTTACAGGATATAAACCAGTACGATGAAACACTATATGTACGCAATCTACAATTATCAAAATTTGTGCTTTACTAATGATTATAAATGTTTATAAGCATTTAATGTCATATAACGTAAAGGCTTTATAATAATGACAACGAGCCATATTATATTTTTAAAATATGCAATTATTTAGCATATTTTGTAAAAGATCTTTGACTTAATGTTTCGTCAATATAGCCATATTTCTTAATGTCAGGATTAGCATTAAGATAGCTATTTAAACCTTTCCCATTTTTAGCAAGTTTAATCATATGATCAAGCTTATCTTTTGTTAAAACATTTGATAAGTCATAACGATAAATAGTTCCATTGCTATATTGGATTGTAAGGCTTGTTTTGGTATACAAGTAGGCAGTAATACCAGAAGTATTAGTATTGTTTAAAACAATAGGAGTATTAGGCATTTAAGTATTCCAGGTTAAAAATGGTAGCGGAGACGGGATTCGATACGAATATTAAAACCATTGACCGCTCATTTGTTTATGCTACTATATAGTTAAGTCACAATACAGGAGAATAAACATGACTTTAACAAAACAGCAGCTTGGCGGTATTGCACAAGGCATTAAGTCAAGAAATAATGCCATAAAACAATACAATCTAAATCCAAATCTTTGCATCTATTGTAACAATAAAATAGAAGTCAAAGAAAGGCAAAAAGTTTATGAAGTAAAACTTAAAAAATTTTGCAATCAATCTTGTTCTGCTAGCTTTAATAATAAAAATAAAACTTATGGAACAAGAAGATCAAAATTAGAAATTTATCTGGAACAAAAGCTTACAGAGTTTTATCCTAATTTAAAAATTTTATATTCAAATAAAAAAATTATTGGATCTGAACTTGACATTTACATTCCAAGTTTAAAATTAGCATTTGAATTAAATGGAATTTTTCATTACGAACCAATTTTTGGTGATAAAAAATTAAATCAAACACAAAATAATGATTCAAATAAATTTCAGTTATGTCAAAAAAATAACATTTCATTATGTATAATTGACACAAGCTCGCAAAAAAGATTTACGGAGCAATCTAGTCAGAAATTTTTAGATATCATTACATCAATAATTGATGGTAGCCGCACTCGGATTTGAACCGAGGATCTTCAGCTTATGAGACTGACGAGGACGACCAGACTCCTCTATACGGCAACAAATTAAATTAATTTTTTTGTTTCACAATAACTTATAAGACCTTCAACTGTTCGTAGTAAATTTCCAAAACCTGGATGATACGATGCAATTCCACCAGCATTAGTCCATTGTTTTATATTCTTTATACTATCATCAATCAAAATACACTGTTTGTCAAAACAATGATTTTGCTTATCAATAGCAAAAGGCCCAAATGTTACTGGTATTGGTGTATCCAATGTATTTCTAACACATTCTAATTTAGCAGACATGCATTGATGTGCTAAATCTTTTCTGTGAAAAGGTAGTGCTGTTAAAAATCTTACGCTTTCAAATGATTTTTTTAAAAAAACAATACATTCATTTAAGTATGGATCTGGTTTTAGGTCTTTAAAAAAATCTGGAGTAAACTTATAATGCCAAAAATCCAATCTTTCATTTTCTGTTAATTCATCATATGATTTTCCAGTAAGTTTTTTAACGCCACCATTAAAATCATAAGATACATTATCCATATCTAAAAATATATGCATATAAAATCCTTTGATGCTTTTGCTTCCATTGTGAAGCTAGCCTTATCATCATGGCCAGGTATGCTCTGTTTTATGACATCTTATTTAAGATATCACGCTTATTTATAGACTTAAGATATCCATGCTGATCTGTTTGTTTTTCAAAAAAATAAGCAAAACTTAATATGGTAGACAGTATTGGAATCGAACCAATTTCTGAAGATTTTCAGTCTCCTGCAATTACCAAACTTGCTCACTGTCTATAATGTTTAAATGACGAGCTTATTCAACTCTTGCATTTTCATCAATTGCATCAATTGCTTCCAATATTTTGTTTAGCCATTGAACATTTTGATTTGCTGATTCTTGTTCTCGTATAGATTCTTTTTTATAATAAGCAATATCATCTAATAAATCTTGCTCTTTATTTTTGACATATTTTTCAAAAGACATCTTATGACAAATATCTAGTTCATCTTCATACACTTCAAAAACATCATCACATTCAATAGACTGATGCAACTGAGAACTTAAAAATTCAACAAATTTATCATGCGCTTCAGATGGAGATTTAAAATTAGCTAACTTAGATAGCATATTTTTGTATCTCGAAATTACTTCTTTATTTTCTTCAATTCGCCTATGTATATATTCAAAGCGATCATCAATATATTCTTTATAAAGAATGCTTTTTTCCTCTTCTGAAGAATTCATAAAATCAGCATATTTCTTTTCTGCTTCAGCTAAAGCATTAGCATAGTAAAAATCAAATTTTAATGGTTCTCTTACATTTATATTTTGCATATCTCTAAAATATATCATAAATGCTGGTATGCAAGATTCAATATACTTTTTAAGACTTGTAATTTTTCCATTTGCTACATTAGCAGTATAACCAGTAGGCATTTTATTTCCTTTTATAAAATTTGGAGGGGACAGATGGAATCGAACCACCGACACGGACTTTGATTTTTCTAAGTAGCTGTACAATTCGCAACATTTAAGTGTAAAAAACTCATACAGATATTTTGAGATAGTCCTGCTCTGCCAACTGAGCTATATCCCCAAACATATTCCTGAAAACAGGAATATATTTCTTTACACAAGAGCGCCAGCAGTGCTGGGAGTGCTTATTTGCGCGTCAATTAAATCATACAACAATTATCAAAATTGAATTCAGTAAATTTTGCTCTAAACCGTCAATACAATAGACAATATAATTTAAACGCTTACAGCATATTACGTCTGAACGATACCTATAATAATTACATTATCCATCCAATATCTCGGCATTTTTAATTTTTATTTTAGCAAGGTGCAGTGTATTAATACACTCTTGATAAAATCTAATTTTTTCTTCAGTTGGAAAAGTAGTTTTAATTTGCACTTGAGAAAAAAGAGTTCTAACTATTTTTGGACATCCATCAATGTGTCTTTGAAGTGATTTTTTTATTAATGGAATTTTATCTAACGCTTGTTGTTCTGATGAATAAATATGATATTGTCCATCAAAAGTTAAAAATATATATTTTTCATTATTATGAATATAGCAAATTGCAAATTTACCCATTTATACCAATCCCAAACTTAAAGCCACTTTTGTTTAACAAATACCATATTAAAATAAGTGTTACAGCAGATATACACGATAAAGCAAGTAATCCTAAATCATATATATACTTAGGAATATTTTTTAAAAACTTCATATTATTTTTTAACCTTCTTAACTCTTCGATTGCAATTTTTTTGATCAAAGCAAATTACACGACATCCGTGATGAATTGAGCCTTCAATATTTAATTCATCTTGTTTGCAATTACTGCACTTTTGGCATTTATATTTATATTTAATATCTTTCATAATAATTCTATATTACCTTATAAATAGTTTGGCATTGTATTAGACGCTACTAGGCGCTCTTTGGGGGCTAGTAAGACACATTGGCCCAATTCATACATTCTAGCTGCTAGTCTTCCAAGATTTCCTAGAGTACGCTCATCGCGGTAGGACTAGGCTCCACCTTTGACAAAGTTATTTAAGCATAACTGCTTTTGTAAATATGGCACTCCAGACAGGATTCGAACCTATGACCCTTCGCTTAAATTAGATCTTGACATATCAAACCATAACAAGTATTATTAACTTAATTAGGTTAATTTTACAAGACCTAAGTTAATTAAACTATCAAAAGAAAATATAATGTCAAAACAATCAGAAGCAGTCAAGCAATGGCGTAAAAACACAAAACAAAAAATTGTAATTACAATGGGTGGAAAATGCCAAATATGTAGTTATAACAAATGCAACGACGCATTAGAACTTCACCATTTAGATCCCAACGAAAAAGAATTTGGATTGGGAGCAATTATGGCAAAGCCAGTAAAATGGACAAAAATTATAACTGAAATTAAAAAATGTGTTTTACTTTGCTCAAATTGTCACAAAGAAGTCCATAAAGATGTTAGTGAAATTCCAAATAATTACCAGCAATTTGATGAATCTTTACTGTTCACAAAAGAAGCAGAGGCAATAATTCAAATTAAAGCACCATCAGAAATAACTTATTGTCCAATATGCAATAAAGAAAAACTAAAAGCAAATGTTTATTGTTCTTATTCTTGTGCTGCTAAATCCCAAAAGCACACAAAGTTTAATTGGGGGTCTATTGATTTGATAGATATGATTGAAAATCAAAAAATATCAAAAGTTAAAATAGCAGAACAATTAGGATGTTCGGATGTTGCAGTATACAAAAGATACAAAAAACTCAAAGCTGCTGCGCAGCAACTTTATTAAATGGCTCCGTATTTTGGAATCGAACCAAACTATGGCATGTTAACAGCATGCTCCCGCACCTTGCGGGCTATACGGAATAAAACCATTATCTCATCCGTCATCCAGTTTAGTATAGAGAATTATACTGTGGCTATAAGCTACCACGAACTCTTACATCTTTTCGTCTTATGTAAGGTTATCCCGTTTACAAATAGTGTTCTTGTAAAAACAAACAAATAGTATCTATATAAAGACCAGACTAGCTTTAATATAAATTAAACACCTAATAAAATGATACTATTAAAAATAACCCATTCTATTTGAAGCAATTCTTAAAATATCCCGAACTTCAAATAAATCTGGAACACGTTTATGCTCTTTATAAAATTGAGCAAATAAAAAACTATACTTTTTAAACTGCAAAAAACTAAAATGTCTTGTTTGATCTAAAAATGGATTTGGAATTGTTAAATCACTATCTATAATAATAGAGTTTCTAAAGTCCTGGTTTTCTGTCTTTTGAATATTCATTCATCATCTCAGATATTTTAATTGGTAAAAAATAAAACAATAAAAATAAAACTAATACAAATAAAGTTATTGGCCAAAATACGCCAACATTAATTGTTGCTGAATCATTTTTAATTTCATCTGCAAAGCATACGCAAAATATAATAACTATTGCTACATATAAAACAGCATAAGATAAAATTAGTATAATATATTCCTTTTAAATTGGTGGTACGAGCAGGATTCGAACTTGCGAAACATTTCTGTACTGCCTTATCATGACAGGGTCTTTGACCGCTTGACTATCGTACCAATTTTAATAAAAAGCATGGTTTCCAATAATTATTGATTTTCCACGTTTTTTTAGTTTTTTTACTTTAAAAAATGTAGCACCATTTGTATAGCTTGTTTTGTTTAATAAAGAATTATAAGCTACATCCATTGCTATTTGCCAATTTTCATCATATTCACTTGGCATTTTCCATTTGTTTGCATTTTGAAATTGTCCTTTTTCATATATAACTTCACATACTTCAAGATTTCTTTTTTCTGCTCTATTAAGAACTACTTCAGCAACTGCATACTGTCCTTTTAATGGCTCACCACGAGATTCGTGATATACAGCCATAGATAAACACATTAATGCTGTTTTAATCATATTGTTTTCTCCTTACAGATTGCTCTTTGGGGATAAAGCATTTTGTTCACCAGCACTTACAATACTACCGAACCAACTTCATCATACTAAGTTAATAGTTAATCAATACACCAGAAGTATTCGTAGAAGATGTGTATTGATAGATTATATATAATGGTGGGTGCACTAGGAGTCGAACCTAGATGTCAAAGACTGCGACTTTACAGGCCGCTCCCTCACCGTTCGGGAATACACCCATAATATATAAATAAGAGCTTTGATTTTAATTAAAAAACTAATATAAGAATAATTTTAAAATAGTATTTTTTTTACAGTTTCCAAGAACAGTACGATGAAACTATTTTATATGCAATATATTAGTTTTGTTCTGAAGATGCAATTATTGCATCAATTCTTTTTTGATTTGAATTTTATTTTTGTTGCGCAATACTTTAAAAGATTTGACATGCTTGCCACCTTTGTTGATATGCATATGCTTTGCTACAAAATTATTTATTTTAGTTTTCATATTAAATTGCCTTGATGTATGTATCAAACAATAATAAAAACATTAAATATTATTTTTGTCAACTGCTTTGTATTCTTTTTTAAAAGAGTCAAATGCTTTTTTGTCTATTGGTTTATATATACTGTTTAGTGTGTGAAATTCACCAGTATTATTGCTTATATACACAACAGGGGATGTTCCACAAATAGATTTATTGCTTACTAAACCAGAAGTGTGATTTTGAGGAAAAAGATATGCAGGAAGCCCAAGTCCAATAAATTTAAAAATTGAATTATAAAATACTACTTTTTTCATTTATATTAGTTCTTAAAAAATGCAAAACGCCTGAAGAAAAATCATTTGTGTCAAATGGATTGTATAATGCCTCTAAACTATCAATACAATAATCTCCATGAATTAAATATTGCTCTTTAGCAAAATTATATCCATCATTAAATGACGAAAGAGTCTTTATTGATGTATTGTACATAAACTCAAAGGATAAAAGTATTAAAAATGCGCATATAATAATATCGTTCATATTGAATATTTAAAACCAACAAATAAAGGATAATGATCCAGAAATAAATAAAGGAAATTTAAAAACAAATACATAAAATTTTTTGTATTTTATTTTTATTTATTATGCTATATAAAATAAGTATTGCAACTAGGACAATTACAGCTTATATAATGAACACAAATTGAGCCATCAGTCTTTACGCGATTACCATGACATTGACTACAAGATTTATGAAGGCAGTTCTTTTGCGAAATTCTTCCAATGTGTCCATTTCTATCAATCGTTTTGTCAATAATATCATAAAAATCTTCATATGAATTAGTTTTGTTTTGTTTGCCTTCTATTTGGTAATAATCTTTATTAGCAATTATTTGCATAAATTAAGCAACACCAACTGACATATAATATCCTTTTAAATTAATAATTATTTAGTTCATTCTTGACTATGCGGCTACCGTATAACCAATGCTTTGCATCAGGTTGAACATGGCCAGATCTGACATATTTAGCAAAACACATTTCAAAATCATTATAAGAGATATCAGAAGTCAATCTTATAACATATCCCTCGTGATCATTTGAGAATTTATCAAAAGACAAATCAATTTCTTTTTGATTATATATTCCATGATAAATAACCTGAACAGGATGAATTTCTAATAAATCAAACCATTCTAGTGTTTTGTTCCAAGAAAGACAGGTATTGGTATTATCCCAAATAGAAAATCCATAAAAATATGATTCTAAATCTTTATAATGAATAGAATGTTTAGCATAAAGATTCTCGCCACATATTCTCCAAAATTCTGGAATATTACCATATATTTTATGATATGCTAAATTTTTAACATAGTCCCTACTTACATGGTTATTGCTATCTAAAGATCTTGCATGATAATAATCATTATAAATACTGGTATTCTCACCATCCATTTTTAAAGTAACCACAACTTCTTTATTATCAAAGAATTCTACATTTTTATGAATTTTGTCGTCATTTGTAGAACCTGGACTATGGGGCAAATGTGGAGTCCTTGGATATTTGTGTAAAAAGTTCAAAGTCTTGTTCATAGCACACCCAATGTTTTTATAAAGATTGTTTTCCTATCTGTCTTTTAAATCTTATAGCATTTGTTTTGATCCTTAAGAAATGAATAACACCTAAATGAAAATCATTGTATTCAAATGGATTATATAATGCATCAAGCCATCCAATGGAAATTTCTCCATATATGCTATATTGCTCTTCGGCAAAAGCATAACCAGCCTCAAATGAATTATTTATTCCAAGCTCTTTATTATAAATCAATATAAGAATTATAACTGAAATAGCAAAGCAAAAAATAACATCAAGCATAATTTTCCTTTAGATCCTCATAAGGTCGTTTAGATTTATTTAATCCATTTAAATAGCCATATAAATATGCTAAACATATTGACCTACTAATGCCATTGCCATCTGTTGCCAGGTTAATGCACTGAAATTGACATTCATCAATTTTATAATATATGTTATACCACTCTATTGTTCTTTTACCACTAAATAATCTTTTATCCGTATACTTAGTGTGTTCTATTATTAATGGAACATTTTTTGAAACAATCTCTTCCAGCAAAGTAGCAATTTCTTTATCTTCTAGTGGTTTTTGAATATGTCTGCCTAATGATACTAATGGCATTTAATACATCCTTAAATGTCTTGTAAGTGGATCTATTAATTCCGACTTATGAGGCCCTATTGCTACACATGTTATTGTTTTTTCACCATTAAAAACTGTTCTGCCATCATCAATTATTAAAGAAGTATTAAGATTTAATTTTTTTGCTTTTTCAAAAATTTCTAACATTTCTTCTTTAGAATCAACTGCTAATACAACTTTAGTAAATCCGTTTTCAATCCAGTGATGTACATCTGAATTTACTTCATATGACAATGTTTTAAATATCATACCTTCTTCTTCAGAAGTATGATGCGCTAAATTTAAAATATTTGCTAAAGCAGCATGTGCAACTTGTGCACTAAGCTTTCCTGGTTCCATATGTCCACGAACAGCTAAAATTACTTGTTTTACATTCATTTTATTATTTTTATAGTTATTATTTAGTGCCATGAACAGGACTCGAACCTGTACCTTTCGATTAAAAGTCGAAGTATCTATTTTTATACGCAGTCATATAAAGCAAAAATCTAAAAATAGAATAAAAACGCTCTGCCTATTAAGCTATCATGGCATTGTATATTATGTATAAGATATTGGAGGCCCAACCAGGAATCGAACCTGGAACAAAAACTTAGAAGGTTCTTATTATATCCATTTAACTATTGGGCCAAAAAGCATGCCATGTTATTGTTGTTTTAGGCATGCGTAAAAAAGTTAATCTTTGCTATTAATAAAGCCAATAATACATTGTTCTAAGCATAACTTAGATACATCTTTGATTGACGGAATATTAATGCAATTAATAATATCATCAACAATCTTGTCAAGACAAGTTCCATATGTTGCAATTTTTAATCTTCGCTTTACGCCAGAATAAAAAGCTGCCTTTATCCCATTGTTTACTAATTCCAAAAATAATGATTGTGGAATAACAAACAAATATTCTGTATTGAATTCATTATCAATAAGTCCCTTAATGCCATTTTCTAATTCTGGCAACTTATCAAGCCCTTCATTTACGATAGTGTTTAAGCGATCTAGTGCTACTTTAACACCAATCTTTTTGTTATATGAATCAATCTTATTACAATAAGCAATTGACACAACAATATTATCATCAATTAAAGAGTAAACAATTGTTTTGCCGCCCTTATTCATTAAATTTTGTGATGGCAAATGAATAATGCCACATTCTTTTTTTTCAATCATTTTAAAACCTTATAAAAATACTGGGCTGCTAATTGGCAATGTAGCCACTGCAACAACTTTAGCGACAATAAATTGCTTACCTGGATTTACAGAAGCTAAACGTTTTGCTTCGTTTAAAGCAGTTGTTTCAGTCATATGCTGTTTAGGGGCGCTAGAAAATGATACTTCACCAATAGCATTAGAAGATCCCACTATAAAGCAATTACGGGCAATATATGGTTTTTGACCAGTATAATCTGAATCTTTGTAAGGATACATAAAATTAGTTCTCATAATAAAGTTTAGATAATGCTTTAGCATCTTTAAGATGAATAAAGCCTGATATTGATAGATGCCCAGAAAATTTACCAATAGGAAAATATTTGTTATCTATCAAAATTATAGCGAATTGATCGTTGTCATAATAAGCAACATTTTCACCACGTAGCCACAAAGGAATTTCTTCTTGATCCATATATCACCTTTTTAAAAATAAAAAGCTATAAGTAAATGTTATAAACAAGTTTTTACTGCTAGAATCGAACTAGCTATTTTTTCATTAAAAGTGAAATGTCATACCAATTGACGAAGTAATTGTTTATTGTGCAATATAGCTTTTTAAAAATACATCTAAAATAAATATATTTTTAGAGTTGTCTTTTGCCCCCAACAGACAAAAGACAATCAAGAGACAATCCAAATGAACGTAATCACGGACATAAATAACATTTATGTCCGAAGTTATCTACAGCTAACTTGTACTGTTTGCATGTCAACAGCCATACTACTGTCTAGTTTTAGAGACTAATACTCATGGAATAGAAACCAGTTTTATATATAGCTATTTTTCAATTATTTATAATTGGGACACTAAGACACCAGTCGTAGTGCGCACCATCTCAGTTTATTTGAATCAAGCTATAATAAATTTACATTCAAATAGTTTATTTGTGTTACTTAATTGGCAGCCACGAGTAAAAAACAAGCCAAATGAAATGCAAAAAAACATACACGTGGATTTTATAATCTTTGCACTTTAGACTTTATACTTTTACCTTTAAAATAAATAAATTTTAAATTTTAAACTTTTACCTTTAAATTTTAAACTTTTAAATATACTTGATGCTTTTCAATTTTCAATTAGAATTGCGTCATGTAATTTATACATATATTATTTAATTTTGGTAAGTTAGTCCAAATACATCTTTTATTTCACCTGATGTGTGGTTATTCAAGTTAGTTTTTTGCACCAATAAATAACACAAATATTTTACACTTCAATAACTGTTTTGCAATTTACTTCACTTAAAGCATAATCACATTCAGTTAAAAAATCATTTAAATCAGATTCGAATTTTCTAATAAATTCTTGTAAATCTGTTTTTGAAGAAACAATGCGTGCTTCATGCTCTCGTTTTAATGGAGTGGCAACATTATTTCTTTGGTCTTGGCTTGGAGCTTCTTTGCCTGCAGAATAAATGCTTGCTAATGCTCTTTCAATTTTATCTTCTAGCTCTTTATTAATTTCATGAGCTAATCTTGAAGCCATAGATAATTGATTTTTTAGTGAAACCAAAAATCTTTTTTTGTGTTCTGCAACAGTTTTCATGTGAATAGCTTCTGCTACTGTCATTTCTTTGTTGGCAATAGTAACTTTTGTAACTGCATTGCTCAACAGTACTGCGCTTTTTAATAAAGTTTCACGAGCAATTAAACTTTCTACTGAATCAAAAGAGCTTTGTAAAGCATTAAACAGGTCTGCTTCTGTAGGATAGCATGCTTCTGCAGGCTTGCGATTATCGCCTTTAACAACTGCTACAAATTTTCCACCAGAGATTGCTTTATCAATGCGGTCGCCAATTGTGCCCAGTTCTGAAAGTGCACGAGTAATTGTAATTTCTGCCATTTTATTTTTTAACCTTTAATTTATAAGATAAATAAATACCACGCTTTGTGTTTTTTGGAACACGCAATGTAAAAGTCTTAATTGTTCCTTTTTCTGGAGGAATCATAGGAATTTCTTTTAAATTTGTTACTAAATATTCTGCAAGATGTGCTGCAGGAGCAGATGTAAATTCTGGCATTAATTTTAAAGCCTTCCGTAAAGCTTTAGCTTTTTTTAAATTCATTTAAACACCTCGAAGTATTAAATTTTTGTTGAAAGAATAGAGACTTTGATTTCGCAGCTTAACTTAACTACTTTGCGATCAGAATCTCTTGAAAATATAAATCCATTGCTCAAACTAATTACTTTAGCTGACCCGTCTTTATGTGAATCTTTGGTAAGCATATACAGACACCCATTATTGATAAGTTCAACAACATCTACATCTTGCTCATAAAAAACAAATACATCGCCACCTTTAAGTTTTTGAATTGTGGTTATATTATTTGCTGGAATTGGAAGATATGTTAAATTTGGCATATATTTTACCTAAAATAAAAATGGTGCTCCACCCAGGATTTGAACCCGGACTCCCACGATTATGAATCATGCGCATTAACCAATTATGCTAGTGGAGCATGGAAAGTATTGACATATATATTGTTTATAATTATTATAATACAGTCGGTTCACAAAACGACTTCATAATAAAATATAAAACAATAATAGGTCTCAAAATGAAAAGAGAAATACTGGAACAATTAATTATACAAAATAAATCAATGAATACAATAGCCAAAGAATTAAATTGTTCACTTACTACAATTAAATACTGGTTTGATAAATATGATCTTAAATCATCTTTTAAATTTGGGGGAATCAAAACAGCTTATTTAAATTGTAAGACATGTAATACGCCAACAATAAATGGAAAAATGTATTGTAACGCATTATGCAAATCACGATATCACAATAAGCCCAAAGAAATTGGCCAGATAAAAAGGGACTCTTTGGTAGCCAAATTAAAGCTTAACGCTAAAAAAGCAGAATTAGTATTATATAAAGGCGGTAAATGCATTCTTTGTGGTTATAATAAAAATTACGCCGCCTTATGCTTTCATCATACCAATCCAGCAGAAAAAGAATTCCAAATAAGTCGTAGTGAAAACATGAGAAAAGACTTAAATGCACTAAAACTAGAAGTTGATAAATGTGAATTATTATGCCATAACTGCCATTGCGAAGTTCATAAAGTGCTTGAGGAAAAAAATACAGCGTTGCATACAAAGCAAAAATTAAAATCAGAAGAGGTAAGAAAACGACTTATTGATTTAAAAGGCTCAAAATGCTCTGTATGCGGATACAATAAAAACAATTCGTCTTTATGTTTTCATCATTTAAATTCGGAAGAAAAACTTTTCAATATAGATGCACGAACATGTAATGGCTATTCATTTGAAAGGCTTGTGAATGAAGCAAATAAGTGCTTATTGCTTTGCCATAATTGCCACATGGAGATTCATCATCCAAATCGCAAAGTGTAAAATTGCCTCCACGGCATTAACCAATTATGCTAGTGGAGCATTGAAAGCATTGACATATATATTGTTTATTTATTCGCCTGTTTCTTCTAAGAAGCGATTAGATACGGCCTTAAAGCTAAAATCTCTTGTATTGGATTTAAATACTAATCCTTCTCTAAACTTACCATTGTAGGCACTGTCACCATCAGCAATGTGCAAACAATCACCTGGATTGCTTGGTAATTTAAAATCAGCATCATAAATTGGTACTGATTTAATATTATGTGTATTTAAAAACTCCATACGCTCTTTAGGTAGTAAATATCGCATAGCATCAATATCATACACATCAAAAATATTAATATCTAAACCTTTAATGTTTTCAAAATTTTTATTAATACCTTCGCCAAATAATTCGCCTTGTAGTGCAATATTTTTGCCAGTCATTGAATGTAACAATATCAGCTTAAAAACAATGCCGGTTTTAATTGCTGTAGAAATAAAATGATTAGTTACTTCATTCCATTCAAATACATCTGGAATACGCAATGAATAGTTACGGCTACAAATTTCTAATTTATTATTTTTCACCAACATAGTAATAGAACTACCATGCAATTTAAACGACGCTTCAAAAGTTTCATCATTAGCCACAGCGTCTTGATATTGTCTTATACAGTTCTGAATTCTTTCTTGATCTGTTTTAGGCACAAAGTAAGGGAAAGAATTTCCAATTTCAGGATTAGAACCTTTACCACGAGCAATCCAGACAGGAGCCTCATATTTCTTGACACCTAAAATTTCTTGAAGTTCCAATTCATTTTCAGAACTTAAAAATTGTTCTACTTCCTTTTGAAATTCTTTAATAGGTATAATTAAACCTTGACTTAATTCACCACGTAAACGCATAGTACGCAAACGACTATATGCTACTCCGTTCAAAGTTTTTTCATTACGTCCTTTTAAGAATTCAAAACGTGAATCAGTTAAGGGAATCATGCTGTCAATTTCAAAAAATAAAACTTCATCACCTACATTTAAAGGAGCAGCAGTAATCATTTCCCATAAGCCAATAGTTGCAATATTTAATTTGTCTGCATTAGGGTGCTTGATAATTTTGTCAATTTTTTGAATTGTAACTAATTGACGATTGCCATTGATAATCATTTTTATATCCAGTGGGTAAAATTAAGAAGAAAAAACTAAAACATTTTCTGCAACTGTTATTTTTAGATTGTTTGGAAGACTCATGATTTTTGCATTATCGTTAATAAATCTCTTAAATTCTTCAAAGTGTCTAATTGTTAAATTAACTTTGAATTTATCTTTAAATAATATAAAAAACCAATTTCTCATTACGTCTTCATTGTTTTCCAAAAAATGCTTTACTGTACTTAAAGAGTAAGAATTATTTGCAATATTTAATAAATAATCTGTTTGTTTATAGCAAAAAACATTTATATTGTTTTGTTGTTTGGCATATAAGGTAAAGTCTATAATTTTATTTTTCAAAAATGGAAATAATCTTAATGATCTATTTATAATATCTCTTACTAGATTTCTTTTAAAAGATAAATTGCCATTCATTGCATCTTCTACAAATTCTGGAATAGCTCTATCTAAAGGCAACATATAGCGGCCTTTGTAAAATTCCAGGTCTTTTTTATACGCATTAAAATAAATAAAGGGTCTTAAATATAAAATTCCATCTATTTTTAAATTATCAGAAATTCCAGATAGCCCATTATAGCTTGTTCCATTAAAAAGATTTATTAAAAATGTTTCTACAACATCATCTAAATGATGAGCAGTCAATACAACAAATTCATCATCTTTTAGGTTGCTCTTTAAAAAGTTTTGTCTTGACTCTCTTCCTTGTGTTTCGTTGCTTATAAAAGCATTTACAATTTCAAATTCTATTTGATTTGCAACACATTGAGATTGTACTATATTCATAGAAGCTTTATCAGACAAATTGCTTCCATGAACAAAATGTAGAACTTTAAAGTCTAAACCAAGCTTATCTTTAAATAAACATAACGCAGTGAACAATATATGAGAATCGTAATTTCCTGAATAAAGCAATACAATTTTTTTGTTTTTATATTCATCTAAATAACAATATAGGTTTTTTTGAATAGCAGATAATTTATTGTATTCGTTGAGCTTGTCAGAACAAAGATTCATAATTATTCTCTGATTTATAATTTAACAATAATTTACTATAGATAAACTTATTATAAAGAATATAATAGTCTGGAAAATATGCATTAATGATCAATGATGCAAATTTTGCAACTGCTGCACTTCTGCTGATTCCTGCATAGCAATGAACAATAAGTGTTTTAGTTTCTAATTCTTTCACAGATTTGATAAAATCAATAATACGTTTGGCATTTTTGTCAGTAAATAAAGATTCTTCTTCTGTATCTCCATCATACATTTCAATTCTTAATGACAATGCCCATTTGTCTGAAATGATTGGTTTATGTTTTTCGTATGGGTCAACTATGCTAATGCATGCAGCATTTGATAAATTATTACATTGATTATATTTTTCTTGAAAATCTTTTTGAGAAATAAAAATAATTTGATGCTGCATAAAGTTAGCCCTATATTAAAGTGAATTATCTAAAAATAAAGCTATATAAACAAAATAACTGCCTAGCGGAAGACAGTTAATATATAGCTCTTTGTGCGTCAAAACAAGAAGATAATTATCCAGTATATATTTAGATAAAATAATATCAAATAGAAACAAAAAACAAATTAGCAAAATAATACTAACAAACATATATTTTCTCCGTCATTTAAAGTTAACAAATTTAATTGTTTGCTTTTTTATTTAACCACTCAAGTCTTTTTTTGTTTTGAAATTTATCACTTCCTTCCATCATATAATGCTTGTGATCATTATTAAAAGGAAACTCATTATCAAGATTGTCTTTTGTAAATTCTTGTTTTAAAAGATTAACAAAAACATCTTTATCTATGTTATTATGCATGGCATAAAGGCCAGCATTTAAACAAATCCCTGCATACTTAACAAAATAAGGATGATTCTTGAATTCATCATCTATCCATTTTTGTAAATCTTTATAAAATTCATCAAGCATAATAATCTCCACACTTTATCGCCACACTTAAACACATCTAACTCTCGCTCAACAACGATAACAACCCAGCCGATGATTGTGTTATGTTTACAGTTATTGGCAACATTGCACATTATGGCGTTGCTGTGGGTTGTTACGTGTTAGCTTTTTAGTTAGATGTTTAGTAGTTTGTCGGCAATCATTTTGCAAATTTGCACAAACTCGCTTTTACGCAAATCTTCTACTAAGTCAAAAGCCTTAAATACTTCACCAGTTTTTAGCTGTATATAAAAAGCATTGTTCTTAGTGAAAAAGCCTTGTACATCTTCTGCGCCAAATGGTAAAACCAAACCATCAATAATATCTTGGTACATAATTAACCTCTGTTTAATAAAATCTATCGCTAATCAAAAAACACATCTAACTAATCACTCAACAAGTACAAAACAGTTACTACAAAAGATTATGGATTCTGCGAAGTTTTGCAGAGTTAGCTCTTAACCCATCAAATGGCGTTAAAATAAGATGCCCATAGCCTAGATACCTTATCTGTCTTAGCATATTTTCTTTTGCTAAACCAACGTAAGTAAAATCTTTAAAACGCAAGTATTGTATATTTACCCATTTTTTAGGTACCCAAAAAGTAACTTTAATTGGAATGTCATCAACAGAACACTGTAATAAAAAAGCTTTTTCTGTCTCGCGTCCTGTGTGCTGTAACCCTAAACTTTGAAAATCAATAGGTGTTACCGTCTTTCTTGAATAGCTAGAAGATAATCTGTTATTACGATAGTTATTTCCAGTAAAATTATTTACATCACCATCATACTCATCGGAGTAATCTCGACAGTCATCGCCATTTAATCCGCCATAAAACATTTTTAATCTCTAGCATTTTGCATACACATATAAAAATTTCCTAAGTTGATTACTGTTGCTGCCATATTAAATGCTGCTGCAAAATCTTCTCCGGTAAGAGCACAGAACACTGTAAATGCTGCTGTTAAGGCAGCACAAATCAAAGATACAAATTTCATTATAAAAACCCTAAAATAAATAAAGTTTTTTCAACAACCAAATACCAAGCGTAAAATGGAAAAAATATAGCAAGCATTGTCCACCAAAAACCTTTAGCTAGAACAACACCTGCTATCCAAAAAAACATTAAAGCATAGTCAAGTAATTTGTTCATTTTTGCCAACATGCTTGCTAATTCTATCAAATGCAATAATATATTCTTGCTGTTTGATCAGAGTTTTTTCTGAGATATTTTTAAGCCGTGATGCATCAAGATTGTCTTTTAGGTCTTCAATCTTTACTTTGCATGCATCAATATTTGTTAAAACTCTATCAATATTTTTTTCATATGAAATAGTATTGTCTTTTGTTAGGACATTTAGCGCAGAAATAACTCTATCTGAAAATCCTAAAATTTTTAAATCTTCAAATGTAATCAAGGTGTCTTCAATTACATCATGCAATATTGCTATTTGCATTAGTTCTTTATCTGTTGTTCTGAGGCGCATCATTATACGCATAGGATGTGTAATATATGGATTTCCACCTTTATCGTATTGTTTAAAATGAGCAATTGTTGCAATTAGTAAAGCTAAGGAAAACTTGTCTTCTATTCTCCAGTTTGCAAAATTAGAATCCATAAATGAAACAATATCAATTGTTGGATATTTGTGATGCATAACGCGCCTCTTTGTTTTTAATTACGATGGAACAACCCCAAAAGCCAGCATTCCAGCTCTATGATCATTATCAATGTAGCTTTTATTTTTTACTAAATCTGAACTATCTATTCCAACAAGACATGATTCTATGTATTGTGAATCATAATTTTCTTCTACTTTTATTTTTGATCCATCAATACATGTTAGTTCAATGCCAATTGGTAAAAATGGATAAAGATATAAAGGGATAAGATGCAAATTTGTTTCTTTGTTCCAAATTTTAAATCCACATAATAGCAATTCATCAGATGTAAAATCTGTAAAATCAACTCTGCCAAATATATCTAAAAATTCTTTTAGGCATTTAGTTAATGTTTTTAGTTTAAATGAATTATCATATTTATAAATAAGCAATTCTGCCAATGTATTTGTAAACGAGCTTCTTAGAGCTGTTATTTTTAAAAATCTTTCTTCTTTATTGTTTGTCATAATGTTTCTTTTTTGTTTTTAATGTAAAATTATATTTTATGTTTTACAAATATAATTAAACAAATGAATGGAATAGTATACAATTACCTTGGCGTAGACAAACTTGTCAAGCTTAGCAATGGTCAATTTACATTATCTCTTCCAGAGAATATTCTAAATGGCAACAATGTTTTTAATACAGTAAATATTGATGGATTGGCATATTTAAGGAATGTGTTTTTCACATCTAAAAACTTAAATTTATTTAGGTTTGTTAACGTTAATATTGTCAAAAACAATAATTTTGACATACATGAAACATCAACATACTCAAATAAAGAAAGAATAGTATTTATTTCTGGAGATGACCTAAATATAGTTGCATATAGATCATCTACATATCAAGTTATAACTGTTGCTAGTTTGGCTGAGTCTGAAATTGTAGATGTAGGGGCATTATCTTTTTCTAATTTTACAACTGTTGGAGGTTTAGCTAACGGACTTATTTCTCCACAGATTAAATATATAACCCCTATATCAAATGATACAGTAACTTTTTCTGAAATAACTTAAGTTACTATATATAGTTCAAAATATAGTTTTAAATATATTTTTCTATATACACCAGCAGTGATGCAATTCTTAGTATTTTTCCATAAATATGAGTATTTTGCTAACTTTAATTGATCATCGTCTGGTGTGCTAATTTTCTTTACTTTCTGGTATTTGATTTACGACAAATGAAAATTTTCTATTTTTCCTTAAAGGATAATTTATTTTCCACAACTGTGTTGATCCAACTTGTATCTTTGTTGCGACTTGAGTTATCATTATACACCTCAAAACTTACAAATAATATTGCAATAATATAAGCAATTAAAATATATTTAACAATTCTAATTGCTTTAATGTCATCGCTGCTACGCTGCTTCATCTAAAATCTCTAGAACTTTAACATTTACAACTTCTGGGCTATATCCAACCTTGTAAGACAATTTTTCTATAAATTTCCTAGAAATAACAAAATTGCCATTTTTATCCTTATGTGCAAATACTGGAGCAGAAGCTATTTTTCCATTACAAGAAACTTCTACATTTACTAATTGATTGTTCATGTGGCACCTTTAGTGTTTTGGTATTGGAAGTCTTTCATTCTCATATTGAGCATGAGCTATATTTGGAGGTTCTGAATATACTGCTGTTTTCATGTTGTCCGGACAAAACATAAAGTTCATATTTCTATCAACACCTAATAAAGTATGGGTAATTGTAATTGGATTATCATCAATCCATATATCAATAAAAATACCTAAGTTTTCACAAAATGCTTTTTTACCGTGCCTTGCAGTAAAAACAACAGACTCAATAAAATCACTTGCAATCAAATAATCTAAATCAGAAGATTCTCTGTTGTTTCTGTAAGTTACTACATACACTTTCATTCCAAGATTATGCATTAATTGCATAATTTGAGACCAAGCATAAGCATCTTTGGTTATA
>ENA-UOYA01000470-UOYA01000470.1-activated-sludge-metagenome-genome-assembly--contig:-NODE-470-length-52457-cov-6.307641_pt1 | contig 52457 bp, 52 predicted proteins | sample MGYA00238163_ERZ764804 | MGnify/ENA primary metagenome ERZ764804 (study PRJEB28919, sample SAMN05720223) | activated sludge metagenome | isolation source: Anaerobic digester | place: Hong Kong...
CGGCAAGCTCATCAATGACCACTACTATGTATGGTATTGGGTCTTGTTCCTGTTTTGCCATCTTCTGGTTGTACTTATCGATATTTCTTACACCGAGCTCAGACATCATCGTGTAACGTCTCTCCATTTCGTCAATGAGCCAACGCAGCGACGTCTTTGCATTCTTTGCATTCGTAACAACCGGCAGAAGCAGATGTGGGATGCCGTCATAGAAAGAAAGTTCGAGCATCTTCAAGTCGATCATCAAAAACTTGACGTTAACGGGTGTTGCCTTGAACAGAATGCTGCATATCATGCTGTTTAAAGATACGCTTTTGCCCGACCCAGTGGAGCCGGCTACGAGAAGGTGGGGCATTTTTGCCAGCTCTGCAACAAAGGGTTCACCGGATATGGTTTTTCCCAATGCGAGCGTCAAAAATGAATTTGATGACTCAAAGGCCTTAGATTCGATGATTTCTCTGAAATAGACCGTCTGTCTTGTCTTATTCGGTACCTCTATGCCTACGACAGACTTTCCTGGAATGGGCGCTATAATGCGTATTGAAACAGCACTTAAGGCCATGGCAAGGTCATCCTCAAGATTTGATATCCTGCTGACCTTTATGCCAGGCGCCGGTTCAAATTCATACATCGTAATAACAGGTCCCGGACTGACCTCAGACACCCTGCCGTCAATGCCGTAGTCTTTGAGTTTCTTCTCGAGGATGCTTGCATTTGCCTGTATACTATCTTTGTCAATCTTAAATTCCTTTTTCTCGACGGAATCGAGCAGAGAGATAGGCGGAAGCCTGTATGGCCCCAATTCCTTCAAGAATTCGAACGACTCCTGGACGGGTTTTTTCTCAATAGGTTTTGGTGGTTCTTCCTTTTTATCCTCTGTAACCTTAATCTCTTTTCTTTTCTCAACGGATCTCCTTCTCGCTATGCCATTTTCGATAATGGAAAGGATCGGTGCTTGAACGATAAGAAAGATCGATATCAGAAACAATATGACAGCAATGAGATAACTTCCAAAATGACTGAAAAGCCCCACAAGCGTCCGCTGGAGCAATACCCCGAGCATACCTGTAAACGGTATCAATATCCCCCTGAGATGAAAATTGCCCACTATAAGCTGCAACAGTACAACAAGAGACAGAAATAGAAGCAACAGTCCAGATGTCAAAACAATGGGATTTGGCGGCTCTTTCTTTCTAATGTAAAATGCCGAAAAAAGAAATGCGTAGGCAGGCAAAAGATAGCTTGCCATGCCAAAAAGCTGAATAAGTGCATCTGCTATGTATGAACCGACCTTGCCGCAGAGGTTCTTAACCGGTCCAGTTGAGACTGTACTTAATGACACATCGAGGGGATTATACGAGATCAATGCTACAAGTAGGAACAAAAAAACACCGATAAGTCCAATACCGAGCATCTCCTTTTTCAATTCACCGGACACGTTTCACACCTGTTTTGTTTCCCTTGTATTTATAAGTCGTTCAATCTCGAGCCTGAGTTCATTCATTACCTCTGTTTTTGCTGATTTTCCCTTGTCTGCTATGTCTATCTCGCTGCCGATATTTATAAATATTACCCCTTTTTGTCTGGGAATGAAACTACCTTTGGGCTGAAGCCTGCTTGTCCCTGTTATCCCAACAGGTATTATAGGGACCCCTGCACGTAGTGCAAGTGAAAAGCCCCCTTTTTTGAAGGGCAGTAAGGTGCCATCTTTACTGCGTGTGCCTTCGGGGAATATGATGATGTTCATCCCCTCCCTGATTTTGCGTGCTGCATCCTCGATGGCTTTTAGTGCCTCCCTCGGATTTTCCCTGTCCAGGCTGATATATCCTGCACGTTTCATAGCCCATCCTATAAATGGTATCACAAATAATTGACGTTTAGCTATCCATTTGAAAGAAAGTGGAAGCGAAGCGAGTAGTGCATATATGTCGAGAGCACTCTGGTGGTTGCACATAAAAATGTACGGTGGCCTTTTTATATTGTCAATGCCGTCAATAGTTACCTTTATGCCGCATGCCTTCAGGTGCATGCCTGCCCAGAATCTTCCAATCGCATGTACCTTTTCGCCCCTGTTGTCGAAGATAGAAACGATAAGAGCTATAATGGACAGAAAGATTGTCCAGATTGTCAGGTTTATAAGAAGTAGCGCCTTCCTCAAGTTTTTCAACCCCTTATTATTCAAATATCATACGTCGAATAGCGGACATCGGAAATCAGACCTTGAACCCTCGAATCAGAGTCCCCTGCATTTTTGTCTTTTTGCCTCTAATTTTTATCCTTTACAGTCTCAAGCGTGTCTAAAATCATCTTCACATCGTATCTGATATCCATATTGATGTCATAGGGAGATACGCCCTGTTTGTCCGCTTCTATGACCTTATCGTTGTATCTCATAAAACCCAAAAGTTCTAAACCATTAAGGTTTTCTCTTATGAGGGTTTCATCGTTTTTATCTGTTACCTTGTTGCCGACGATATATACGTCTTTTATGCCGAGGTCAGATGCCAGCTTTTTTACATGATAAGCCGTTTGGAAACTCCTTAAACCCGGCTCCACGATCACTATAAAGGCGTCTATATACGCAGTCGATCCCCTTCCGAGATGTTCAAGCCCTGCCTCCATATCAACGATCACATATTCATCTCTCTCTATAAAGATGTATGAAAGGAGATTTTTCAAAAGCACGTTTTCCGCACAGAAACACCCTCCGCCCCCCTTCAAGATATTCCCAAGTATTACGAGTTTTATATTGTCTTTTTGGAGTGAGTATCTTTCGGGGATATCATCTACCTTGGGGTTTAGCTTGAAGAAAGAGCCGTATTCACCCTTTTTTGTGCCTGTCCTCTCCTCAATAAATTCCTGCATCTGGGCAAGTGGCTGAATATTCTTCAGTTCTTCATCTGTGAAACCAATTGCGCTTGCAAGATTTGCATCAGGATCAGCATCGATTGCAAGGACATTGTTGCCTCTGTCGCTTAAAATCCTTGCCATAACGCCTGCAAGTGTCGTCTTTCCCGTGCCTCCTTTTCCGGATATTGCAATCTTCATATCAACTCCCTTTTGTCAACCCCTGGATGGTCATCGTGTCTTATCTCCGGGGAAACAAGCGCCTGCAACAACTCCCTCTCCTCTGCGGTTGCAAGCAAGATAAAACTCATATCCTTTTCTATATGTATCTTTGGATCAGGATTGTAGACCCATTCACCGTTATCCTTTCTTACAGCTATCACAAGGATGTTGCCTATGCTTTTGAAATCTATGGAATTGATAGGTTTGCCGACATAAGGCGAATGCTTAGGTACATGGATTTCTTCTACGCGCAGCGGCGAGTCTTTATCACGGAGCATCTTGTCAAGAAATGATGTTACGTGCGGACGTATCATCTCGGATGCCATCCTGAGACCGCCGATATAGTTAAGCGCAACAACCGTATCTGCCCCCGCCTTTTTCAGTTTTTCTATGTTTTTGGTATCGGTGCAGCGGGATATTATACGCAAGTCAGGATTAAGCTGCTTTGCCGTTAAAACTATAACGATGTTATCGTTGTCAGAGTTGGTTGTTGCGAAAAGCCCCTTTGCCCTGTGTATCATAGCCTTTTCAAGAATCCCGTTCTCAGTGGCATCACCTACAATCAAATCTATGTTAAGATTCTGTGATTTTAACTCATCGAGCTTTTCTTCATTCGGGTCGATGGCAATCTGATGCCTCCTCGTCAGATACAATTCATGCACAATATAAAGCCCCACCATACCTATGCCACATACGATATAATGGTTCCTTAGCTTCTCAATCCTTTTTTCCATTGTCCTCCTCCTGAAAACCCTCTTCAGTTCACCTTCGATAATATAGGCCGCTATCGTTGTAAAAAGGTATGCCACAGTACCGGCACCCACAAAAAGGAATATAATGGTGAAGAGTTTTCCCATGGGTTTGTCGTCAAGCCCTATAACGTCTCCATAACCGACGGTTGTAATCGAGATGGCTGTCATATACAGTGCGTCAAGAATGCTTGTCTTGCTCCCGCCAATCAGCTTAAAGCCCACCGTTCCGATTGCAACAATGATGAATATTATAAGAATAACCTGCAGAAACTTCTTTGGGATACCAAGCATAACTTAATAAGATATTACTAATCCTCAGTTTAAAAGGAAAGGATAATTTTAAAAATTGCAAAAAAATTCAAGTTTGTCAAAATCTGACAGAGGGCATGGCTGTTGCATAATCATACAGCCTGCCCGTGTCAATGGATTCATCTTACAACCGCAATAGGAAAGTCTTGAATGGTCTGTGGTTTTGTCGTCGTTGGTGTCTGTTGTCCATCGGTAAGCTCTTTAACACGCTCCGACAGGTAAAGGTCAAGCATATTAATGCTGATTTTGCCTTTTTTCATATAGTCGGCCTTACCATTTAAGCCCTCGAGCAGGGCTTTGGTAAAGGCACCGTTTGACCATTCGGGCCTCTCAAGGGAAAACTGCCTGCCCGTGGATGAAGCAAAAACTACAGCGCCGTTTTCAGCGCTTGAAAGTTCATTTGCAATGCTTGTTATGTCGGCCAATGCCTTTCTTGTTCCCATAACATTACCTGAATGACAGGTGTCTACGAATACAAGCGTTTTGCCTGCCAAATTTGCAACAGTATTTTTTATGTCTGCATATGGCACACCTGTGCGTTTTATACTGTTTTTATCAAATGTTGAGGGAACAAAATAATAGACCCCAGTGTTATCGTTGACGCCATGACCAGACAGGAAAACCATGGCCACATCCTTGCTTGTTGTTTCACGCTGAATCCATTCCAGACCATCGACAATGGTATCACGGGTGGCGTTTTCATCGATAAGAAGTCTCACCGATACATCCCTGTATAGTTTTCCCTTTTGTTTTTTCATCTCTTCAACAAAATCACGTGCGTCCTTGGCTGCATATTGTAGTTGTTTGTCGGGCGGAAAATTTATGTATTTGCCCACACCTATAGCGAGGATATAGAGCTTGGGGAGGATGACGAATTCATCCTTGCGTGTTGTGCCCTGCCATTTCACCTTAATTGTCGCAGGCTCGCTGATTGAAAACCGATTAGATGCAATAATAGATATTAAAGCATCCTCCGGCGGGATTGATACCGTTATCTGCCTGATATCTCCCGATTCCTTCTGGGTGGCAGGAGCAAAAATCTCTTTTTCCGTTTTTTGAATCTCTTTTTCTGGCACCCTCAATTCCTCTTGCGCCTTCTCAATCACTAAATCCCTTGCTGTTGAGACAGGCCGCCCGTTTACAAGGACCTTAACCTCTGTGACAGGTTCGCCCGACGGTGAACGCACGCTATATTTCACGGCAACGCTGCTTGAAGAAACGCTTGAGCCATCTGCCGGCGATACGATGGATACCACAGGCGGAAGCATCTTTTTAACCGATACATCTTTTTCCGGCCTTTTTCTGCCTGATTCTTCGTTAGCCAATCTTATTGCCTCACCCTCGTCGAGGGTTTCCATGACCTTTTCAATCATATCAGGCCTGTAGTATGTGTTCCTGAAACGTGATATCGGGAAAAAATCCGACGCCATATCAGGACTGTTGTTTACATGCCAGCCTATAAGCTCTTCGGCTCCTGCCGATGCATCGTAATATCCCGAATCTGTCCAGAGCACCCAGCGTTTTCTGTCATTATGGGGGAAAAGACTCAAGATATTCTTTCCATCCTTTATTCTATACCACCTGATAATCCCGTCGCCGAACGCAACAACAGCAACCTTTCCGTCACCGGATATGTTTGCCATCCACGGCGTTGCGGGTGCCACAACATTCCACTTCTCCATACCCTGTCTGTCGTAGTACCTTAGATGCCAGCTTGTACCGAGAAGAAAATGCTGCTTATCCGGCGAGATGGCAATGCTTCTCGAAAATTCGTGCGGTTTTATAGGCAAATCCTTACCATTCAGCTTTGGATGGTAGTTGTCCTCCCAATCCGTAATCTTCAGCCCATCGGCATCTATAATGGTCTGTTTCATGTTTCCTGAAGGCACCTTTGCGGCTTCGGGCGTCAGATTATTGAGGATTCTGTCGGGAACTGAAAAACGTGCCGGTTCTTTGCCCGAGACTTCATAATCAAATTGGATTGTAAAGCCGTTGTCCGTAACAAAAAACCCCTCCCTGTTGCCTCTGTAATCTGCAATATATGGAAGTTTCACCATCGTCCTGACATTATGCCTATCGAATACACCAAGAGACGGTTCAGCCGATGAGTAGATAATTCCCCCATTATTCAATGCAACGATATCGAGTATGCTGTTTTTTATTCCTTCAAGTCTGGAATGGCTGCCCTTTCCAGCCCTTGACCATTTGAATATCGGAAACATGGCATCGGCCTGAAACCTCCCGCCCGCATAGATGTATTCGCCGTCTTTTGACCATGCTACAACCTCGAGGTTCCCGTTATCAACAAATTTTGTTTCGGGCGAATACATATGTGAGAGGTTCTGACCCGAGAGTACATCTATATTGTGTGAATCGTGATATCCCACGGCTATTTTTGAGCCGTCCGGTGAAAAACTCACAAAGAATGGCTTTGTTCCGCTACTGCCTTTTACCTTTGAGACAAGCTTGAAGTCCTTATCATAAAGGCGTATGAAACCATCATATGATGACGTCACAAGGCGGTTACTGCTGTCAAAATCAGCACCATAGCAATCAGCGCCATAGTCTTTATCCTCACCGGCAAGCGAGTTGTCTTCAGTCCTGAACACCCTGAAACCATTGTTTCCGCCCAGCATTATCACAAGGTATCTGCTGTCCCGTGAATATTTCATGTGCCTTATTACATTTATAATATCCGATATGCGCCCTTTTATCCTGCCGCTTTCCCGGTCAAAAAAATACACATTATGAAATATGTCGCCACCCATGGTCCAGCCTCCGCAGGCTACTGTTTTACCATCCGGAGATATGTCCACAGAGTAGATGTAGCCTTCATACCCTGTCCCTATCGGGGGTCTTAGTGTTTTTAAAAGTTTACCCGTTGAAACCTCCCAAACGCGCACAGTCTTATCGTCAGAACCGGTAACCGCATAGCGGTTTTCCGCATCAACGCCTATCCTTCGTGCCGGAGAGATGTGCATACCGGTTTCGATGCGAAATGCGGGCTCTTTCGAGATGTTGTTCGGTGGTCTTTCTTTGTAAATAGTTGTGGCAAAAGCGTCAGATATATAGAAAATCAATGACAACAACATAAAAGATGCAAAACATATACGATTTTTCAAAGCTGCGCCCCTTGTTTTTAATCAAACCACACTCGGTATTATACTACATTTCATTAAAATTATCCTCCGAGTTGACTTGAGGCTTCATCGTACTTATATATATCTTTAGTTTCGTTTCAATAATAAAAAAATCGAGGTGTCTTGTTATGTCTGTAGAAAAATTGGAATTTAAAACTGAAGTAAAACAACTGCTTGACCTTATGATTCATTCACTGTACTCCCACAAAGAGGTATTTTTAAGGGAGCTTATATCAAATGCCTCCGATGCGATTGACAGGGCAAGGTATGAGTCGCTTACGAACAGCGACATACTTGAAGGTGACGGGAGTTGGAAGATTAAACTGATACCGGATAAAGATGAGGGAACACTGACCGTGGCAGACAACGGTATAGGCATGTCAAAGGATGAAATCATAGATGCACTTGGTACTATCGCACGTTCCGGCACAAAGGAATTCCTCGCAGCACTTCAAAACAAAGATATCAAGGATAACCCCGAATTAATAGGTCAATTTGGGGTAGGTTTTTATTCGTCCTTCATGGTAGCTGATAAAATTACCGTCATCTCAAGGCATGCGGGCCAAAAGGACAAGATGGGCGTGAAGTGGGAATCGACTGGTGACGGGACATACACGGTTGAAGATATCTATAAGGAAACAAAAGGCACTGACGTTATACTGCACCTCATGGAAAGTGAAAAAAGATATCTCGATGAAAGGGAAATCAGAAGCGTTGTGAAAAAGTATTCGGATTTTATTGAACACCCTATTTTAATGGAGGTCGAAAGGGAAAAAGACAGTACCATAAAGAAGGGAGAGAAGGTCAAGGTAAAAGAGGAGGAGACCTTAAACTCGATGAAGGCCATTTGGCTTAAAGACAAATCAGAGGTAACACAGGAAGAATATAACGAATTCTACAAACACATATCCCACGATTTCAAAGAACCAGCGAAGGTAATCCATTACAAGGCAGAAGGCACATCAGAGTTTTCCGCCCTATTGTATATACCGTCTAAGGCACCATTCAATATATTCTATAAGGATTATGCAATTGGTCCTATCCTTTATGTCAAGAGGGTGCAGATTATGGACCACTGCGAAGATTTCATTCCGCAGTATCTCAGATTTATTAAAGGCGTTGTGGATTCGTCAGACCTACCTCTTAACGTATCGAGAGAGATCCTCCAGAACAATCGTCAGGTGGAGATTATAAAAACAAATATTACAAAAAAGGTACTTGACACCCTCGCCGAGATGAAAAGGGATGAGTACGACAACTATCTAAAGTTCTATAAGGAGTTCGGGAGGGTATTGAAGGAAGGCATCCACTTTGATTTTTCAAGGCGCGAAACCATAGCAGACCTCCTTTTGTTCCCATCAACAAAATCAGAGGATGGCAGACTAAGGACGTTTCAGGACTATATCAATGACATGAAGGAAGATCAAAAGGAAATCTATTACGCAACAGGGACATCGCTCGAGGAGGTTTTAAAATCACCTTACTTAGAGGCGTTCAAGGATAAGGACATTGAAGTGCTTGTATTTCTTGATGAGATAGATGATTTTGTTTTTACGGGTTTTGAATTTAAAGGGAAAAGATTAAAATCTGTAAGCAAGGGCGATATAAGCCTTGACAAGGCAGAAGAAGAAAAGAAGGATACTCAGAAGAAATACAAAAAACTCCTTGACCTCATCAAGGATACCCTGAAGGATGATGTAAAGGATGTCCGTTTTTCTGGAAGGCTTACGGATTCGGCATGTTGTCTTGTAGCTGACGAAGGCGATATGGACCCCCAGATGGAAAAATTACTCAAGGCTATGGGGCAGGATGTGCCGCAACGTAAGAGGATCCTCGAGGTCAACCCCTCACATCCACTTTTCGCAGCCATGAATACGATTTTTGAAAAAGACAAACGCAGTCCCTTGTTGGAAGAGTATACGAGGCTTATGTATGACCAAGCCCTTCTTCTCGAGGGTTCAAAACCTAAAGACCCTGCAGCTTTTGCAAAGTCCGTTGCGAGGCTGATGGTTGAAAACGCTGAGAAACATTAGATGATTCAGGGACATATGTTATCATAAAGACCCCCGATTCTGGATTCCAAGGGCAGCTCGTCCGTAGGGGGTCTACTTTTATAATCCTCGAAGTTTATCGTCATTTCTCTATCTCCGTCATATTCTACAATGGATAATAACTCATAATATTTTGTTTTGCAGTTGATCTCGGTGTGCATCTTAAACAAATCCTGGCTTTCGTCCTTTCCCAAATCCTTTGCGATCTTCTGCCATACCCTTTTAACACCTTGGGCAGGCGATTCGAGACTTTCCTTGTCATAGAAATACCTGTAACCTGACTCTGTTGCATAAAACAACTTCCAATCGGCTCCTTCAGAAAACGAATATAGACCGGTAAGCATTAGGCTACACAAAATCGGGATTGAAATTTTATTTGTTATTGCTCGCATATATCGCCTCCATGTTTTAAAATTAGTGAAAAAAATTTTCAAGGGTTCAAGTAGCCTTTCTTAGCTTTGTTGTATTCTCAATACCTTATTCGTAGTTTGTAGAAAAGCTTTGCCTCTTTATCCTTTTTTACAGGCACTTCAAACGATAGTGTAGTTGAATCTTCCTTTTTATAGGTATGAGATGATTCGAGCACCTTCCAATCTGCAAATGGATGCTCTACAACCTTTACAATGATGTCCTCTGTCTTGTGATTCCTCAGAGAAATCTCATAAGCAACTTCGTTTACATTCTTAGCCACTTTCTCCCATAGCATCTGCTTCCGCTCCCCAACAACATCGAAGGCATCGCCTATCTTTACGTTAATCTTTTCGTCTTTCGGTGTATGCTGTATAGAATTTTCTCCTATAAACTGAAGGCTTCCGTCCGCATCATGTTTATACATCCTTAAAACCCCCTTTGGAAGGGGCATTCCAAGGTTGTTCTCCGATTTATTTGCAATCTCGATGTATACACCGACCTTTTCGTTTTTCAGGGGTTCTCCATAATAATTGCGGAAGAGATGATCGCGTCCTTCATAGATGAATTGCTTTTTGACGGGGACATTCGCCGCAGGCAGCAGGCTAATCTGCTTTGTCTGGTTCTGTTTAATTGTTGCCTTTCTGTCAAGCGTGTAAATATGATATTCAAAAAACGTCTCTTCCTTAAACTGAGGTGCTTCCCTTGCGGCAGCAACAACGCCTGATGCCATCTTCATCTTCCTGTCATCCATTACCCTGCTTATGTCCCCTGCAACAAGTTTCAAGGAGGCATTATTGTAAGTTGCACCGCTTTTATTGTCTATTGTCACCCATCCGGAGACATCAGACATGTCGTCCTTATCATTCAGAACAGTGATATAATCTGCGCGCCAGTTAATACCGTTTGTAAGGTATGCGGCTTCAATTTTTTGTGAAGATGATACCTTACTGTCAATAAGCCACAGAAGAGTCGGCTTTGATATCAAATTTTCAGGAACTTCCGGAAAAATAACCCTCCCGGGATGATTAAATGTAATCTCGCTGCCTATTTTAAAAACAGGGTTTCCATCGTTGTTTGACAGAAGCGTAGCCTTTACTATCTCTTCCTTGTCCGTATAGGGATTTTTTGTTATGAGCTTTAGTTCCTTGCCCACATATTTATCGAGAAGTTTTTTTGGACTTAGAAGGTCGTATTCATAGTTCTGTTCCAGAATGCTGAAACCATCCTTGCTGCCAATGGATTTGATGCTCACACTTGTAGGGTTTATCTGTGCCGCTACATCCATAAATTTAAGTTCCTGGATGCCTTTTTTCAAATCCACCTGTCTTTTGTCTTTCACAAGACCAATGTTGCTGTTGTATACTGTAACCTCAACCCCAATCTGGCTTTCTATGCCTGTTGAACGTTGTTCTACGGCATACAGAGCTTGACTAACAGGTGCCATAAACAGTAAAACCAGCGATGTGATTAAAAGGATATATCTCATGATAATTTTTCCTCCCTGTTAATTTGTTGTAAATCAATAGCCAAAAGAAGATAGTCTTCATTAAACGTCTCGAAGATTTTTTAACAAAATAGACAATGAGCTTGTGGCGTGCACTTATGAACCATAAAAATCTCTTATTGTAATACCTTTTTTATAAAATACAGCAATCGAGATTCTGGCGTCACCATTCCTTCAGCACCTTATATACCCCTGAAAAATCGAGGTGATCGATATCCCTTGACAATGTCATACCAAAAAGCTCTTTCGCTATACTGCCAGTAAAAAGAGGTCTTTTCAAGGATTTAGCGAGATCCTGTAAAAAGTGCAGGTCTTTATAAATGAGGGATGACGAAAAGTGTGTCGAAAAATCCTCATTTATGAGCTTTTCCCTCTTTGCATTAAGAACCATTGAATTCCCGGCGCCTGCGGCGAAAATGTCGAGGATCTTCTCTTTGTCCAAACCAACAGCCTCCCCAAAAACGGTCGCTTCTGCTATGGTAGCCATAAAACACCCAAGTATCAAGTTGTTTATAAGTTTCATCTTTGTTGGAAGGCCAGGTTCGCCAAGATAAAAGATCGCACTGCCGATCTTTTGGATAAGTGGTAAGGCAGCATCATAGGCAGTTCTTTTGCCACCAGCAAGAACGGTGAGTTTGCCCTGCGACGCAGGAACAACGCTTCCGAGCACAGGTGCTTCAATATAAGATGCCCCTTTTTCACGAAACATCTCATGGAAACGCAGAACAGGTTCAAAATGGTTTGTTGTGTTATCTATTATGATTTTTCCATTTATATCCTTCGACAAAAGGCCGTTTTCTCCGTTTACCACCTCTGCAACCGCTTTGCTGTCAAAAAGGCATAAAAACACGATTTCCGTTTGGGATACAAGCTCGGCAGGATTTTCAGCCCATTTTGCATTCAGTTCCTGAGCCTTTTCTTTTGTCCTATTCCAGACGATAAGTTCAACATTTTCAGATATTAGCCTTTTTGCAATCGTTTTTCCAAGTGTGCCTAAACCTATAAACCCTGCTTTCATCCTTATGCCTCCATTCGATAATTCATTCTTTATGATAATACTATCACAGTTGGAAAAACATTTACACTGAATCGAGATTTCAGTGAAATTAATTTCAACGGTCTTTCTATTGCTTATTTGCTTCTTGCTTTGTCTATACTGCCTTCAATCGAGAGGAGCATTTTTTTAATGTGGATGCCTGACGAAAACCCTCCGATATCTCCATCCTTTCTTATCACACGGTGGCAGGGGATTATTATGGGTATAGGATTCCTGCCAACCGCCTGACCGATTGCCCGTGAGGCGTTTTCATATCCAATATTTTTTCCGATCCAACCATAGTTTTTCAGCTCACCGTAAGGGATAAGAAGCAGTGTTTTAAGAACCCGTTGCGTGAAGGGTTTTAGGCTTGAGATATCGATATCTGCATTGAATGTGACTACCTTGCCTCTCAGGTAATTGTCAATGTCTTTCCAGATATCCCTGAACGGTTTTTCCGAGTCAATGCATTCAGGATAGATCGCCGAAACATCCTTTCTGATGCGCAGGGGTTCGCGATCTTTTATATCAAGTTTAATAAGCCGACCGTTTTTCGCCACGAGGGTTATATAACCCAACGATGATTCCCTTATGTTGTATTCTATCAAATCCAATTTGACTTATCCCTATCATTGGTCATAGAATGTTCTCCTGTAACATACAGTTAAAATATAGTAGTTAAGCAATCAAGATTAACATAACAGGGGATAGTTATGGAAGGATATATAAAGTTTCTCGGTACGGGAGGGGCACGTTTCGTTGCTTCAAGACAAATAAGGGCAACAGGTGGTCTCTGGTTGCACTATAAAGATACAAATCTCTACATTGATCCAGGACCCGGGGCTATTGTGAAAATGCATGCCTCAAAGGATAAATTTGACCCCATTCAACTGGATGGCATAATCATTACGCATAAACACATTGACCATGCAAATGATGTCAATGTAATGATAGAGGCAATGACTGATGGTGGATTCAAGAAGAGGGGAATACTTTTTTGTCCTGAAGATGCAGTAAACGGCGACCCGATTGTTTTGCAATATGTGAGAAAATACCTCGATGACATCGTGCTTCTCCGCGAAGGGGGACGCTATGTTGTAAAAGATATAGCCTTCAGTACACCGGTACGACACGTCCATCCTGTTGAGACATACGGCATCATCTTTCACCTTAACAAAAAGATAGCCCTTATATCGGATACAAGATTTTTTGACTCGTTACCGGCACACTACAACGTTGATTGTCTGATTATAAATGTACTCAGATCTAAGCCAATAACACAAGCCGATGCAGTAGACCATCTTGCAGTGGACGATGTAATAGCGATTGTGAACTATATAAAACCTGAGACGGTGTTACTTACCCATTTCGGAATGAACCTGATAAAGGAAAAGCCTTACCTCGTTGCAGAAAGGCTAAAGGATATCACAGGGATTAATATTGTAGCCGCTTATGACGGGATGAAGTTTGAGTTTTGAAGAAAGAATTTGATCATCAAAACCCTTTTAACACTTCAAGCATGGCACTGTGGATAAGGCCGTTTGAGGCAACGATGTTATCTCTGTAAATGTCAAAGGGGCTGCCCTCATAGTTGGTTATCTTGCCTCCTGATTCTGATACAACCAGAAAACCGGCGGCGACATCCCATGGATTAAGCCTTAACTCCCAGAAACCGTCAAATCTACCGCAGGCGAGATAACAGAGGTTGAGAGCCGCAGAACCATCTCTTCTGATTGCCTGTGCAGCATAGAGAAATTTTATGAAGTGATTTATATTGTTGTTTTTATTGGTAGCAAGGTCATATGGGAAACCCGTGCATAAAAGTGCATCCTTCAATGCGTCTATTTTTGATACATGCAACCTGTTGTTGTTCAGATAAGCGCCTTCCCCTTTTTTACTGTAAAATAATTCGTCGAATATGGGGTTGTATACCACCCCGGCGACAATATCACCGCCATACTCATAGGCGATGGATGTGCAGAAAAATGGATACCCATGCGCATAATTTGTCGTACCGTCAAGAGGGTCTATGATCCACCTATTCTTTTCGTTGTCATATGTATTGATCTTCTCTTCGCTTATTATCTCGTCGTCGGGAAATTCTTTCTTGATGATATCTATGATCCTTTCCTGACAAAGATAATCCACTTCGGTCACTAAATTGATGTCACCTTTATGGTGTATCGCAAAATTTTGCTCGTAATATCTTTTTTGAATATCGCCTGACGCTTTTGCACAATGTATGGCAAATTTTAATAGATCATCCATCGAGGTATTCTAAATAAAATGTGATGCGTTTTTCAAGTATTATAATGACCTTTCTTTTTAGCCCAACATGCCGATCGATGGGGTTTGACAAACACCAAACAATGTTCTATCATTAAAAAATGGCAGAACTGAGAAAAGATATTGTTACTGGAAACTGGGTGGTTGTTGGTCACCAAACTGTAAAAAACGATTCCGTAGGATTATGCCCCTTTTGCCCAGGCAATGAACATCTTACACCCAAGACGATCAGGGAGTACAAAGATAATGAAGGGGCATGGCTTGTCCGCTGTTTTCCTGCTGCAAATCCGATCTTTATCATTGAAGAAGAATTGAATAAACGTGGAGAAGGTATCTACGACAAGATGAACAGTGTAGGTGCCCATGAATTGATTGTTGAAAACAGGTCGCATAAAAAAACACTGTCCGATTTTTCTGAAAATGATTACCTGCTGTTGCTGAACATGTATCAGGACAGGATCCGCGACCTTAAAAATGACAAGAGATTCAAATATATACAGATATTCAAAAATCATGGTGAACTAGCAGGTTCATACATTTTTCATCCTCATTCTCATGTGCTTGCAACGCCAGTGATGCCGGAGAGGATACAGCTGGAGCTTATTCATTCTAAGAACCACTATTTGCAAAAAGAGCGCTGCCTTTTTTGTGATATAATAAGCCAGGAGAAAAGACTGGATAAGAGGGTTGTCAGTATAAACGCAAACTTTATATCGATCTGCCCTTTTGCATCAAGATTTCCTTTTGAAACATGGATCCTTCCAAGGTTTCATGACAGCAATTTTGAACATTTAAACGATGAGAGGACTAAGCAGGAACTTCTAGGTATTTTTTCTGATGTTATAAAAAGGACCGAGCGATTGGCAAACGCATATACAATAGTTATCCACTCCTCCCCTAATATCCTCGAGTTAGATTCTCAAGATGAACATCGTTTGCCTGTATCAGAACATTTTCACTGGCATATTGAAATACTCCCAAGGGACTTCAAGACCTCTAAATATAAGAGGGAAGATGAATTTTATGTCACACCGATCACCCCTGAAGAGGCTGCAAGGTTATTAAAAGAAGAAAACGTTTAATCTTTTTATTAAATTCTTCTTGACAACTTGAACCACTATATATAGTATAGTTGTATTGCATTCATACTAAATATGGGGGTTATTTTTTCCGACGGTATGAAAATTGATACATACTTTTCCATAAAACTCAATTATTAAGCGGTTTTTAAGAATTTTTAGGGGGTAATCCAATGGAAACAACCGATTTAAATCTTTTTGTAAGGACATCAGAAGAAACTATATCTGATTGGGACAGGACAAAAATAACGGACGCGCTGATCAGAGAGACGCTTATAGACAGGGATACAGCCACCGAGATAAGCAAAGAAGTCGAAAGGATGATAAAAAAATCAGAGATAAAGATGGTAACCGCACCGCTTATAAGGGAACTCGTGAATGCAAAACTTATCGAAAAGGGTCTGGAAAGTTCACGAAAGCTGCATACAAGGCTTGGTATGCCTATATATGATGTGGACAACCTCATTCTCCATCCTAATAAGGAAAATGCAAACGTGCCGCACGGTCCTGAGGCTACGAACCTTACGCTTGCAGAGAGGATCAAAAAGGAGTATGCCCTGCTCTCCGTATTTTCCCAGGATGTCTCTGATGCACACATGAACGGTGACATACACTTGCATGATTTGGGTTTTGTAGATAGACCGTATTGCGGTGGCCAATCACTCGAATATATCAAAAAATTCGGGCTTAACCTTCCTCATTCCCTTTCTATGGCAAAACCTGCAAAACATCCTGAGGTGTTACTTGCCCATCTTATAAAGTTTTCCGCTGCACTTCAGGGCAATTTTGCAGGTGCAATAGGTTGGGATGCGGTGAATATATTTTTTGCGCCTTATCTTGAAGGGATGAGTGACAACGAGGTAAAGCAGCTTGCCCAGATGCTGATATTTGAATTCTCTCAGCAGGCAGTGGCAAGGGGAGGACAGGCGATATTCTCCGATATTAATCTCTATTGGGAGATACCAAAGCATTTTGAGGATACACCTGCTATAGGCCCTGGTGGTGTATATACAGGCAAAACCTATGGCGAATACGAAAAAGAAGCACAGAGATTTGCATGGAAGCTGTTTGAGGTGTACAAAGAGGGGGATGGTTCTGGCAGGCCATTTTTCTTCCCAAAACCCATTGTTCACATTACAGAAAAATTTTTCCGCACCGAAAATCATATGGATTTTCTCTACCATATCTCTGATGTAGCTTCAGACAAAGGAAATACATATTTCGTTTTTGACAGGGGCGAGACAGCCAAGATATCCGAATGCTGCCGCTTGAGCTTTAAACTTGAAGAGAGAGACCTTCAGGATGCGAAGCAACCCTGGAGGATGAGATATTGTGCTTTACAAAACGTTTCACTTAATCTTCCAAGAATTGCGTATCTTGCGCATGGTGACGATGCAAGGCTTTTCAACCTTATCTCTGAACGGTTTGAGCTTGCCGTGAAGGCACACAAAGAAAAGAGGATATTCCTTGAAAAACTGCTTGCCTTAGGCGAAGACGGACCTCTTTCGCTGCTTACTATGAACAGAGACGGAATGCCGTATCTGAGATTCAATCTTGCATCGCATCTTATTGGGATGGTTGGTCTTAATGAGATGGTACAGATACACACAGGCGAGGAACTCCATGATTCAAAACGTGCATTGAAATTCGGTTTAAGAATCATTGCACATATGAACCTGCTCACAGATAAAATAAAAAGAAGGGATGGCATAAAGGTAGTGCTTGAACAGACTCCTGCGGAGAGCACCAGCTACCGATTTGCAAGGCTCGATTTAAGGTATTTTTCACCTGCATCGGGTAGGGTGGTCAAAGGGGATGTGGCCTCAGGTGAGGTCTATTACACAAATTCCACGCATCTTAACGTAAAAAATCGCATAAACCCCATCGTTCGGGTTACCGATGAAGGCATTTTCCATCCGCTTATAGAGGCAGGTTCGATATCACACGTATGGCTTGGAGAGGCTCGTCCGACAAAAGAGGCGATTGCCGATTTTGTTATAAAGACATTTAAAAATACAACGAACGACCAGATAGCCTTTTCGCCTGAATTTACGACATGCAATAAATGCAACAGGACTTCGAGGGGTCTTACAGATACCTGCACATATTGCGGCTCGGCAGATGTTGACGGCATTACAAGGATTACAGGATATTTCACAAAGATATCGAGCTGGAACAAAGGTAAGCGTGGCGAGTTGAAGGACAGATACAGAAACAACGAATTTTTTTCTGTAAAACACGAACAGGCTGTAAATGAATAATAATCAAATTATAAGGGGGTTGCGATGGGTATAGTAAAGATATTCTATAAAGACGATTGTCCTATGTGTCCTATGGCAAAACAACTGAAAGATAATCTAATCAAAAAGGATATAGACGTCGAATACTATAATGTCGGTACCGCAGACGGTCTTGCTGAAGCGACATTTTACAGGGTGCTTGCACTCCCAACCATCTTGGTTGAGGATGAGATGGAAAACGGTCTTGGAGAATGGAGGGGTGTGGTGCCTAAGGTTGAAGAGGTCTTACATGCTATACAGGGACATTGACTTACCTGTAAAGGGTTTTCTCGACACGAGCTTTATAGACTGGAAGGGTCATCTTTCATCGGTTGTATTTACAGGTGGGTGCAATTTCAGATGTCCTTACTGCCACAATAGCAGCATTGTGCTACATCCTGAGCAAATAGAAAATGTACCCATCGAATATATTTTCGATCATTTGAAAAAATACAAAGACTGGGTGGAGCGTGTGGTAATTACCGGAGGGGAGCCAACCATCAATAGGGGGCTTTTTCACTTTATCGAAAGACTAAAACAGGAGGGTTTACAGATTAAACTCGATACAAACGGGTCTTCACCCTCTGTTATAAAAGACCTTGTCAAAAGACGATTGATCGATTACATCGCCATGGACGTAAAAGGTCCGATTAATGGTTACAGGCGCTGGTGTGGAGTTGATGTAGAAGAGGATTTGATAGAGGAAAGCATACAGTTTATTCTGGAGGGGAACATAGATTACGAATTCAGGATGACCGTTGTACCATTCCTACATCGTGAAGAAGACGTATATGAAGTGGCGGATTACATCTCAAACGCAAAACGATTTTTTATTCAGAAGTTCAGACCTGACAACACTCTAAACCCGGCATTTTCACATATCAAACCGTTTTCACCGGAAAAGATGCAAAGCATAAGACAAAATGTGTTGAGCAGGTTAAAATCTGCCCACCATGATATGCAAAACAACAACGGGTGAGTCTTAAAAAAATAACAGATTATTATGCGGTTACAAGTTAGATATCAATGTAGCCCATTTGTCTTTGCATGTCGATACAGTATTGAAAATAACTTTTTACAACGTTGCCAGGATGATATACACCTGAATGCCCATCACATAATACATCAGCATTGGTGCCAAGCAATGTTTCAACGGATTGCAACCATGCAGCAGGGTCGCAATCGAATTCTTTAAGAAGCGGTGCTGAAATATCCTGGACGAAAATGATTCTGATGCCTTTCACATCAAAATAAAGCGATATCGAACCGGGCGAATGGCCAGGTGTATGCAGCCAAAAAATGTCCTGTTTTCTGAACTTAATTTTGCCTCTTTCACCATAAAGTTTCGTGTCGACGACAAGAGGCTGGAAATTGACCTCAAAACAGAAGGCTGCTGTCAGTCGAAAATCAGCCCTCTCAACGATCTCAGCATCAAGATGATGCATCACGATGCGACTGCCGAAACGGGACTTGAATAGATGTGCACCGCCTGAGTGGTCTACATGGCAATGTGTAAGAATTACAGTTGAGACGCCGGCAGGGTCAAAGCCGAAATACTCAATATTGCTGATTATACGCTCGAAACCCTCACCTGAGCCGCTGTCGATGAGTACGAGCTCGCCCAAATCGAGCAGGTACACAATGCCATCTTTCCTGTTGCTTGTGGTAGGTCCACCTACCTGAAATATCTGTTTCGTTATCTGTTTCGGTTCCGAATATCGCATAATCTGATTATAAGCAACTATGTACTATTCATTATTTTCTGTTTTTTCGATAAACCAGTCGATCATCTTTCTTGCGATACTGATTTTTCCCGGTATAACGGGCAGTTTTTTACAGTTAAACCACTGTGCATCAGCGATCTCAGTCTTATCAATTCTGATGTCTCCTTCGGCGTGCTTTGCAGTAAAGGCAATCATCAAGGAATCAGGAAACGGCCAAGGCTGACTTCCGAAATAGCTGATATCCTTAACGGAAATGCCAACCTCTTCTTTTATTTCACGTTTTACCGTGTCCTCGAGCGTCTCTCCAGGCTCAACAAAACCCGCTAAAACGCTGTACATATTATGATCAAAATAGTGTGCGCGGGCAAGGAGTATTTGATCACCCTTTGTCACCATTACTATTACAGCAGGGGATATGCGTATAAAACTTATGTTTCCGCATGCCGTACACCTTTTGGCACGTTCGTTGTCCTTGTTGATTGTCTTTGTCCCGCACCTTACACAAAATTGATAATTCCTGTCCCAGTCAATCAGGTGATATGCCCTAAGCGTTATCTTAAAGAGTTCTTCATCCAGATGGTTGAACATACCGCGTATGCCGCGAGGTTCCATGTTGTTGGGGATAGGGATCTTATCGTCGATCTCGACAGCATAACAGTGTCTCCCGCGATAAGTTCCAAGATAGAATTGGCGTAGGGGATTAAATCCAAGCTCGTTTACATTTGTTAACAATGGTATGGTCAAACTTACCTCACCTTTGTTTACCAATAACCTTTTTCCGCATAAAATGAACCACAATGCAGGTTCATCTGTTTTCTCCGGGGGCATATTAGATGGGACAGACGTTTCATTCATAATCGAAGGTACCTCATATAAGATATCATTTCTCCGCCTTATCTAAATCTCTGCCTATATCCCTTGTGAGGTTTGCAGTGAGAAAGTCCAGCGTGATCGGCAGACCTACATCGAGCTTTGGTACATGCTGTATGCCAATGCGTGCCTTTTTCAATGTACATTCTATCAGATGACCGCCTTGCTGCCGGTTGTCAGTTAAAAAGTGCAGATGATAGCCAGGTGCATTCAGCGATTCCATAAAGCGAGGGGTGTAAAACCCTGCAAGACAACCCTTAACATCGAAAAAATCAAATGTGGGCTGATCTTTTGTTGCCTCGACGAGCGGTCGATAGTTATCTGACTTTGAAACAGCCCTTGTCTTGATATGACTGAATATGCCATCGCACCTGATTGCATAAAGCATGTTTTCTGAAGGGATCAGCTTGTTCAGAAGACTATACAATTCCTGGGGTTCTGCGCTTTCTTCAATATCATCAAATGTGTCAGGATTAAAAAAGGTAACGCAGGCAAACGGTGAACCTTCATCGTCTTTCACGTCATAGACCTTACCGTCGGATTTAATCTGGTAGACAATCCCATCGAGCATGACCATCTCGCCATCGAGATAATCGAATGTACCAAGTCCAAAGTCGCCGTGTTCTTTTACGAGCGCTATACTGGTATCCTCTACAAAAAATCCTTCGACAAGCGCATTGATAGGTGCTGACAGAAATACAGCATTTTCTTTTTGTGCGCCAGATAGATATCTTCTTAATATCTGTAATGTCATATCAACTATAGATATACCCGAGTGTTCTGACGCGGTCTTCAGCCTTTTCATTAATTCGTCTGGTAACATAAGCTCAAGTCTTGAAGCATCAGATTTATGAATCATATTTTCTCCGTTCGATAGCGGTTGTTTCATAGCATATATTTTATTCATTTTTCGTTTTTTAGCAAATCTATCGCACCTCTGATGCGATGGAGCAGCCACAATCCAGGCAGTGCGGTAAATGTAGTAAGCAGGAAAAACATTGCCCAACCAATTGATTCAATTACATATCCAGAAGTGGGTGAAATAAAAACCCTTCCAAGGGCTGAAAGCGACGATAATAAAGCAAATTGAGTGGCGCTGTAACGTTTGTTACATAAGGCCATAAGCAGTGCTACAAAGGCTGCTGTTCCCATTCCGCCAGACAGATTCTCGAACGCCACGGCAAACACCATAATTCCGTAGTTTTTACCGGTCAATGCAAGTAGCATGAATGTAAGGTTTGAGATCATCTGCAGAAACCCAAAAGCCATGAGTGAGCGATAAAGGCCGAGTCTGACCATGATTGTGCCGCCGAACAGTGCCCCGACAATCGTTGCAATAAGTCCCATGCCTTTGTTGATTGTACCTACCTCTGTTGCAGAGAATTCAACGGCTCTCAGTAAAAATGTTGTTGTCATGGTGCCTGCATATGCATCACCGAGCTTATAGAGTATGATCAACGAGAGCATGTCAATAGCAGAGGGACGGGAAAAGAAATCCTTGAGGGGTCCCCATACAGCCTCCTCAAGGGTTTTGGGTGGTATTACCTTTTTATCAGGTTCATGTCCAAGTATAGTGCCTGACATGCCGACAAACATTAGGATGGCCATCAACACATATGTATTGCGCCACCCTATGTTGTCTGCCATAATCAGCGCAAGAGCGCCACCGATCAGCATGGCAATACGATAGCCAGTTACAAAAGTAGCGGCACCAAGTCCACGCTCGGATTCTTTTAGCACATCGGTTCTGTATGCGTCTATTACAATGTCCTGAGATGCGGACATGAAGGCTATAAATATCGCAGTTGAGGCAAGCATCAGGGGTGCATGCTGCGGTGATATAAAGCTCATAAAGGCTATTGCTGATAGCAGACATACCTGGGTCAATATGATCCACCCGCGCCTTCTCCCAAGCCATGGGGGAACAAACCTGTCCATAACAGGAGACCACAGAAATTTTAATGTATACGGCAGGCCTACAAGGGAAAAGATACCTATGGTGCGTAAGTCGACACCTGACATGGTAAGCCATGCCTGAAGCGTTCCGCCTGTCAGTGGAAGCGGCAATCCCGAGGAAAAACCCAGTATAAGCATGATGGAAATGTTGCGACTGGTAAAAATCTTGAACCAAAAAGATTCAGAAAACCGTATACCGCGTATTGAATTGTTTTTTTGTGCCTGACACTTTTCTTGTCTGTCGTTCTGTCCTATTTGTTCAAGCCCTGCTTCTTCGTCCCTGTTTTCTATCAAAGTTCTTCTTTTGTCTTCCCTGTTTTCTTCCATACGCCAGTTTAACAGATTGTTTTATCCCTACACAATCATTCTTTGGTTCCTGTTACTTCTTTTTCTTTAACGAAAGAGAGCTTGCTGCACCCACTCCAGAAACAAACCCTCCAAGCGCAAAGGCGTACCAAAAGGTACCGGTTGCATCCTTGAGCCATCCGGCAACTGCAGGCCCAAGTGCCTGGCCTATACCAAAAAAAAGTGTAATGAAGCCAAGTGCTGCCGGTGCAAGCCTGCTCCCTAATACATCGCCGGATGCCGCTGCCATGATAACCGGCACAGAAAATGCTGTAAGCCCGAATAAAATCGCCGATATATAAAAACCCGCGGTATTTGCCCAAAACAGTAGGATTATATTCGACAGCCCAAGTACGATATATGCAAACATGGTTGCTAAACGCCTTCCGATGATGTCTGATATACCACCCCAGACGACACCACAAAATATGGCGAAAAAACCGAGCACTGCGAATATTCCGCCTGCATCCTTTGGCGCAAGCCCCGCTTCTTTTGTGAGAAAGGCTATGATAAATGTAAGATATATGATATATGAAAACCCGTACATAAAATAAACCATACCGAGTTTCCATATTTCCTTTTCGCCCACTACATTCTTCCATGCTGAAAACAGGGTCAACTTTGCGTTGTTTGTATTTTCTTCTTCGCCTCCATACATTTTAAGGCCTTTCTCGAGAGGTCTATCCCTCAACAGGCTATAGCAGATAAAAGAACCTATGAAAACAATTATTCCAATCAGACACCAGGTATACCTCCAACCGTCTGCACCGTAAATTGCAATGAACCGTGGAATAATCAGACCGGCAATCGAAAGACCTGTACCTGTTCCAAGCGTTACGATGCCCGTTGCAAGACCACGCTTTTTTGATACAAACCACGCTGCAGGCAAGGCCATCATGGGGATGTAGCTTCCCGCATTTCCCATTCCCGTAATTGTGCGCATTAGAAATGCGAATGAGAACGAATTAGACAAACCTGTAAGAAAAAGGCTCACACCCATAATCAAAAGTGATATAAAAATCACCCTTCTTACACCAAACCGTGCGGCGAGAAAACCGCCTATAACGGCGAGGCTGAGATATCCGATAAAATTCCCTGTTCCAATAAGGCCAACCTGCGTATAGGACAACGACAGACCTTCCTTCATGCTTCCAAGTATCAACGAATAAGACATCCTGCCGAAACCATGCGAGAGAATAAGAACAAGCGTTCCGGTAAAGGCGATTATCCACGCATAATGCATCCTGTATACCTCCTGTAACTATCGTGCCTTAATTAAACAACGTAATTTCATAACACAACAAATAAAATTAGTCAACATATTGAATATCTATATGAAGGATATTTACTTGTTTTATTTTGCCGTAAATTGTAAAATATATGATATAAAATGTCCAAGCGTGAGAGGCATTCTATGCAAAATAAATCATATAAAAGCAATCTTACTGCAGACGAGAAGCTGCTAATGGCGATTGTGAGGGCTGGGGAATTTTACAAAAGAACGGTTACGGCTGTGTTTAAAAAATATGACCTTTCTTTCCCACAGTATAATATTCTTAGGGTCCTCGATGCCTCAGAGAATGGACAATCAAAAATAACGAGCGTAAGCCGCATCATGCTTGTTCCTGCTGCAAATATGACAGGTCTGGCGAAAAGGCTTGAGAAGGCTGGGTTTATTAACAGGAAATCAGATCCAAACGATGAACGTGCTACTATTCTCGAGATTACGGATAAAGGCAGAAAAACGTTACTTGATATAGAAAAAGATCGGGACAGATGTATTAATTTGATGCTTTCAGTTTTCTCTAATGAGGAAAAGATTGAATTTCTCGATTATATCAAAAGGCTGGCGCCCGGCAAACATTTTAAGAAAAAAAACCATCTATAAATCGATGAACTACTCGATTAATACAACCAAAGACTACCATATAAAACACATGAATACGCTTGGATGGGAGTTGACTTTATGTAACGCACTATATCGGGAAGGTACACCGATCAGAAAAATTCTTGAACGAAACGATTCTTTTGGCTGTCTGCTTTATGATTATCTGAGCTTATACGTGCCGATGAACGATGTCAAAAAGGTAATAGAGATAGGCGGTGGCTATGGTTATCTCATGAAAGACTTTCTGGACAAGAACAGTGCCATAGAGCCAATGATGATTGATATTTCACCGTTTCTTCTGAAAAAACAAGAGGAAACCCTGAATGGGTATAAGGTGTTGTTGAGGCAGGAGGATTTTCTGGAAACCGACCCGGATTTGCTGTCGGGGTTTGACCTTGCAATCATGAATGAGAATCTTGGCGATTTTCCTACAATTGTTGACATAAGTCAGGAGTTGTTTAAAGCCACATCACCTGACATTTTAGACGCTTATGCTAAAGAGGTCATGAATCTATTCGAAAGATACGGTTTCAGTAAACCTGTTGGAAGGTTTTTTAATTTTAACATCGGGGCTGTTTTAGCGGTTGAAAAGCTCTGCACATCAGGAATACCACACATCTATATCGGTGAGCATAGTTGTGAGGCACAAGTGCCTGATACGTTCAAATCATTTGTGCATATCGTGTCATCGGGAAACCCTGAAAAAATTTCACTAATGGGACACGACGAATATACGATAAAATTTTCCTACATAGAGCAGGTTGCAAAAACCCTTGGCTATACATCGATTCGTGGTCATTTTAACGACTTTATAAAGATTAATGCTACCGAGGATTTACGTTTTGTTATGCTATCAAAAGGTCGTATGAGCGATGATGGAGAAATGATCTGTCAGTTTGTTGAGGACCTATTCAAATATGAATACCTTATACTCAGCAGAGTAAGGGATTGAGAAGAAATAATGGCGTTCATCGAATTAAAATCAGATTTTTATCTTGAGCTTATGACTTATTTGAAATTTGTAGTTTTGCTTCAGAAAAAACCTGGTTGATAATCAGGCCTAAATGATTTGACAAACCTCTCATAATGCTATAATTATAAAGGCGCATTCAAAAAATTCTTTTTTACGTCGTAGCCAACAAAATCGAGCTACTTAATGCAATTATTTTTTGGAGGGTTTTTCACACATGACACTTATTGAAGCCTACATCATCATGTTCATAGCAAGCTTCTGCTCATTGGTAATAGAGATGGTCGCCGGCCGAATACTTGCACCGTTTGTCGGTGTTTCTATTTATACCTGGACGAGCATAATTGGCGTTATTCTTGCCGGAATCAGCATAGGTGCTTATATAGGCGGTAAACTTGTGGATAGGTTCCCGAGCAGAAAGACGCTTGGCTGGCTACTGCTTTTGTCAGGCATTGCATCGCTCACGATAATACCGTTAACACACCTTGTTGCGGCATACCGTTTTCCCTTTTCTCTGATGACGAGGATCTTTATTGTGACCACCATCATATTTTTCATACCGGGATGCATCCTTGGCACCATTTCGCCGGTAGTTGTCAGGCTTACGCTTAAAAACCTTGATAAAGCGGGCAATGTAATAGGAAAGATTTATGCCTTTTCAACGTTGGGGGCGATCATCGGTACCTTTGCAACCGGATTTTTCCTTATCTCCTGGATGGGAACGAGAAGCATCATCCTTACAATGGGTGTTGTATTGATACTTTCAGCGGTATTTTCAGGTTCACTTTTTAGATCGAAAAAACATGCAGCTGTATTCATTATAGCTGCGTTACCAGCATTTTGGGCAATTTATACATATCTTTACAAGATACCCCTTACAGACAAAACCTATCTTTATAAAGAAAGCGACTATTTCACCATAAAGCTTACCAAGACAATGAGTTCAGACGGCAAGACACCGCTTGAGGCGATGATATTGGACAATCTTATTCATTCATATGTGGCGCTCGATAATCCACTTCACATAGAATATGAATACGAGAGGATCTATGCGGACGTTTTGAAATGGAAGTTCGAAAAGAATAAGGATTTCAGAAGTCTTACAATAGGCGGCGGCGGCTATACGTTTCCGAGATATATGGAAGTCTATTACCCCAATGCGCATATAGATGTCGTAGAGATAGACCCCGAGGTCACAAAAATTGTGTATAACAACCTCGGGCTACCGAAAACAACACGGATAAGGTCTTTCAATGAAGATGGCCGCTGGTATGTAATGAATTGCAAAGAGAAATACGACCTTGTTTTTACCGATGCATATAATGACCTTTCAATACCATATCATCTTACTACAAAGGAATTTGCAGAGCAGATAAAGGGTATCATGAATCCTGATGGCATATTGATGTCCAATATCATCGACAACTTTCAAAAGGGGGCGTTTTTACCCTCATATATGAAAACCCTGCGTGAAGTTTTCGGACAAAAAAATGTGTACCTTATTTCTGTTAGTCCTGACTTTGAAAACACAAGAATCAGCACTTTTATTGTTTTGGCTGGAAAAGGAAATATCGATATTGAAGATTTTAAGACACATATTACAGGTCGTTTGGGAGGGCACGCCACATCTGCCGTTGTGCCCGAAGATCTGATGCAGGAATTTATAAACAAAAGGTACTCGATCATCATAACGGATGATCATGCACCTGTAGATAATCTGATTGCACCTGTCTTTGAAGAAAGGTTTGGTTACAACAGGAAGAGCTGAAAAACAACAGCAAAAGAATATTGATTTAAACGAAGAATTCCTTTAGAATTATCATGATGCGGGTATAGCTCAGATGGTAGAGTGCAAGCTTCCCAAGCTTGATGCCGCGGGTTCGATCCCCGTTGCCCGCTCCATAATTCATCTATGAAAAAACAATATCGCATTAAAAGTATTCCCCATCCATTTGTTAGAACTTGTCTGCTTCTGCTGTTTGTCTTCACGCTTTTATCATGCACAATTCAACATGAAATCAGAATCCTTTACATGAACGACTTTCATGGATTCGCAAATCCCTATAAACCATATGGGTCTAATGAAGCTCAAGGGGGACTTGCATACCTTGCTACAAAGGCAGAACGTCTTCGGGCAGAGAGGCCCACGCTTTTTCTTGCAGCAGGGGACATGATACAGGGTAATAATTGGGCTAATATCTTTCAGGGAAAATCATCCATAGAAGCGATGAATGCAATGGGTTTCGATGCAATGGTTGTTGGAAACCACGAGTTTGATTTTGGCCAGTCGACCCTCAAAAAGAGGATAGATGAGGCGAATTTTCCCGTTCTTGGTGCGAATGTAAGAGGCATGAGCGGTTTGAAGCCATATATCATCAAAGATATCGGCGGTGTTTCTGTGGCTGTTATTGGTGTTGTAACAGATGAGACGCCGGTTTCAACAGCCCCCAAAAATGTGGAAGGATTGCAATTTCTTTCTCCGGCCGATACGGTAAGTAAATATGTAAAGGAACTCAAAGATAGAGGCATGTTCATCGTTGTGCTTTCACACATAGGATTCGTTGCAGATATCGAATTGGCGAAAAAGGTCGAAGGCATAGATGTTATTGTCGGTGGTCACTCACATACGAGGGTCGATAAGCCAGCCCTTATCGGCAAAACCTTTGTAGTGCAAGCCTTTGAACATGGAAAAGTGCTCGGTGTTCTAGACCTCAATGTAAAAAATAAAGGTATTGTTAGAGCCGAAGGCAGACTGGAACCGATAATACCAACCGGGGAGAAAAACGAAACTGTCGGTGAGATTGTTGCAAAATATCAACAACAGGTGGATGCTATCATGAGCGATATGGTCGGTGAGTCTCTTGTTGAACTGGACGGAACACATGTAAGGCTTGTGGAAACAAACTTTGGAAACCTTATTGCCGATATTATGAGGAATGTATCAGGTGCCGATGCTGCAATAATCAACGGTGGCACGATTAGAACCAGCATCAAAAAAGGTCCTATCTTGGTGGGCGATATATATGGGGCGCTTCCCTTTGATAATTATATCGTTGCCATCAAACTTACAGGGCAGCAGATTCTTGATGCATTGGAGCATGGGGTTTCAGGCATTGAAGAGGTAAGGGGTGGGTTTCCCCAGGTTTCAGGCATTGTATTCACTTACGACAGGTCTAATCCAAAAGGTTCCAGGGTTAAAGAGGTCTTTGTTAATGGCATCCCGCTTGCGATTGACAAAGAATATACGGTAGCAACAAATGACTTTCTTGCAGCCGGCGGCGATGGATACAAGGCGTTTGGAGATGCAGTAAAGTCTTCAAAGGATTATGAGGTAACCGGCGGGGCAATGAAGGGGGATAAACTTGTATACTGTGACTCCGGAAGATGGTTGCGGGATGTGGTCGTTGACTACATCAAATCACAAAGGGTAGTTTCTCCGAGTGTCGAGGCACGGATTAGGGAGCAAGGAAAGACTGATTGAGCGCTTTGTAAAGTTACAACACAAAAGATGTCTGGCTATGAGGGTATATGTTAACGATATTGAAATTCATTTGATGACTGGTATGACAGTAAGGCACGCACTTGTATATTCAGGATTAATAGTTATGATTAAACAAGGTAAAAAGGTCTACGACGAGGCAGGAAATGAGATTGGGCTGGATGGGGCGCTGACAGAAGGGGAAAGGATTTATCTAAGATGAGACCACCACTTTGAACGATTTATACAGCGGTTCATACCTGTAATGACCTGGCACGAAGTGAGCATGAAAAACTGTTCCTTTTTGAAAAAGATATGAGCCTTCAACAATTCTTTTCATGGTGCCAAAAGCACCTGGTCTTTAAAACGTTCCTTCAATGCATCGGCGAGCGCATCAGCATCCTTTTCATGCTCAAACTCAACCATCAGTTCTCCTTCATCTCCCACAATGAGTCGTCCATATTTTTTGACTACTTCCGCTATTTCAAGGGGCTCTGCCGTCCACCATCCCCGCGTTCTTCTCAAGAGTTCCTCGCCTTTAAGCGGTTGTGGGGTTACAAGGTCTATAGTGCGAAACCATGCGCTCCACCCGATCTGTGCAGGGGCGCGCAGTACAGGCGATACAGGGTCATGATAGATACGGCATCTACCAAAAAGACGCAATCTTATCACTTGGAGACCTCCCTGATAATTTTGTCTATCCTTTCGTTGGTGGAGAATAATCCTTTCGGTATATTGATCCTGTGAACGTTAAGGATATGTGCAAGACAATGCAGGTAGATGTCAGCCATCTCCTTTTCAACTATTGAAAAATCCCAACGGTTGTGAGCCATCCAGACCTTCTCGAACAGTCTTAATGTAGCCGAACGAATACGTTTTAATCTCTCGTCAAAAAAAGAAATGTTCAGCTCTTTCAATAGTTTGTTCTGTGAGGCTTCCATTGCGGCAAAGGCACGCCTCAAAAACCTGACTTGTGGGTCATGACCGAACTGATCTACATCCAAACATGTGCCTCCTGATGATTTGTTGTCAATATCAAAACTACAATTTATTTAACATGGATAAAATCTGATAAAGACGGATATGTTTTTTATCATTCGATTCGATTTATCTGCCTTTATCCGGTTAAATCCATATCACAAAGATATCAAGATGCTAACAATAAGGCGGTTGAGTGTCAACGATATTTTTTCAATCAATTTCCTTTACAATTAGTATTGCATAAGATATAAAATTCCGTCTTATGGAAACGCTGGATGAAATAAAAAGGGCAATATTAGAACGGTCTAAAAACATAGCAATTGTAGGGCTTTCGCCTAAAATGGACAGACCGAGCAATATGGTTGCTCAGTATTTAATCGCCACAGGTTACAACGTTATACCTGTAAATCCCCGACACGATGAAATACTTGGGAGAAGGTGTTATAAAAACCTTTCCGATATCCCTGAACAAGTCGATATCGTAGATATTTTTATGCGGTCAGAAAATGTACTGCCGATAATCGAAGAGGCGGTCAAGATAAGACCTAAGTGTATATGGCTGCAATTGGGTATCCAAAATGAAGAGGCGAGAAGGCTGTCTGAAGGGCATGGCATTACATTTTTCATGGATATTTGCATCAAGCAGGAACATGCAAGGCTAATTGAAAGTCCAAATCTCAGCTTTTAAATCACGAATAAGCACCAAATAAATGTTCCCCACGATCACATCGCCTGTATTGATGCCAAATCCAGCATACAAGGGTTCCTTCCCTTCGGATTTCCATTTTTCCTGAAGTTCTTCTAATCTTTTTACCATGTGAAGTGCACATTTTACAGCGCGTTCGGCGTGATCGTCCTGCGGCAGTGGAGACTCAAACAGTCGCCCTATTGGGAAGAAAAACATAGTGCCAAATAAATCCTTATTTCCTACTGCAAATTAAAATGTCAAGGGCTGACCCTTCTGCTCTTCTCAAACGCATTTTTTGTGTTAGACCATCCCGGAAAAAACCATCAAGAGACAAGGAAATCCGGTTGTTGTCGCTCAAGAATGCGTCGCGATTAAACCGTAGCATAGGCAAATGCTCCAAAGCCCAAAGGTTATCGGTTTATTGTTTGCGTTATAATGCAAACATTTTTTATAGCTTGTAACGGAATGTACGGAGCAGTTCCTTCCTCTGTTTTTTGTCTTCGGCGGCCTCAATACCTCTCGGTTTTGCGCCATCAATGATGCCCATGATGCCTCTACCCTGATCTGTCTCGGCAACAACAACTTCCAGCGGGTTCGCCGTTGCACATATTACGTGGCATACCTCCTGGCAGGCCTTTATGGCGTTCAGGACGTTTATCGGAAAACCATCCTTCATGAAAATAACGAATGTATGGCCACATGATAGCAAAAAGGATGTCTCTGATGCGAGTCTCATGAGGTCTTCATCGTTGCCTTCGTATCTCACAAGACATGGTCCGCTTGCCTCAGAGAAGGCAATGCCGAATTTGAGGGATGGGGAAGAACCAACGAGGATCTCATACATGTCCTCAACCGTTTTTACAAAATGCGACTGGCCAATGATGATGTTCAGTCCTTCTGGGATATTGATTTTTACAGTCTTAAATTCCATAAATTCCTCCTGTAATAGTGTTTAGCTTAGGGCGTTTAGAGCAAATCATAACATAAAGCATACCTCCTTTCTTTATATTTCAACCGCTAACCTATACGTCCTCTGCCACACTATGAGATCTCTAAAGGTTTTTTCACTACTTCCACCATCGTCCATCATCTTTAGACTCTACGCTCTATGCTTTACGTTATCCGCTAAAATGGTTTTTTCTTTCTAAAATCCGGCAAATACAGAGCTGCGCTTTCCAACTCTTGAATAAATACATTTTCAAAACCATTCTCCGAAAGGAACATTACAAGGTCATTGTATTCATCATACCTTATTCTCCTGTTTAGCATAGGATGTTCATGCGCTTTATATACAGGGTAATATTGAGACATAAGACTTATATATGTATCTTTTCCGAGCGTGTCTCTTATCCACTTTAAAATGCTCAAAGAACCTGCAAGGTTTGCAGGAAGCACAAGGTGTCTTATGAGGATACCCCTTTTTGCGACTCCGTTCTCTATCACAAGGTCACCTGTTTGTCTTTTCATCTCGATTATTGCCTTTTTCGCATATTCCGGATAACCTTTTTCTATTGGTATGCCAGAAAGCCTCTCTCCAATATAGGCATTCCAGTACTTGAAATCAGGCAGATATATATCTATAAGTCCGTCAAGTATCTGCAATGAACGGACATGCTCATAGGCGTTAGTATTATAGACGAATGGAATTCCTATATCGTCCGATAATGCCCTCTTTATTGCTACGGCAATGAAAGGTATGTAGGGCACCGGGCTTACAAGGTTTATGTTGTGACACCCCATCTGTTTGAGCTCAAAAAAGATATCGACAAGCTCTTCAATAGTAACTCTTTCGCCTGTTGTTGTTTGGCTTATCTGATAATTCTGGCAGTATATACAGCGTAGGTTGCAGGAGCCAAAAAAAATGGTTCCGGAACCCCTTGAGCCCGAGATGGGTGTTTCTTCGCCAAAGTGTGCACCATAATGTGCAATGATAATTTCATTGCCTACACCGCAGAAACCTATCTTCCCACCAAGCCTGTCTACGCCGCATTCCCGAGGGCATAAGCTACATTTTGCAAGAAGTGTTAATGGGTCATTCATATCATTATTATAATAACCAAGAACCAAAATACAATAAACAAAAATATAAACCTAATAACAATAGGGATTTGCTTAAAATTTGTATGTTGGCTATTGGAATTTGCATTTATTGAGTATCAAGGAAACGACAAGCTATTTTTTATACGGTCATACACATCCCCGGTAAACTGGAGAAGAAGCGGATTTTCTTCAGGGTCAAGCCATCCCATTAAAAATGCAAGGTCATTTTCTGACATCGCGGTACAACCCGAGGTTGCTTTGTCAGGAGACTCCCATACGTGTAAAAATATACATGACCCACGTCCCTTCTCCACCGATCCCGTATTGTGTTCTACAAAGACCCCTGCCTTATAGACACCTATGGCTGACATCTTTTCTGAGCTTTTCCAGTCGCGAACCTCTGCTTCCGTATTGTCGACGATACGATTGTAATGCACCGATGCCACATCATCCACACACTCTATGTGCTCTGTCAGCCTTATATAAGGCAATTTCACGTAATGGGGTTTCTCTAAAAAACCGAATGTCTGATTTATTGCAAATATGCCCGACGGTGCCCTGCCGTCGCCTTCTTTTTTCAATGGAGCCTTATCATCAAACATTCTGTAATCAATATCAAAACTTCTACCCCACCCAAGACCATTTTTACCAATAACAACAGGTATTCCTTCTTTTATTGTGTGCCAGATCTCGTTTTTCTTTTCATGGAGAGACATGGACGCCTCAAAAGCATCCCATGTCTTTGATCTAACAACGACGACCTGTTTTGCTTTTCTAAGGGGATTGGGGATATCGGCGCATTTTACCCTATCGGAGAATACAGACGCAAATAACACAGCAAAGAGGAGCATTACTGACAATTTCATGATGTATTTTACATCATAACCTAACTGCATCAGCATTTCAACAAACTGCAAAATGCTGCACATTGCTTTGTAAACCGTCAAAAATCATAGCCACATGAAGGTATCTTCATCGTATATGTATATTTTTTACACCGGACGGTCTCCACGCCGGGGAAATGACTGCGGGAGGCTCTAAGGTTCGCAAGTATGACGCCCATATGAGGCTGAATTCACCATATCTATCGTTGATGGAATCCATAGCGTTAAGAAGATTTTTTCTCCTCTCGGTTTCTCCAAAGAGGGACATCTGACCTGACTCGTGTGTTATATTAGAAAGGCGCACCCCAAGGAGCCTTACCCTGTCTCTGAGGCGTATTGCATCAAGGATCGAGAGCGCGCCTCTGTATATGGTGTGTGTGTCGTTGGTAGGCGCTGGAAGGGTTGACTGTTTTGTAATTGTTTCAAAGTCAGGATACCTGATAGTAAGGGAGAGGGTTTTGCCTGCGTACCCGTGCCTTCTTGCCCTTCTACCGACCATTTCGCTAAGCTGTAAGATATAGGACGCAATCTCATTCCTGTCATAGATGTCTTTGGGCAGGGTCATGCCATGCCCTATGGATTTTACCTCCCCTTCATCGACTCCGATGGGACGCATGCACATACCCATCCCCATGGCCTTAAGAAATTCTCCAATGATGCCGAATCTTCTTCTCAGGATGCTAACAGGTGTCCTGCCGAGTTCCCCACACGTCTTTATGCCCATTGCCTCAAGCTTTTTCTCGGTCTGACGCCCAATCCCCCAGAGTTCTTTCACCGGGAGGTTTTCAAGTAGAGAAGGCACGTCCTCAGGCCTTATCCGTTTAAGCCCATCCGGTTTGGCAAGGTCGCTTGCAAGTTTTGCAATGAGGATATTTGGGGCAATGCCGATGGTACAGTTTATACCGAACCTTTTCTTGACGAGTTCCTTTATGGTGGTGCCGACCGCTTCGGGGCCTCCGAAAAGATGGTTTGTCCCCGTTATATCGAGGAATGCCTCGTCTATTGAATATATTTCCACATCAGGTGTAAACCTGCGATATATCTTTTCCAGTTCGCCGCATGTGTATGTGTATTTTTCGTTGTCACCCACCACGAAAATAATATGGGGGCAGTGTTTCCGCGCCTCATATACGTTCATCCCTGTCTTTACGCCATATGCCCTTGCCTCGTAAGAAGAGGTCGTCACAACCGTCCTACCACCAGAACCTATAACAGCAATGGGTTTCCCCCTCAGCCTTGGATTTGCCCTTTGTTCAACGGATGCAAAAAACGCATCCATATCAACACAGATAATAATTTTTGACATGGCACGTTCAGTGATTACGGATTATCGTCAAGGGTTCAGTCTGCCTATCAATCATATCTCAGTCAATAGATAGGGGTAGCAATTTCTTTAATTCATTGTATCTTTCAAAATTATAATTACCTTTGTTATCAAATGCTGTTTTGTTGTATATACGTTTTAATTTTTTGTCACTATTAATTTTTTGCCTGATTAATTGACTGTTTTCAACGAGTTCTTTTTCGGAATATAGATGCCAGCAATTCAATGTTTCTAAGTATTCTGGTCTCAATCTGTTGTCATTATCATTCAAATACTGGAATTTATTTAAAAATTCTGTTGTAGAAATCGTATTGATTATTTCCAGAATCTGTTCCATTGTGTTAGATTGACCGGAAAGAAAATCCCATAACTCGTTTGCTATCAAAGTTTCTTCATGATCAAAATATTTATTCATATTCACAATTGAGCCCAAAAACCTCTTTTTGTTAAAGCTTGATATAGGTTCGATCGCAGGGTCGACTGTTGGATCAAAAGGAAACACAATGTAAAATTGAATTTGTCTGTTTGGAAACTTTCTATAAAGCGCAGCCTTTCCCTCTAAAATCTTTTGTTTTTCACCTCTCATTTCACCTGAGTTGGGTTTCACGGTTTTTAATTCTATAGCAATAACAGAGGTATCATCTTCAATGAATACATCAGCCGAAAAATCCAGGGCATTCACTAATGGCGTATAATAGTTTTTATAAATCAATGCATTTTCACGGTAAAGGTCTGGTTTATCAATAGAATTGCTCAAATCAGTGATAATTTTTGAAATATTTTCTTTTTGTGTTTGAGTAATTTGCAGGTTTCCCGATTTTTTTGAAGTATATTCTCTTTTTTCTCCTTCGCATAAATGATGTGCAACATTTTCGAAGAAAACCTGCCCGAGAGTGGTATTTAAGCCATGAAGCCAACTGCTTAGACTGATAAAAAAAGGAGTATCGGTTACTTTTCCTTCTATTTTATCTGAGAATGCCTTTAAGAAAGATTCGTGAAACGGGGCATTTCTGTTTTTTGATGCATCTTCCGGAAAGCTTTCAAATCGAGTCACCAGTGTTTTGATAACTTCTATCGAAATTTTTTCCTTTACCTTATTTGATAGCGCCACTTTAAAAAAGTTCCTTTAATTTTTTAAATGCCCTTCAGATAGCTCTAATTTTTTAAAAAACTGTCTTATTTCTTTTCAAGTGGAAAATCTTTTCTGAATACGCGCCTTTGTCCTTTTCCGTACGGTTGAGCACCGGTCTTTTGTACTGGTTCACTATACACATATCAGCCTTCTCTGCAATAGTCGGGTATATGTTGTATTTATCGTTGGCTACAAGGAAAATGTCATAGTCTTCAACCAAAAACCTTTTGCAATTATTGAGAACATCCGCTATTCCTTGAATGTAGCTTTGCCTTGCCTCTCTTCCTTGTCCCTTGTAAAGAGGTCCTATCTCCAGGTCATCTTTACGTTCAAAGCCAAAAAGGTCATATGCATAAGCATGCTGTTCATGGTAATCTATCAACCCGACATAAGGGGGACTTGAAAAAATCCCTTTAATTTTTTGCCTTCTTGCCAGCTCTGCAAATTTTAAGTTTATTCTATCAAGTTCGTTGAAGATATTAATAGTGCGGCTGTCTCCGCTAATGCATACCTGAAAGGTCGGCGTGCGCAATTTGTTGAAATGTAAAAGGCGTTTTAATGTATCCTTTGTATAGGTCTCCCACCATTTAAGGATCGAAAAAAGCGGCTTGCATATTTTTCCATGCTTTGAGCAGTAATATGTTGTAGTAACCGGCTCAATCAGCGTAGCCAGGTCGGCATGAGTAGTCGCCCTGCAGGAACGGATTGTCCTGCTCAAAATTATGCTGATTATATGTCTTGTATCTGTATTTTTAATCTTTTTTATCTCGTCGAAAACGCATTGAATTTCATTCCTTATGTGTTGTGGATACCACTTATCCAGAAAAGAATCTGCTGTATCTTGCCTTAGCTTGATGTTGTATTTACCAACAAGTTCATTAAAAATCGGCAAAAATTCTTTTTCTTTCTCGGCACCATATTTTTCTTCGTTGATCATATTCTGCTTTACCTTAAATTTGTATTCCGGCACAGGAAAAAACTTATTGTTAAATCCATACAGTGCCTGTAAAAGTCTTTCCTCGAATTCTGGTACGTTAGAGCTTGATATAAATTCTTTCAGCCTTTTTGTAATTCGGTGAATCTCTGTTTGAACGTCAATTAAATCATATTTTGTAATTTTGCATTTTCCTATAAGTGCATTGAAAGCTGAAACATCGATACCAATGGCATGCATTCCAAGTTCACACGCCTGTACCATAGTGGTGCCACTGCCGGAGAATGGATCAAGCACGATATCACCACTTTTAAAGTAAACTTCCTTTTTGAAGTTATCTGTGTGGTCATCGAGAAAATATTCTACAAGCTGTGGAATGAATTTGCCCTTGTAGGGATGCAGACGGTGCACATGTTTCGTAGTCTCGGTTTCTTTATACTGATCAAAGGACAGTGCCCAGTTTAAATCCTCGCCGAGCTGATCTTTCCATGAAATCTCCCTGTATCCGTTGTAAGATTTGTAGTATTCAATAAGTTCCTCTTTGGAAATTTTTGTTGTCCCGTTTCCATTGAACCTTTTTATCCTTCCATACTGGATAAGGTAGGAAATGTTTGAGGTTGTAACGTTTTTGCCTAAATAACCTGTCGCCCACTCGCTGGCCTCTTTTATTGTAAGCAAATCATCCCCGTTAAACATCTATATCCACCTTCCATGCGAGACCCGAAATATGGTTTCGGGATTTCTTGTAAGCCCACTTTTAATTAATGTTGGTATTGTTTTCTTATTATTGTAACATCCGGTCATTTCGAATTCTATCCAAAAAACTTTATCCATGGGGTGCATCTTTTGAATTTCGCCCCTTTTTATGCCTCAAGGTGTTCTATCCTCCACAAAAGAGAGCCTGTATTATAGCTTAATTCATAGAGTGCATTGCCATCGGTAATAGAGAAATGGTAGATGTCGTTCTTTCCTTCCTTTGACTTCCACATATAGGTGATCTCTTCGACCTTAACGAATCTTCCTGACCAGCTGAACCGTATGGGGCGCATCTTATAAGAAGGGTCAAACATGGCAAGTACTGACACTAACTGCCCGACGTTCATAGCGCTAAACCTTGTTTCGTATGAGGCCAATGACCTTTCCTGCAATTGTCACATCATCGGCATTATATTCCCTTGGCTCCATCGAACTGTTTTCCGGTTTCAGAATAATCTTATCATGTCTGAAAAGCACCCTTTTTACCGTTGCCTCCTCCCCTATGATGACCACCCCAACATCGCCATGTTCAATCGTAGACTGTTGTTTCACAATCACATGGTCGCCTTCGAAGATGCCGGCCTCTTTCATGCTGTCGCCGACAACCCTCAAAGAGAATGTATCCTTTGCAGGGAAAAGTGTAGGATCGACAACAATGTGCGTATCGATCTCCTCTATAGCCAGCATAGGGTCTCCCGCCCTTATTCTTCCAGCCACAGGCACCATGTGTCCCCCTGCCGTCTTGAAACCTTTTATCTCGATACCCCTTGATTTTGCAGGGTCTATATGGATAAAGCCCTTCTTTTCGAGTGATTTGAGGTGGTTTCGTGCAGCAGGCCACAGGATACCGAAATGTTTCCCTATCTCCCTTACAGTGGGCGGATACCCCTGTTTTTTGACATAATCCTTCAAAAATTCAAGAATCCTTTTCTGGGTCTCTGTCAGTTCTAACATATATACAAATGTATACTAATTAATGCGTATTGTCAAGTGAAAAATATGTTTCTTTGGTTGCTCGGTGTTGTCAAGATATTCTAAAAAATGTAATCTGCTTTACAGAAGTGAACCATTCAATAAATTAAAAAGGTCTATAACGACAAAAAAGGGAGGTAAGACATGAGCTGGAAAATCTGTATGATATTTCTATTTTCCTTTATCTTTCTATGTTCAGGTTTTCAGGGCCTATATGCCTTTAATCAGGCGGACCTGCAGAAACTTAACAGTACAAACAAATGCCCTAAATGCGACCTTTCGAATGCAAATCTTTCCAAAATCGACATGTACGGTGCAGACTTAAGCGGTGCAAACCTCACCGGTGCAAATTTAAGTGAAGCAGCCTTTGAGGATGCGGATTTAAGAGGTGCAAACCTCACCGGTGCCAACATCAAAGGAACAAGTTTTGCGGGTGCAAAATTATCCGACACCATCTGGGTTGATGGAAAAAAATGTAAGCCTGGCTCTATAGGTAAATGTAAATAGCATTTTTGAAGCGTTGTTAAAATTATTGTTTTGCAATTTGAGCCCCCAGGGGTATAATAGATAGATTTTTACGTACTGTGGGGGCAAGATATGCTTAAGAGGTTTTATTGTTGCAGCTTGGTCATCGTTTTTTTCGCATTATTGATGTTTGCCTGTTCTGACAAAAAACAAGACGGTCCCAGTGCCAAGGATTATTTTAACAGGGCTTATGGTTTTGTAGATGCGGGCTACCCCCAGGATGCAATCCAACTTTATACTTTAGCCATCGAAAAAGACCCGACTTATATCGATGCATACTACAACAGGGGTGTTATGCATTTTGTCCTCAGGGAATACCAGAGGGCCCTTACCGATTTAAACAGGGTAATAGAAGCAAGGCCGGATTATGCAATGGCATACGCAAGCAGGGGTTCTGTTTACGATAAACTGATGGATAACAAAAGGGCGATGGAGGATTACATTAAGGCAGCACAATTGGGAGATAAGGATACACAGGATTATTTACGTTTAAAAGGCATTAAATGGTAGTATTATTTGTTTTAAACGTGTAACGAGGCCCGTCGATGACAATATCTCCGTATTGTTTTTTGTGTCGCAAAAAGTGGATTGCGTCTAAATCGATAAAATCAAAACCACCTGTTCCAAGGGCTAAATATATGCCTGCCGATAGACCTGTAATTGTTTCTGTCATGCACCCAATCATCAGCTTCATACCATGTGCCTTTGCCGTATAGTATATCCTGATGGACTCATCTATGCCACTCTTGGCTATCTTTATGTTTACGCCGTGACACATGTCTTTATCTATTGCCCGTATAAGGTCCTTTGTTGAGAATACGGTTTCATCGAGTATAATGGGTATGGGAGAGTATTTTTTTATTTCTGTAAAGCCTTTATATGATGCCTTTGGAAGGGGCTGCTCGAACAGTTCGATGTCATATCCTTTATGCTCGATAAAATCTATTAGTTGGAAAAACGATCTCTCTGTAAACCCCTGATTGCCATCGAGCCTTACAGAAAAACCATCGGATAGGGGTTTTAATTTATCATAAAAACCGGATATATATGCTTTGTCTGCCTCGATATTACCGCTTACCTTGAGTTTAAATATTGAAAAACCTACAGACTTTGCATATCTAACCCATCTATCGAGCATTTTCGGGTCAGTTATAAAAGGAATCGTTATATCGGTTTCAATGTTGTTTAACGCACCTCCCCAGTAGCTATGCTCCGATTTATTTTCGAATGCAAGCCGTGCACGAAAAAGGGCGACCTCAAGCCCCGAAACCGTCATAGGACATTTTTTATATATTTTTCGCAGCATTTTTAACCCTTTTTGACATTCTGCTATGGGTTTGTTGGTCAGTTTTTTTGATGCCTCCGTCAATACATCCTTTATTTGTTTTATACCTTCATGTTTGAGTGCAAGGCTCGTGGGACATTCCCCAAGTCCCGAATGACCGCTTTCCAGCGTTATCTTAACAATAACACTGCTTATGATATCCCTTTTCCCAAGCGATGTTGCGAAGCTAACCTTGAGAGGCCGAACGACTTCATAAAAACTTATGTCTTTAACGTAGCTCATTTCTCTGATAAAAACCGGCCGAAATACATCTGTTTTCCTTCAATGACAAAATTGTGTTCTATATTGCGAGTTATATTGATGCCAAATCTGCTTTCAAGGTCATTTATCTGAACCCTACTGCCTGTTTCCAATGCCTCAATAAAACGATTTTCACCAATATAGATCATCACGTGAACAATCCTGTCTTTTATGCCTTCTGCGGATAAAAATATCAGATCGCCTGATTTGAGGTGTTTGTGGGTGATGTTTTCAGCCATAATCCACTGGTCTTGGGCATCTCGCGGTATATCGATGTTGTTGACCCGGAAAACAAGATTTGTAAGACCTGAGCAGTCAACACCGGAAAAGGCAATTTTTTGCTCTTTTTCATCTGCTGAAATCATGCTTCTACCTCCCCACATATAAGGCGCACCGATGAAAAGTCTCGCCGTTGAGACAATGTTATCCCTTAGCTTTGATGGGGAGGGCAATGGGTCTTTTTTGTTAACCGCATTTTTTTTGATCCAGCCTGTTTTTCCGTCGTTTGAAAAGACTCTGCAGTAGCCGTTTTGTGATGATTCTTTGACTGCAAGCCTTGTGCCGATAGGGACATAAAATAAATTCTCTGTTGAGCAAGATGGTTCTTTCAACAAAAATGTGTTGTGATCTTTTACGGTAACGTCGTAGGGGGCTGGCTTATCAACCAAAATCACAGAGGTCTTTCTTATCCAACCCGGATATCCTGACCATTTATTATCATGTGTAAATTTTTGCTGTTCAATGGCCTCTACATAGTACCAATCTCTGTCATGATACCTATATAGAAGCACTTCATTGTATAATACTTGAGTCTCCTGGAGGTCGTCATGCATATACCCCCCCAGGGACTCAACAGGCTTACGCCTTATATCCGCTACAGGGCTTGTAACAGCAAGGTATTTTTCCATTCATTTAAATTCTATTTCACCGAATTGCATACATCTCTTAAAGGCGCTGTACCTTTCCTTTATTTCCATATACTCAAGGGATTTTATCCTGTTGATACTGAAGTCCTCTACATTGAAAGATGCCATCACAGACCCCATTATAATAGCCTGTTTCAATGTCGTTAAAGACATATCACCGACATTCGAAATATACCCCATGAAACCACCCGCAAAGGTATCACCGGCGCCGGTAGGATCAAAAACGTCTTCAAGGGGATAGGCAGGAGCAAGAAATATCTCCTCTTTGTTCATCATAAAGACACCATACTCTCCCCTTTTAACGACAACACAGGTTGGTCCAAGCGTCATTATCTTCTTCGCACCCTTTACGAGGCTATGTTCCTTTGTTATCTCTCTCAATTCAGCCTCATTGATGACAAGGATGTCAATCCTTCGTATCACATCGATCAGTTCGTTATATTTGTTCTCTATCCAGAAGTTCATGGTATCGAGGGCTACAGCCTTGGGAAATTTGATCTGATCGATCACATGAGACTGCAAAACCGGGTCTATGTTTGCAAGGAAAACAAAATCAGCATCCTTGTATTCCTCTGGCACCTTTGGCTTAAAAGACTCAATAACGTTAAGTTCTGTCTTTAGGGTTACTGCCTGGTTGAGGTCGTAGCCGTATTTGCCTTCCCATCGGAAGGTTTTTCCTTCGTCAACCTCAATCCCTGCCATGTCAACATTTCTGTCCTTGAGAAACCCGATTTCGTCCATTTTAAAGTCTCTACCGACCGTTGCAACCATGCCGACATCGGTGAAAAAGCTCGCGGAATTTGTAAAATGGAGGGCTGAACCCCCCAAAACGTTTTTTGCCTTGCCAAAAGGTGTCTCAATCGAGTCATATGCAACAGTACCGGCTACAAGCAGTTTTATCATGTCCCCATCTCCCAGGATGCGAGATAAATTTTCTGTTCTTCGGTTAATTCATCGATTGTAATACCGGCAGATTTCAGTTTTAAGTATGCCACATTCTTGTCTATTTCTTCTGGAACGCTGTAAACCTTTTTTTCAAGGTTTTTACCATTTTTCCACATATGTTCTGCGCAGAGCGCCTGATTTGCAAAACTCATATCCATGACCTCTGAAGGATGACCTTCTGCGCAGGCAAGATTTACAAGCCTGCCCTCTCCGAGCAAGTATATGCGTTTACCGTTTTGCAAGGTGTATTCGTCCATTGCGCCCCTTATGTTTCTCTTTTTTGCCTTCATTGCCTCGAGGGCATCTATGTCTATCTCGACATTGAAGTGTCCAGAGTTACCAATTATAGCGCCGTCCTTCATAAGTTCGAAGTGTTCTTTTCGCAATACGTGGATATCACCTGTAGTGGTTATAAAGATATCGCCAAGAGGTGCGGCATCCTCCATCTTCATTACATCATAGCCGTCCATAAGCGCTTCCAGCGCACGCAAAGGATTGACCTCTGCTACTATCACGCGGGCACCAAGACCGCTTGCCCTCATAGCAACGCCTTTGCCGCACCAGCCATAACCTGCTAAAACAAACTGTGCGCCAGCAAACAGCAGGTTTGTTGCACGAAGAATGCCGTCTATTGTGCTCTGGCCAGTGCCATATCTGTTGTCGAACATATGTTTTGTATAAGCATCGTTGACAGCAACGATAGGAAAGCAGAGCACCCCTTCCTTTTCCATGCTCTTGAGCCTTATTACACCTGTTGTTGTCTCTTCGGAGCCACCCACGATGTTATTTACAATCTCTTTCTGTTCCTGTGCGGTGAGTTTTTCGACCCAGTTTCTAACTGTTCCATGAAGTGCTTCATAGCGTCCAAGCGCTATCATATGCAATGCTCCGACTAAATCGGCACCATCATCCATAGTTACGTTGGGCTTGAATGCAAGGGCCTCTTTTATATGGGCATAATATACATCGTCGCTCTCGCCCTTTATAGAAAATGTGGGTATCTCGAAATGCTTAACAATTGAGGCAGCAACATCATCCTGGGTGCTCAAGGGGTTTGATGCGCAAAGTGCAACTTCGGCACCGCCTTCCTTTAATGTCCTCACAAGATTCGCTGTCTCTGTGGTCACGTGCAAACAGCACGATATTCTTACGCCCTTTAGCGGTTTTTCCTTTGAAAACCTCTCCCTGATTATCCTAAGAACAGGCATTCTTTTTTCAGCCCATTCGATTTTGTCATAACCCTGGTCTGCAAGTGACAGATCCTTTACATCATAGTTCATCTCTTCCTCCCTAATATGATTCACTATTCACCAATCGCTTTTAGCTTTTCGCAATTCGTATTTCACATTTTATTTTTTACCTTTCACCATCCTTATACCCCTGCTGCTTTTCTTATTTCTTCAACCATATCGAGCTTTTCCCATGTAAAATCAGGGTCATTTCTACCGAAGTGACCGCCGCAGGCAGTTTTGCTATAAATAGGCCTTAGTAAATCAAGCCGTTCAATGATCCTTCTTGGTCTCATATCAAAAAGTTCCATAACAATCGATGCTATTTTATCGGGACTGATCTTGGCTGTTCCCTGCGTATCGATCATAACGGAAACCGGCTGGGCAACACCTATTGTGTATGCAATTTGAATTTCAAGTCTGTCTGCCAAGCCGGCGGCGACAAGGTTTTTTGCAATATAACGAGCCATATAAGAGGCACTTCTGTCAACCTTTGATGGATCTTTGCCGGAAAAAGCACCACCTCCATGACTTCCAACACCGCCGTATGTATCCACGATGATTTTACGACCTGTCATACCGCAGTCTCCCTTTGGTCCGCCAACGACAAATCTACCGGTTGAGTTTATGAATATCTTTGTGTTGTCATCCATTAATTCTGGCGGGATAACCTTTTTGATAACCTCTTCTGTGATACCTTCTCTTATGGTCGTAATGGATACGTCAGGGTTATGCTGGGCAGCTATTACAACTGCATCAACCCTTACGGGTGTCCTGTCGATATATTCTATAGTAACCTGGCTTTTTCCGTCAGGTCTCAAGAAATTAAGCGTTTTGTTTTTTCTGACCTCGGCGAGCCTTCTTACAAGCCTGTGTGCATATACAATAGGCATTGGCATAAATTCAGCCGTTTCATTACATGCATATCCAAACATCAAGCCCTGATCACCTGCACCCTGCTCATGGCCCTCTGTTTCGTCGACACCCATTGCGATATCAGGTGACTGCTCATCGATTGTTGTAAGCACTGCACATGTCTCCCAGTCAAAACCCATAGAGGAATCGTTGTATCCAATCTCCTTTACGGTTTGTCTGACAATATCAGGGATATTTGCATATGCACTCGTGGTGATTTCACCGCCTACGAGCGCAAGTCCGGTTGTAACGTAGGTTTCACAGGCCACCCTGGATTTTGGGTCCTGTGCGATCAGCGCATCAAGCACTGCATCTGAAATCTGGTCGGCGATCTTATCCGGATGCCCTTCAGCCACAGATTCAGAAGAGAAAAGATATCTACTCATTGCCATTTTTACTACCTCCTCGAAAAATTAGATTTTTAATCTTGAGTGTTTGTTATAATAGGTCAAACTTAACACTTAATACTGTCTTTTTCATTCTTCGTAACACTTGATAAAGTCATTTGGGAAAATCCTTACCATTTCCTTTCTCAACAGAAGGTCGTTCTCTCTACCAGAGTCATTTTTCATTATTTCTTGCAGGAGCTCTTTGCAGTAACTATGGTCAAGTCCTCTGATGATCTTTTTAACCTTGGGTATCGCATATGCATTCATGCTTATTTCGTCAAGACCTAATGCCATGAGAACCGGTGTATAGAGTGCTTCACCTGCAACCTCTCCGCACAGCGCAACCTCGATGTTATTTGCATGGGCATTTTCAACCGTCTGTTTTATCATTTTCAATACCGCAGGGTGCATAGGTTCATAAAGATAGGACACGTATTCATTAACCCTGTCGATTGCCAGGGTATACTGGATTAAATCGTTTGTGCCAATACTGAAAAAATCGACTTCGGATGCGAGTTTGTCACTTATCATGCATGTTGACGGCACCTCTATCATAATGCCAAATTTAATCCGTTCGTTAAATGGAATCCTTTTAAGAGACAGCTCATCCATACATTCTTTAATGATTTCCTTTGCCCTGCGTACTTCGTCTATTCCTGATATCATTGGAATCAATACCTTGAGTGGGCCATAGGCGCTTGCCCTCAATATGCCTTTAAGTTGTGCCTTGAAAAGCCCCACTTCTTTAATGCAAAGACGAATTGCCCGTAGTCCCATTGCCGGATTAATCTCTACTGGCATTTCAACGCTCGATACGAACTTGTCGCCGCCTATATCAAGGGTTCTTATGGTGATATATTCCATCGCCTTGTTTTCGGCGAGCTTTTTATATATGTGATAGTGGTCTTCTTCGGTCGGCAATTCCTTTTTTGATAGATATATGTATTCAGTACGGTACAGGCCAACGCCTTGGGCTCCATAACGTTCCATTATGTCCATCTCTGCCAGAAGTTCGATGTTTGCCCCCACTTTCATTTTGAAACCATCTCTGGTCTCCGATTTTAGCCTTGCAAGTTTGAGGAATTCTCTGCGCTGAGCCTTAAGATGTAGTTGCTTTGCAATATAGTCCTTTTTAACGTCTTTGGTAGGATTAATAATTGCAATGCCTTCGTCGCCATCAACGATTATGGTGTCGTTGTTCTTAACAAGGCTGGTGATATTGCCTACACCGACAACTGCAGGTATTTCGAGCGCCCTTGCTACGATAGATGTATGGGATGTTCTTCCACCTACATCTGTAATAAAACCGTATATTTTGTTCAGGTTTAATTGTATCGTGTCAGCCGGTGAGAGGTCGTGGGCAACTATAATAACCTTTCCTGATATATTGAAATTATTTATGTCTGAAGACTTGCCCTTTACAAGGATTCTCACAAGTCTGTCGTATATATATTTGATATCTTGGCCGCGCTCTTTTAAATAAGTGTCATCGATATTTTCGAAGCTCGCTAAAAACTTTGACACTACTATATCGAGGGCCCACTCGGCATTTATATTGTCTGCTTTTATCGTGTTGACGACTGAATTTATAAAAAAGTCGTCTTGAAGAATAAGTATATGGGCATCAATGATGAATGAATGCTTTCTCATTTCATCATCAGGCAGGGTTTGCTTTATCGCATTTAACTCTTCAACGGCATGCTTTATCGCATTTTTAAACTTAAGTATTTCTTTATCCCTTTGCTCTTCCTTGATAGAGCGCTTGTTTATAGGGATTTTTCCTCTTTCGAGCAGGCGCACCTTCCCATATGTTATACCAGACGATACACCGATACCTTTTAGCACCTTATTTATAAAAATGTCATCGCTCATGTTTCTTGAAAACCATCGTCAATAAGTTGACCAAGCTCTTCGAACGCCATTTGTTCATCGACACCGTCAACCTTCAACATTATTTTACTTCCGAGTGGGCATGCGAGCATCAAAAGCCCCATGATGCTTTTACCATTAACCTCGGTTCCGTCTTTCTCGACCCATATGTTAGACCTGTATTCGTTTGCCTTCTTCACAAATGTTGCAGCAGGTCTTGCATGGAGGCCGAGCTTGTTTTTTATAGTAAATATCCCTTCCAGCATTACCCCCCTATTCCTTTTTACGCGTTTTTAAAACATCCGTTGCAAGATAGATGTTGTTTTGGCCGTATTGAGTTATAAAACGTGCGAGTTCGCCAAGCGTTTTCCCTTCCCTGTATGTATTGAGCTTAATAAGCATAGGCAGGTTTACACCGGTTACCACCTCGACCTTTCCTTCTTCGAGAAAGGAGAGGCTAATATTTGATGGTGTACCGCCAAACATATCCGTAAGAATCATCACACCATCACCGGAATCGGCCTTTTTTAATGCCTCGGCGATTTTATCTCTTGTCTTATCGATATCTTCATCAGGAAAAATACCGACCGATTCGAACTGCCCCTGCTTGCCCACTATCAACTCTGTTGCTGCAACCATCTCCTTGGCCAAATTAAAATGGGCTATAACAACCAAACCTACCATTTATGCCCTCCGGTAAAATCAAATCATATACAGAAAAAGACACGTATAATTCCGATATAAATTAGTTTTATGTTTTCGGTTACCTATCTGCCTAAATATAAGCTCATGGCACATGGTGGACATCGCACACCGAAAACGCTTACACTATCGGATATGAGCTGTCTTTTTGTCTCTGATTTGACCTGTCATCTCTCTATATCTCTATGAACGGTATTCACACTGTATCCCATTATGGAAAATTGTTCCGCCAGCCTTGAAACGATAAAGACAGACCTGTGTTTGCCACCCGTACACCCAAAACATATGGTAAGGTAGCTCTTCCCCTCTTTTTCATACAGCGGAATAAGATATAACAAAAAATCCAAAAGCAAAAGAAAATATTTATTAAAAACATCATTTGACATGATATATTCGGCTACTTCCTTTGAAAGACCTGTTTTATCCTTAAGTCCTTCAACAAAATATGGGTTTGGAAGAAACCGTACGTCCAGTGCCATATCAGCCTCAAGGGGTATGCCGTATGAATACCCGAAAGAGGTAAGATTGATCTTCATTTTTTGCTCATCATGAGAGTATGTGTTTAAAACGAAGCGCCTCAGCTCATGTATTGTAAAATTGGTTGTATCGATTATTCTGTCTGAAATCTCCTTTATCCATCCAATCAACGCCCTCTCTTTGGCGATCGCATCTTTGATATTAGGCTCATCGAAAAGCGGATGAAGCCTTCTCGTTTCCTTGAACCTTTTTATAAGCGCCTCGTCTGAACTCTCAAGGAAAATAAGTTCTGCACCAAATTTGTCCTTAATCCTTTTTAAGATGTTTTTGCCGATATCGAAAAACTCCTTCTCCCTGATATCCACCACGAGGGCACATTTATCTATTTTATTACCTACAAGCCTTGAGAGTTCACCGAACCTCTGAAGCAAAACGAGAGGAAAATGGTCAACACAAAAATATCCTGCATCTTCAAGCGCCCTTATAAATGTTGTCTTTCCTGAACCTGAAATACCGCTTATTATTAGTAATCTCATTGTTTATCTCTAACCTTCATGGACCTTATTATCTTTTTTTCAAGCTCAACAGCCGTGTTTGTGCCAGATTTTTTGAGTATGTGGTTTCTGCATGCAAGCTCAACTATTGTTGATGCATTTCTGCCTGGACTTACAGGTATCCTGACGATTGGCAAATCAATACCAAGCAGCCTGAATTTATCTTCATCCAACCCAACCCTTTCATATTCAAGGTTATTATCCCAATCAATCAATTCTACAACGAGGTCAATCTTCATCTTTTCCCTGAGAGCCGCAACCCCAAAAAGACGTCCTATGTCAACAATGCCAACACCTCTGATCTCTATGAGGTTTTTTATCATATCAGGTGATTCACCATAAACATCTATTGCACCCATTTTTTTTACAAACACGACATCATCAACGACCAGTCTGTGTCCTCGCATAATCAGCTCAAGTGCATTTTCGCTTTTGCCTATGCCAGGCCTTCCTATAATCAACGTTCCTACACCGAGTATATCCATAAGCACCCCGTGAACAGTTGTGGACGGGGCGAGTTTTTCTTCGAGGTATCTTGTGATTCTTTCAATAAAAACAGACGTTATAAGTTTTGTCTTGAGAAGGGGTATACCCTTTCTTTCGGTTTCTTCAAGCAAGCGCTCCGGCACTTTTAGATTACGTGTTACTACAAAACAGACTACATCATTCTTGCAGAGTTCATCTATTATCGTGATGACCTCATTTTCACCCAGTGATTTTAAATAAGAAATCTCGGTATTGCCGAGAATTTGCACTCGATGGGGGTGAAGATAGACCATGTGGCCTGTGACGACCAGACCGAGCTTTTGAATCCTCGGATTATAAATCTTTCTTGAAAGACCTTTCTGCCCAGAAATTATACATAGCTCCAAACCATGTGTTTTGTCGTTTATCAATTCCTGAACAGATACACCCTTCATCAAAAACCTAATCTATACGTTGACAAAGATACATAATTTTCCGATTTATTTTGCTATTTTCAACATAGCTCATCAAACCTTCGTATCCTCATCAATGATATCTTTGTAAATCTCTTTACTGCTGCCGAGCTCTAAAAGTCTTCTCCTAAAAGAAGGGTCCCTTAGGATTTTTGAGATTCTTGACAACATCTTGAGGTGCAAACTTACGGAATCGTATGGGGCAAGCAGCAAAAAAAAGATGTGGACAGGCTTGCGGTCAACCGCATCAAAATCAATACCTTCCAGAGACCTTCCGAATGCACATAAAAAATTGTTTATCCCTCTTAATTTGCCATGTGGTATAGCAACCCCATCACCAATGCCTGTGCTGCCAAGTTTTTCTCGTTCAAGCACAGTATCGACAACCTTATCTATATCATCTATAAGCCCGGCATTTTTGAGGTCTTCTGCAAGTTCATACAGAATCTCTCTTTTTGTTTTGCCTTTTAGATTGTCATTTACACAAGATTCCTTCAGCACATCGCCGATTCTCATAGCGTTTTTCCTGTCGTTTCGATAAGGCTGAAACCGCCGTCCTTTCTTTTATAAACAACACAAACGTTATCGCTCTCCCTGTCCCTGAATATCATGAAGCTGTCTCCTGACGCCTCAAGCTGCATAACAGCCTCCTCAGGATCAATCGGTTTAGCGTCTATCGTTTTAGAGACGATAATCTTGGATATCTTTTGTTCTTCAGCTATATTTGTTTGCTTTGGTTTTGCCTCTCTGTATTTTTTAAGTTTATCCCTGTATTTTGTTAACCTCCTTTCGAGCTTGTCAAGTATTCTGTCAATGGCGGCATACATATCATCCATCACCTCGTGTGCGTTGATGACCACGCCGTTTATGGTAAACATTACATCAACCCTCTGCCTGTATTTCCTTTCAAGGGATAAAACAACATGTACGTCCAAAGGAACTTCAATGTATTTCTGTAATTTCGAAATCTTTTCTTCGGCGTATCTTTTCAAGTTGTCGTTTGGTTCGATATGCCTAAAGCTTATTGTAATGTCCATAATGCCTCCAATGAAAAAATTAATACAGCCAGGAAAACCAGTCCAAACATCAAGGTTAACAAATAAAGCAGTTTCTGTCAATTCAATTCAAGATGTGTTCGCTCTCTCCCTTGAAGACTTTATATTTAATATATCCCTATACTTAGCAACCGTTCTCCTCGCTATTTTTATGTTGTGCCGCTCTTTTAACAGATTTACAATCTCGTCATCTGTTAAGGGTGAGGTTTTATCTTCCTTTTCGACAAGGTCTGCAATGAGATTACGAACCACATTGGTTGACATTTGGCCGCCTTCAACGTTATCGATGCCTGCTGGGAAAAAGAACTTTAATTCAAATATACCATGCTGTGTAGCCATGTATTTGTTAGTCGTAATCCTGCTTACCGTTGATTCGTGAACCTCTATATCCCTTGCAACTTCCCTGAGCACGAGAGGTTTAAGGAACTTTATTCCATGTTCAAAAAAATCTTCCTGAAACTTGACAATACTCTTTGAAACAAGATAAAGGGTTCTTTGCCTTTGTTGAATACTCTTTATAAACCACTCTGCCTGCTTGATCTTGTTTTTTATGTATCCCTTGGTTTCTTTATCAACAGTCTTGCCCGAATAAAGCTCCATATAATATCTGTTCATCTTAAGTTCGGGAATGTCGTCGTCATTGAGATTTACCTCGAAACCCTCTTCACCTTTAACTACATATACATCCGGAACCACATATGATGTGAAGTCTTCGCTGAAATTTCTGCCTGGTTTTGGGTCATAGGCCTTTATTTTATCTATTACTTGTTTGATTGTTTCTAAAGAATAGCCTGATTTTTTTGCGATCTCTTTTAGGTGTGTGCCATCGAGCATATCGAAATATTTATCGAGAATCTCTTCGAATATCGGGTCTTTTTCTCCTTTTGCTTCGTATTGCAGATAAATACATTCTTTAAGACTTCTTGCTCCTACACCGGCAGGATCGAATCTTTGAATCTTTGAAAGCACGCCCTCTAATAGTTCAATCGAAAACCCCGATGCATTTGCTATCTCAGATATGGGGTATGCAAGATAACCGTTATCATCGATATTTTCTATTATCCATTCCGCTGCGATACGCTCTTGTGGGTCAAAATGTGAAAGTCCTGCTTGCCACCTTAAATAATCCCTAAGGTTGGAGGATTTTTTTACGATATTTTCGTAATCCGGATACTCACGGTCATCCTTTTCCATGAACTCTTCGGACGAGGTATATCTGTTCAGAAATTCCTCCATATCTACTTCTTCCTGAGCATCTTCTTGGCTTTCTTCTTTTTCCTGTTTTTCGTCCTTTTCTGCTATTTCAAGGATAGGATTTTCTTTAAGCTCCTGCTCTATAGCCTCTGTTAATTCTAATTGAGACATTTGCAAGAGTTTTATGGCCTGCTGGAGTTGCTGGGTCAGGACAGGCAGAAGTTTTTGTGTTTGTTTAAGCTCCAACATCGATATAAAATTCCTCTCCCAGGTAAACCTCTCTCACCATCTTGTCC
>ENA-UOYA01000472-UOYA01000472.1-activated-sludge-metagenome-genome-assembly--contig:-NODE-472-length-52397-cov-6.682760_pt1 | contig 52397 bp, 53 predicted proteins | sample MGYA00238163_ERZ764804 | MGnify/ENA primary metagenome ERZ764804 (study PRJEB28919, sample SAMN05720223) | activated sludge metagenome | isolation source: Anaerobic digester | place: Hong Kong...
CGAGTCTCCACCAAAGTTCGGGGACAGAAGGGCATATCAGATGGACCCCCCAAACCAGAAGGAGGCCCTCAGAGAGATACAATTGGACATCGATGAGGGTGCGGATATCATCATGATCAAGCCTGCGCTTTTCTATCTCGATGTGCTATCGATGGCAAGACAGACGTTCAATATACCGCTTGCCGCCTATTCGGTGAGCGGCGAATATACAATGATTAAATTTGCAGCTGCGAAAAACCTATTGGACTACAAGAACACAGTTCTTGAACTTATGACCGGTATACGGCGGGCGGGTGCGGACATCATCATTACCTATTTCGCAAAGGACATAGCAGGTTGGCTCAAATAGAATATCCTCTGAGAATGGTTGCATGGGAGCTAACAAGAAACTGCAACCTCAATTGCATTCACTGTAGGGCAGCCGCAACGCTTGGACCTCACGTGGGCGAACTAAGCACAGACCAGTGCAGATCGATCATAGACGATATATGCGGTTTTGCCTCACCTACCATAATCTTAACGGGGGGAGAACCCCTGATGAGGGATGATATTTTTGACATAATTGAGTACGGAAGCAAAAAGGGTTTGCGGCTCGTCATGGCAATCAACGGGACGCTCTTGGACAATAAGAAGGGAAGCGCATTAAAGGAAAAGGGTATAATGAGGATAAGCTTAAGCCTTGACGGAAAAGACAGTGCATCACACGACAGCTTCAGAGGCGTAAACGGCTCATTTGACTCAGTAATGAAGGCGTCCCGCATCCTCTCGAATATAGGTTTGCCCTTTCAGATAAACACTACTGTTACGCGCCTTAATATCGATGACCTTCTGCACATATACAATCTTGTCAAGTCTGTCGGCGCCTGTGCATGGCATATCTTTCTTCTTGTGCCGGTTGGCAGGGGCGAGGGGCTGAAGGGAAAAGAGCTTGATGCAGAGATGTATGAAAACACCCTTGAATGGCTTTATGGAATCGAAAAGACAAACGAAATGGAGCTAAAGGTAACATGTGCCCCACATTATTACAGGATTGTTAAGGAAAAGGGCGATACGCCAAAGAGCACAGGCTGTTTGGCCGGAAAAAGCTTTTTGTTTATCTCGCACAGAGGCATAGCACAACCATGCGGCTACCTCGAAATACCCTCTGGCGATGTCATGCATGAAGGCGTTAAAAACGTTTGGATAAAATCACCGGTTTTCCAAAAACTGAGAGACTCATCACAATATAAAGGTAAATGCGGTGGATGTAATTACCTCAAAATCTGCAGTGGGTGCCGCGCCAGGGCTTATGAATTGACCGGTGACATGATGGCCGAGGAACCTCTATGCACATACAGAGGCATAAAAGGATATTCGCAAGGCAGATAAAGACAAGGGACGAGCGATGGACGATATAAAAAGGTGTTTAGGAAAAGATACTGCGAAAGAAAAATAATGGAGAAAAAAATGAACAGACTTTCAAACGAGACCTCAGCGTATCTTCAGCATGCATCCAAACAGAAAATAAACTGGTACCCATGGTGTGAAGAGGCATTCAAGAATGCAGAAAGGGAAAACAAGCCTGTTTTTCTGAGTTCTGGCGCAATATGGTGCCACTGGTGCCATGTAATGGCCAAGGAATGCTTTGAAAACGATGAGGTAGCCCGTCTGCTAAATGAATACTTTATACCAATAAAGCTTGACAGGGATCAAAGACCCGACATCGACAAGAGATACCAGAGGGCGCTTGCCGCTATGGGCATAAACGGGGGTTGGCCGTTAAGCATGTTTCTCACTCATGACAAAAAACCGTTTTATGGAGGCACATACTTCCCACCTGACGAGGGCTTTGGGAGACCGGGATTCAAGGCTATACTGATGGCAATAAGTCAGTTATACAGAGAAAAAAGGCATGAGGCGGCAAATTATGCAGAACAGTACATGGATTTCCTTAAACATCAGGTCATCGAATCCGGAAAGGGCTTCGACATATCAATGCTCGAGGAAGCAGAAAAAGGGATGCTCGCCGGCATAGACCGCTTACATGGTGGCTTTGGCGGCGCCCCTAAATTTCCAATGTCCGGCGCTCTGGAGTTTTTGATCAAGCGCTATGCGATAAGCAGAGATGACAAAATTGGAAACGCCATCAAAAACACCCTTGTTTCTATGGCAAACGGGGGCATTCATGACCAACTCGGGGGAGGGTTTCATAGGTATTCTACAGACGAGGCATGGATAATTCCACATTTTGAAAAGATGGCCGATGACAATGCATGGCTTTTAAGGAATTATATCGATGCATATTACGCATTTAACGACGATTATTTCAAAGAAGTTGCAAGGGGCATTATCAACTTTTTAAGGCGCGAACTTTCACATGTTGACGGAGGTTTTTATGCAAGCCAGGATGCCGATGTAACCCCAGACGACGAAGGAGGATATTTTCTATGGCGGGACGAAGACTTTAGGGGTTGCCTAACAGACGAAGAATATAGGGTGCTTTCCACATACTTTTTGCATAAGAACGGGGAAATGAGACACGACACCTCAAAGATGGTGCTCTATATCACTGAAAATACCAAAGAACTTGCGAAAAGACTGAACATGAACGAAGATAACGTCAAAAGGCTTCTTGACATTGGAAAGAAAAAACTTCTCAGCAAAAGAGAGGAAAGACAAAAGCCCATAATCGACAAGGCGATGTATACCTCGCTGAACGGCATGCTCATATCTGCTTTTTTTAAGGCCTCCATTGCCTTGAACGACAATGCGGTCAAGGAGTTTGCGGTCAAGAGCTTAAAAAGGATTTCGGATATAAACATACTTGACGGAAAACTCCTCCACGCTGAGGGAATAGATGCCTTTCTCGACGATTATATGAATTTTATCGATGCCTTAATAAGCGCCTACAATGCAACACAGGATAAAGGTTATATCGAGCAGGCCGATTCATATATGACCCGATGTATTGAAAAATTCTATGATACGGAAAACGGTGGCTTCTTCGACACGGAAAATGAGGTTATAGAGATGAGATTAAAGGGTATTGAGGATTCCCCACACCCCTCAGCGAACTCCATGGGCATCGTATGTCTCACAAACCTCTCGTTTTTGCTTGGAAATACAACTTACAAGGGGTTTGCAGAAAAAACCCTTGCGCACTTTTCGCTGGCAGCAAAGGCAATGGGCATACATGGAGGTTATTATTTCTATGCACTTGACAACTGGTTTCGTACAGGTAGATAATGTTAGGAGATGAAGCATAGATACTTGTTAGATATAGCTACCCAACTATATGTGCTTGACAAAACCAAACTCAGATTAAGGAGGCTTTTATGAAAAGGTTTTTAGTTTCCGTGGCGGCTATTGTGTTTTTATTCGTATTAAGCGTACCTGTCTGTGTAAATGGACAAGCAAAAGAGGCTGTCAAGACCGATCCTGCCAAAGAACTTTTTGAAAAGAAATGCAGCGCATGCCATAAGACAGACAGGGCAACATCCAAAAAGAAAACACAGAAAGAGTGGGAGACCACCGTCATGCGTATGATAAATGCACGCGGTGCACAGATTAGCGATGCAGAAGCTAAAATAATCATCGATTATCTGACCGCAAATTACGGGAAGGAAGAAAAGAAATAGCCTTAAGGCAGTAAGATACCGATAATCCCCAGTATGCCTTGCCTGAAAAAGGCTATCAGGGGATTTAATGCACCGATATACAAAAGACCGATAATAATAAACATACCGTAAGGCTCAATACGCATAAACGAATATTGTGTCCTGCGGGACAGAAACCCCATGAGAATCTTTGATCCGTCAAGAGGGGGTATCGGGATTAAATTGAACGATGCAAGCATAATATTGATCTGTGCAAAGTAGAATAAAACAGTAGACAGCATCCCAAAGGGCGATGGAACAAAAAGGCGAAGCAGAAAAAAGGAACAGAAGGCAAGGATAATGTTTGCAGTAATGCCTGCAGCCGATACAAAGATAAGCCCCTTTCTTTCGTCCCTTAAATTGTCGAAGTTAACAGGGACCGGTTTTGCCCATCCGAACCCGAATATGAAAAGCATAATCGTTCCGATCGGATCCAGATGTTTCAAGGGATTCAGGCTCAATCTTCCGAGCCATTTGGCAGTGGGGTCGCCCATTTTGTATGCAACCCAGCCATGCGCCAGTTCGTGGATAATAATAGAATATAATAGGGGTATAGACACCAAGACAAATGCCACCGGGTCTTTAAACAACAGACTTATCAATCCCATAGGCATTTAGTATCACACATAAAGGATTTTATTGCAATGCAAACTTGTCATATAGCGTTCTACAACCCTAAAAACCGTTATTTTATATTGATTTTTGCCGTCATTTTGCACATAATAGGGATTTTATCCCTTATTCAAAAAGGAGGAAAGGCTACGGTAGATAGACAACAGCTAAACGCCGAGCCCTAAGCGCTATGATCGTAAGAAACTTTAACGACCCTGAAGTATTGGCTACAACGTATATCGCACATCGTGGAGCTGTTGCTCGTATGGTCATGACAAGTCATTTTCTCAAGAGCATGGAGTTTCTTGCCTATGCAATGTTACCGCCAGGAAACACCATCGAAGAGCACATCGATGAAGTCGAAGAGATTTATCTAATACTTCAGGGCGGCGGCTTGATGAAGGTGGGAAACGAGGAGAGGGAGGTCAAGGAATTGGATGCCACATGGATACCCGCAGGCGAACCACACAGTCTAAAAAATACAAAAGACATTGAAACGGTCGTCCTTGTCATTGCAGCATACCCCCGCTAATCCATTATGAAGCGCTAAATAAACAATATAAAAACGTCCGTTGAACTGGTTTACTTCCAATCATCCGTCTGTGGCTGGGGAAGTTGATATGTCATAAGGTGGTTTATATACCGATAAAAGTCTTCCTTACCGTTTTTATTCAACCTTTCCAATTCGGGGCGGATCCTTTTCATCACGGCTTCGTCACGCACCACCACTGCAGGATAATGCATATAAGAACCACGCCTAAGGAAAGAATATGCCTGTTTTTGCTCGTCGCTAAGCGATAGATATTCATCAAGGTCTTTAAGCATTACAGATTTTTTTTCGTCAAGATACCCATCTACATACATCAGCAGGTTCAGACCAAAATCGGCGCACGAAAAATAGCTGTGCATTTCCCTCAGGTTTTCAACGAGCAGTCTTATCTCAGCAACAATCTCCTCATCTGTCATGGGCACAAAAGTACCGTTTTCCACCATCTTTACCATAGGAGACATGGGATGCATAGCAAACGTCCTAACCCTTATGAAGTCAGGCTCTATCATGTTAAGCAGTCTTGAGGTCTCCCGCGCATGTTCATCGCTTAAGGTGCGGCCACCAAGTCCTGGCATAATATATTCTGATAGTTCAATACCAGCCTCTTTGACATGTTTACCCCCCACAACAATGTCGTCCTGCGTTATGCCTTTTTTAACCATCTTAAGCACCTTTTCAGAGCCACTTTCCATCCCCACGTGTATCCGGGTCAATCCTGCTTCCTTCAACCGTTTAAGTTCTTCCACCGTCCTTCTTTTGAGTGTCGGCGCTCTTGCATACGACGTTACCCTCTCGATTGTGGGAAACTTCAGTTTTATATAACGTAAAACCTCGAGAACGTCTTCCGTTTTAAGCACAAGCGTATCGCCGTCCTGCAAAAATGCCGTCTTCACAGGATAGCCTGCATATTCTAAGGCCATGCTATCCAAATCCTTTTTGACCTCTTCGACCGTCCTGCGTGAAAACTTTGTCCCCTTATATGCCGGACAAAAAACGCACTGATTCCATGGACAATTTCTTGTTACCCTCACAAGCAGGCTCGACGCCTCGCTCGGTGGCCTTATTACACCTTGTTCATACATGTTTATCTCCTCGTGATATTTTCTTTTACCTCGTTAGCCGTGTGTTGTATCTTTTGTTCTTAAATATATGTCGTTTTCAGGTAATTTCAAGGAAAATATCATATACTATGGACAAAAGGGCGCAAAATCTCTTAAAATCATCCAAACGGAGGATTTTATGAAGGGTTTTTTTAATCAGATTCTAATTATCGACCTTACAGAAAGGACTTACTATTCAGAAGGCATTTCCGAAAAAGTATACACAAACTACCTTGGCGGGAAGGGTCTCGCATCATACTTGCTTCTCACAAAGAACAAGGCAGGGATAGACCCGCTATCCCCAGAAAACAACTTCATAATAGCAACGGGCCCTGCCAATGATACGCCTATCTGGGGGACAAGCAGATACGGCGTGTTTACAAAAAGTCCGTTGACAGGTCTTATTTCTTATTCATATTCTGGGGGGAAGATCGCGGAACCAATAAGCAGGACAGGCTACGATGCTATCATTATTAAAGGGATGAGCAAAACGCCGATATATATAGAGATAAGCGATGAAGACGTTGTTTTTCATGACGCAGGGGAGATTTGGGGACTCGATGCATACAAAGCCGAGGATACGATATTAAATAAGACCGGCAAAAAAGGCTCTGGCGCAATGGTAATAGGGCCAGCCGGCGAGAGGCTTGTCAGATTCGCATCCATTGTTAACAATCATTGGCGATGTGCCGGCAGAACAGGCGTGGGGGCGGTACTCGGCTCAAAAATGGTTAAAGGCGTTGTTTTTCATGGCAACAAGACAAGAACGATTGCCGACCTTCATGCTGCAAAAAGATTCAAAGATCAATGGCGTAAAAGGACAAAGGAGGCCTTTTCGGCTTCATCATACAAAAAGATGGGAACAACAGGTCTTGTCTCAATCATAAATACACTGGAGGCGTTCCCCACACGCTACTGGAAGGAAGGTAGGGTTGACGGTTGGGAAAGCATCAGCGGCGAAACACTCCATTCCATGTATAACGTTAAACCGCACGCATGCAACAGATGCCTTCTCGCCTGCGGCAGACTGACGACAATAAACGAGGGAAAATATGCCGGCCTTAAAATAGAAGGCCCGGAATATGAAACGATCTATGCCTTTGGAGGTCTATGCCTCATAAAAAGGCTTGATGAGATCATGTATTTGAATGACATATGCGATAGATTGGGCATGGACACGATTACAGGGGGCAACCTCGCTGCATTTGCTATTGAGGCGTCTAAAATGGGAAAGATCAAGGAAAAGATTGACTATGGCGATGTCGATGCAATTTCAAAACTGCTTCATCTTATCGCCTTCAGAGAAGGCATAGGGGAACTGCTCGCTGATGGCATTGTCCGCACAGCCGAAGAGTGGGGCATGGAAGATATTGCAATCCATGTAAAGGGATTGGAGCCGGCAGGATATGACCCGAGATATTTCAAGGCCATGGGGCTTGCCTATGCAACATCTGACAGGGGTGCGTGCCATCTCCGCTCAACAGCATTCAGGGCAGAGTTGGCAGGGCTTATTCCACCCGAACAGATTGAAGGCAAGGCAGAAATATTTATTGATTTTGAAGACAGGCTTACACTTCAGGATGCACTTGTGTTGTGCAGGTTTTATCGTGACCTTTATATGTGGGACGAGCTTGCCACGATTGTTCGCATGACAACAGGTATGGAAACCACCAAAGAAGACCTCCGGCGTATTGCATCAAACATAAGCGATATCGCAAGACATTTTAATATAAGAGAAGGGCTTACAAAGGCAGACGACACTCTTCCGCAACGTCTTTTCGATGAACCCTTGGGCTCCAGAAAGGACACCATAACAAAAGAACAGTTAGAGTACATGAAAGAAGATTACTACAGATTGAGGGGATGGGACGCAAACGGTATACCGCCAAAAAAGGTGTTAATTTAAAAAACGCATAACACATAACCCATCTTTATCCCTTGACAAAGGAAAAAGCTAAATGCTAATCAATAGAGCGATGCTTGGATTTGCAGATTTCTGGATTTTTTTAGGCTACATGCTTACCTTTCTTTCGGCACTGTTCTGCGTATTTTATGGCATAATTAGATGGCGCAGCGGTTCTGACGAAAAGGATGGCGATTACAAGGAAGAGATAAGGTGGGAAAAAGAAGAGATCGAGTTCATAGAAAAACTCCCCTAAAGCATACAACATGTTTTATCTAATTGTATTTACTGTTTTATATCTCGCAGTAACCGTTTATCTCGGTTATCTCGGTTACAGAAGAACGACAACGGTATCCGACTATCTTTTAGCAGGAAGACAGGTGCACCCGGTAACCATGGCACTAAGTTATGGTTCAACTTATATAAGCACAGCGGCGATTATCGGCTTTGGCGGCGCAAGTGCACTCTATGGTTTCAGCATGTCTTGGCTGGCCTTTCTCAATATTATAATAGGCGTGTGGGTTGCCTTTGTGGTGTTTGGAAAAAGGACACGAAAAATGGGAAAAGCACTCGATGCACACACATTCCCCGAGCTACTTGGAAGGCGGTATAATTCAAGGTTTGTCCAAGGCTTTTCCGGGGTTGTCATCCTTATTCTGATGCCCCTATACACAGCAGCCATTCTTATAGGTATAGCAAGATTTATCGAGGTGTATCTGAATGTTCCGTTTTCTACCGCACTTATCGGATTTTTACTGGTAATTGCATGTTACGTCCTTTGGGGAGGCCTTAAGGGCATACTTTATACATCTGTTTTTCAGGGCATAATTATGATTGTGTCGATGATAGTTATCGGTGTCACCACTTATGTCATGTCGGGCGGTATCGTTGGGGCTCATAAGGCATTGACTGAATTGGCACCCCTCGTTCCAGAAGGCTTTAAGGAAATGGGACATAGGGGTTTTACTTCGATGCCAGTTGCAGGGTCATCCCTGTGGTGGTTCGTAGTCACAACAATGATCATGGGGGTAGGCATCGGCGTTCTTGGTCAGCCACAGCTTAATATAAGGTTCATGACATTGAAATCAGACCGTGACCTAAACAGGTCAATTCCATTTACAGCGCTTTTTATACTCTTCACGACCGGCATAGCATTTGTTGTGGGATCCCTTACAAATGTAGTGTTCTATAACAGTTACACTGAATTGTCCATCCAGGCGGTTCAGGGCAACATAGACAAGATAATCCCACTTTATGTGGAAAGGTTCTATCCACAGTGGTTTGTCTCTTTATTCCTTGTTGCGCTCATGGCAGCAGCTATGAGCGCAAGCAGCTCTCAGTTTCTTGCAACCGGCTCATCTCTTAGTAGAGACATCCTGGAACAGGCATTGCTTAGAGGAAAATCTGTTGCTGAGACCACCATAGTTACAAGGATAGGCATAGTTTTCGGCATATTTGCAACACTAATAATAGGACTTTTACTTCCCGAAGGTGTTGTCGCCATTGCAACCGCATCTTTCTTTGGTTTGTGCGGCGCAACATTCATACCATCTTATCTGTTTGCGCTTTACTGGAGGGGCGGTACAAAGGCCGGTGCAAAGGCAAGCATTGTGTGCGGATTTTTTGTTTCCTTAATCTGGATGTTCTTTTTTCACGAACACGGCTCAAAGGCGCTTGGGTTGTGCAGGTGGATGTTTAAATGTGACACCCTTGCTGGATTGCCATGGAAAATGATCGACCCGCAGATTATTGCATTGCCTGTTTCTTTTATTGTCTTTGTAGTTGTTTCATTGTTTAGTTCCCCTGTTAAAGACGAAACGTTGAACAAGGCCTTTAGACACATTTAAAAGACTTGATGCTAAATATGTGTAAATGCACATTTATTCAGGAGATCTTTTAAGCTGTCCCACCAAAATTCCACCCACGATAAAGCACAAACCGATAACAGATGTATAATAAAGTTTCTCATGGAGTACAAAACGGATGAAGATCAGCGAAACAAATGGCGTTAGATAAATAAAGTTCGAAATGTTTCCTGTCGATTCAGCTAATTGGAGCGCCCTAAGCCAAACAATGTAGGTAATGCCCATCTCAAAAAAACCGATATATATTGCCGGGATTATAGGTTTTGAAAAGATATCATAAACATCCCCTGTAGCATATGAGAGCAACAAAACATATATTGTCGAAAAGAGAGAACCGAAAAATAGCTTGGACATATTGTCACGTTTATCCTTGAGGTTCAAAACCCAGAAGAGCGCCCACACCAATGAAGACAAAAGGGCAAGCCCAACCCCTAAAGGCTCTGCAACGACAAAAGAGCGCAGATCGCCCTGACTCGATAATATCAATATCCCTATGAAACTTATGAATAAGGCCAGAACACCTTTTGTTCTCAATGGTTGTTTTAAAAGCAGCGCCGATAATGCCATTAGGACTATAGGCCATACAAAATTGGCAGGCTGGGCAACTTGTGCCGGGAGAATACTATAAGCCTTAAAAAGGATAAGATAATACGCAAATGGGTTTAACAGCCCCTGCAAAGAAGATAAGCACAATCCGGCAACATCCGTCTTCCTTAAATCTGCTGTCTTTCGGTTTACAATCAGCACAACGAGAAAAACAAAAAGAGATGTTGTATTTGCCACAAGAAGCATCTGGACGTTGCTCATCTCTCTGAGTGCAATCTTGAAGGCTGTAGCAACGGTAGACCAGAACAACACAGTCAATGATGCGTATAAATATGCCTTGGACGTATTTTTCCCGAAAAGAAGGGCCACTACATTCCCATATAGGCCTTACGGACTTCAGGGGAGTCGAGAAGCTCAACGGCGGTGCCTTCTTGGACTATCTTGCCGTTTTGGATAACGTATCCCCGGTTGGCGATCTCCAGCGCCTCCTGCACCATCTGTTCCACAAGAAGGATGGTTGTGCCTGCACGGTTTATGTTCTTAATTGTTTCCATCATTTTATCAACCATACTGGGCATCAACCCAAGGGACATCTCGTCAAGCATAAGAAGCTTAGGATTCGACATAAGCCCCCTGGCAATCGCGAGCATCTGTTGCTCTCCACCGCTGAGTGTTTCAGCGGTTTGTTTTGCCCGAGACTTAAGCACTGGAAATGTCTTAAGAAGTTCATCTTTTTTGCGTTCAATCTCTGTTTTTGATTTTTCCAAATAGGCACCCAACGCTAAATTTTGTTCGACAGAGAGTTTGGGGAAAAGCCTCCTGCCTTCAGGAACATAACTTATGCCAAGCTTCAATGTCTGATGTGCCGAAAGATGTGATATGTCTTTACCCTCAAATATGATCTTGCCTTTTAGAGGATGATTCAGGCCGCAGATTGTGCGCATTGTGGTGGTTTTTCCTGCACCGTTGGCGCCAACTATCGCAACAAGCTCTCCCGGCATTACCTCAATGGAGACGCCGTGCACTACAGCTATACCGTCATAGCCAGCATGTAGATGTGAAACCTTCAGTATTGGTTCAGCCATGTATTTCATCACCTCGAATGGCTTTAAAGCGCTGGCTGTATTTTGCCCCAAGATAAGCCTCGATTACACGTTCATCGTTCGCTATAACTGAAGGGGCATCTTCAGCGATCTTTACACCGCCATCAAGCACAACCATCTTATCCGCTATAGGCATAATCCCCTCCATAACGTGCTCAACGATCATTATGGTCATGCCGTTTTCACGGAGATGTCGAATAACCTCGACGGACGCATTGATCTCTGTTGTGGTAAGGCCTGCCATGACCTCGTCAAGCATAAGCAATTTTGGTTTTGTTGCAAGCGCACGCGCCATCTCGAGACGTTTTTTTCCGCCGATAGAAAGCTCTCCTGCCATTTTTTTCTGAAAGCGTTCCAACTTACAGATATGTATACACTCGGCCGCCCTTTCGAATGCCTCACGGTTATCCGGACACTTAAGGAACGCACCGACAAGCACATTGTCAAATACGGTCATATCCTTGAGGGGACGAACGACCTGAAACGTCCGCACTGCACCCTTGCGGGCGATCTCGTAAGGTGTGCAACCTGTAATATCATCTCCATCGAAGAAAATGCGTCCATATGTTGGTTTGTAAAGCCCAGATATACAATTGAAAAGTGTTGTTTTGCCTGCACCGTTAGGGCCGATGAGCCCAACTATAGTCCCCGCTTCGACCGTGAAACTAACCTTGTCGTTGGCCACGAGTTCACCGAATTTCATTGTAACTTCACGGACATCAAGGAGCGCCATTGTGTTCGACCCCTTTCACAAGCCTTTTTCTTTTTGTAAACTGTTTCTTCAAATAAAAGAATATACCGATTATCCCCGCAGGCTGTTTAACAACCATAATAATAATCAAAAGACCAAATATGATAAGGTCAACCCCTCCGCCTAATCCTCCCCAGAATGCACGTGTGTATTCCTGTAGCGGTATCAATACCGCAGCACCGAGAAGCGGGCCAACGAGCGTTCCTGAACCGCCAAGGATCGTTACAAGCACAAATTTCATCGATGTATCAAGGGACATTACCATAGGCGGATCTACCCTCAGATTGTACTGTACGAAAAAGGCGCCGCACAGGGCGGCCATGGCAGCTGATAATGCCATTGCTGTCAATTTTATCGCGGTGCTGTTAACACCCAAAGATTCCGCAGTTTCCTGTCCTTCTCTGACAGCCCGCATATAGTATCCAAAACGATGACCCTCAAGCCATCGAACAACACCGAATATAACAATAAAAATAACAAGCGCACAGTAATAGTACCCTATCTTTGAATTGTGCCACATGAGGTTGTTCAGACCTTCCTTTATCATCGGATAATCCAGCCCCAGTGCACCGCCTATCCAGTCCCACACAAGAAAGCCACGATTGAAAATCTCCACAATGGCAAACGTAGCGATAGCAAAATAATGACCACTCAACTTAAAACATGGATAACTGATGACGATTGCCACGGCAGCGGCAGCAAACATACCGATAAGTATTCCTGGCCAAGGCGTGCCGCCATATGTAACAACCGCCATACCTGCCCCGTAGGCACCAATACCGAAAAACACAGAATGACCAAAGGACACCTGTCCACAATAACCCCCGATGATGTTCCACGCCTGGGCCATGCTTGCGAAAAGTAGAATCAGTATCATTACGTGCATGCGGAAGGAATTGGATACAAAGGCAGGAATTAAAGGCAACACGAGAAGAACCACGATAAAGCCAAGCCATGCCGCATCTTTGCCACTCAGAGATTTTTCTTTCAAGGCTTTTACCATCCGAATATACCCTTTGGCCTCAAAGAAACTACTGCCAGATAAAGACCGAAAACTGCGATATATTTAAATACTGGCGCTGTATAAAAACCGGCAAGCGCCTCTACAACCCCGACAAGAAGACCGGCAAGAAATGCACCGGGAATGCTCCCGAAACCACCCATAGCAACACATACAAAGGCAATCAGTCCAAACATTGAGCCTACCTCAGGATGTACGGCAAGATATGAAGGCATGATGCCTCCGGCGATACCAACGCATGCCCCGCCAAGCCCGAAAATCAGGACATAAACCCTTTCCGTATTTATACCCATAAGTTCGGCGGCCTCACGATCCATCGCTGTAGCCTGAACAGCCCACCCAAAACGTGTTGCACTGACAAGTGCATATACAAGGCCTACAACAACAAGCGCAAGAATACCTGCTACAAGCTGGGGTATCGGGAAGATCAGGTTTCCCGCATGAAAGGTCTTGTCACCAAGCCATGTATTGGAAAGTATTAAAAAATTAGGTGAAAAGCGGTTCATACATACATTTTTGAGAAACATGGCAAGCCCGAACGTAGCCAAAAGCGCTACCAGACCGGGCCTGCCGATGGTATATTTTATTATCAGTTTGTACGTAAGCACCCCGATGATGAAGATGAAAACACCGGAGGCAATAATCGACACAAGCGGGTCAACGTTTGCGAGAAAACCCAGCCAGTAACTTACATACATGGACACCATCAGGTACTCACCGTGGGCAAAGTTGATCACATCCATGACGCCCCATATAAGGCATAGCCCTGCAGCTACCAATGCATAGACCATTCCGCTCAAAAGACCATCAATAAGAACCTGAACAAACGTCTCCATGAAATTTCGCTACCCCTGAAAACTCTTTCGTGATTATATCGCTATCTCTTGTTCCAAGGTTTCATGGGAAATACGATTTGGGTATCGGACATATCTTCCGGATATATCCTTTTGTACTCACCGCCCTGCAGTTGCGTAACAATGCTTTGCGCCTTTATGTTCTGGCCGCCTTTGGCAAATGCCACCTTGCCGCCTAAAGACAGAGGCGAATCCCATGTATTGGCATATAGGGTTGCTGCAACCTTTTCGGGATCGAGACTCCCCGCCTTTTCTATGGCTTGTGCAAGCACAAACATCGCTACAGCCTCCTGAATGCTGTCTCCATCAAAGGGAACCCCGTTTGTTTTCGTTTTAAATATCTTTTCGACAGCACCAACAGCCGGCATCAGACTGGCAAACTGGGGTGAATAGGCAGTGGAACCCATAAAATAGTCGGCGTCACCGCCAAGCTGTTTTGTTATTACAGGGTCCTGATAGCCCGAACAGTAGCTTATAGCAATCTTGGGAAGCCATGCCATCTGCTTCATGGTGCGAATCATAAGGGAATAATCAGCGCCAAGCACCGCTCCAAAAAGCGCATCGGGGTTATTTTTTTTCAGGGTCTGAACCTCGCTGTTCAAGTTTGTAGCACCTGGACTAAAAGGCACATCGGCAACCACTTTAAACCCACCTGCAGCAGCAGCCTTTTTTGCCTCTTCGGCGGCGTGTTTTCCAAACTCACTGTTTTCATATATGATACCAAGCGTTTTGATATTGGCGTTTTTCTTTTTGTTTAACCATTTTAAAACATCCACAAACTCTATCGATTCGGTCTCATCCGTTGGGGCCATTCTGAAAAAGTATTTCATGTCACGCTGGGTCAGGGCTGCTGAACTGGACGCACCACACATAAATATCTTTTTCATACGCTCTGCCACAAGGCTTGCAGGCTTACTCACAGAGCTATTATAAGCCCCGATGATTGCCCAGACACCTTCCTGGTTGAAAAGTCTTTCGGCCTCGGATTTTCCCACATCGGGTTTACCCTGGCTATCCGCATGTACAAGAACGATCTTATGGCCACCCAATATGCCTTCCTTATTTGCCAAAGGCACCTTAATATCGGTATATTTGTTGTTGATAATGTCAACGGCGGTCTGCACTGCTGCCTGGCAACGTTGTCCTGCTGTCGCAACCGGACCGGTAAGCGGGAAGATGGTGCCAATCTTGATTACCTTTGTTGATGTTTGGGCATATGTTGTTGCTGCACCAAAACCCACAAGCAGACAAAAAACAGTAAAACATATAAACAGATAGGTTAAGCGAGGCGGACGATAAAACATAATGATTACCTCCTAAGTTGGTGTTTTTAATTGATGATGAAGTTGTTGCACTTAGTTAAGGACTATATAAAAAACAGGGTTTTATGTCAATAAAAAATGGGATTGCTTTCGAATAACCAGGTGCATCTAAAAAGTGACGGAAACGTTCTAATCAACCTGTCTTATCTGAGTCATCGTCATGGGTTGAATTGCCCGGGGTTAGTCCCTTAATATCAAAGCTTTTTATTCCGAGGAAAACAAGGATAACACCAAGGGCAACAAAAAAGCGATATGGTATACCAAATCTATATTTGTTAAAAAGGTTTATCTGTATCTTAATCCCAAAAAGGTTCTTGAAAAAACCTCCGCCATCCTGATAGCCTGAAGCAAAATACAAAAGCGCGATGGGCAACAAAACGCCTATAAAAATAAGGATTATTCCCCTCTTTTTTCTGTTTGTCATGATCTTTTATATTCTGCAAAAACGCCCGTCGCTAAACGGGCGTTTTTGTCAATATTTGTTTAACCTAATACAATCAGTTGCCTTTTTTAAATTCTGCTTCCATCGCCTCTTTTGCCGGTTTTACATATATGTCTCTAAGCTTCGGTTTTTCAATCTTTCCAGCCGGGTTACGCGGGATCGTTGTATAAACCATCTTTTCTGGCCATTTGTATTTTGCAAGGCCTTTTTCTTTTACAAAATTTATTACCTCTTCATCGGTCAAGGTCTGTCCTTCCTTTGTCTGGATAATCGCCATAACGATTTCCACGAGTCTTGGGTGTGGATAGCCGAGCACTGCAACATCCTGTATCTTCGGGTGTTTTCTCAATACATCTTCGATCTCGGCGGGGAATATGTTTTCGCCGCCCCTGATAATGAGGTCTTTTGACCTGTCCGCAAAGAAGATAAACCCTTCCTCGTCTTTATACGCCAAATCCCCTGTGTAAAGCCAGCCGTTTCTGATGGTTTTCGCCGTCATCTCGGGGTTCATTGCATATTCCTTCATAAGGCGCGGACCTTTAAGTATCAGCTCCCCTACCTTGCCCGGAGGAAGCTCGTTGTCGTTGCTATCTACTATCTTTGCCTCCATAAAAACAGTTGCCTTTCCTATTGAACCAGGTTTTCTCATGATATCTTCGTCATAGCAGTTTGTCAGACCGCCACCGCCGCCTTCGGTAATACCATAGATGTTTGCGATCGGCAGATTGGGGAATATCTTTTTGGAGTCCTCAAGAAGGACATAAGGCACAGGTTGGGCACCGATTTCAACGTGTCTAAAGGCGGAAAGGTCATATTTTGAAATGTCGACCTGCCCGGACTTTATGGCGTTTATAACATCTGACCATGTCGGAACCGTGTTCCAGCCGCCCGTACATTTTTCATCTGCAATGCTTCTGAGATAAAACTCAGGCTGGGTTTCCATAGGCATAAGCACCTTGCCTGCCGCTATGTAGCACGGGAAGGAAAGGAAGAGCGTACCGCTGTGGTAGAACGGGTGTGGCGCAAGATATACGCTGCTATAACCCTCGTTGTATGTAAGGGCATTTCCAATACCAATATAAAAGAGCGTCTTGTGTGTGTGCGATACAGGTTTTGGCGCACCTGTGGTGCCTGATGTAAACATCAGTTCTGCCATGTCATCATCGTCTGTCTCAACACAAACCTGTGAGCCATCACCCTTCTCGACGATCTCGTTATAGGACTTAACGCCTGCCGGCACTGTATTGCCAAGGCATATAAAGTTTTTGCAGTAGTCCATGTCCTTCATGATGGGCTCAACCCTTGCATTGAACTGGTCACCGAACATAAACACCTTGCATTTTGTAACATCTGCAGCATATTTAATGTCCGCACTGGCAAAACGGAAGTTTAACGGCGTAACTGTTGCACCGGTCTTAAGGACTGCGATATAGCTTGCATACCATTCCATGCAGTTCATCATGAGATGCAGCACGATATCACCTTTTTTTACACCACAATCCTTTATAAGATAGTTGGCGATTTTGTTGGCCTGATCGTCAAACTGTTCCCATGTTAGACTCCTTCTGAAATTTTTTGAAGGGTAGCTCTCGATAATGAACTCCCTCTTGGGAAACTTGCTGGCGTTAAGACCTGAAAACATTGCGAAATTCATAACAACCTCCTCCTAATATTTGTTTTTTATTGCTTTTGGGATTTATAGCATGATAAATTGATTGTTGTCGTATTGTCAACATCAAAATTACCAAATAATTGTAGGAGGTATCAGTTATGCCAGATATATATACACACATAGGGGAAATCCTTGCAAGAAATGCAAGGATGTACCCTGACGACGTAGCTCTTGTCGAGCGCATCCCAGCAGAAAAGAAGAGATATGAGATAACATGGAAGCAGTTCGATGACAAGGCAAACCAGTTTGCAAACGTTTTGATACAAAAGGGCGTGAAAAAGGGCGATAAGGTTGTCCATTTTATGATGAATTCCATTGATTGGCTTGTCGCATATTTTGGAATAGTAAAAACCGGTGCGTGGGTTGTGCCTCTTAACTTCCGTTTTACAGCTGAGGATGTGAAATACTGCAGCGATGTGGCAGAACCAAAGGTTGTAGTTTTTGATGAGGAGTTTGCTGGAAGGATTACAGCAATAAAAGACCAGCTTCCAACCGTCTCCAGCTTTATATGTGTAGGCAATCCGCCCACATATGCAGATTCATATGCAAAACTTCTCGAGACTGCCCCAGCAACACCAACGGACGTAGAAATCAGCCTTACAGACGAATGTGGTCTCTATTTCACTTCAGGAACAACCGGGCAACCCAAACCAATCCTCCTCACACACAACAACATGCTTTGCGCATGTATCACTGAAAATGCCCATCACAAACAGACGAAAAAAGATTGCTTTATCCTTTTGCCGCCTCTTTATCACACAGGTGCCAAAATGCACTGGTTTGGAAGCTTTATTGTCGGGGCAAAATGTGTATTGCTAAAAGGTGTGTCTCCAGAATGGACACTCGATGCGATAAGCGAAGAGGGTGGAACCCACATCTTCCTGCTTGTCCCGTGGGCACAAGACATACTCCTCAAGATCGAAAGCGGTGAATTGAAGCTTTCGAATTACAAAATTGACCAGTGGCGTCTTATGCACATAGGCGCTCAACCGGTACCTCCATCTCTTATCAAACACTGGAAGTCCTACTTTCCAAATATGGAATATGATACGAATTTTGGTTTAAGTGAATCAACAGGTCCGGGATGCGTACATCTTGGTATAGGAAACGAGCACAAAATCGGCGCAATAGGCATTCCAGGATTCAACTGGGAATACAAAATCGTTGACGACAAAGGCAATCCTGTCAAAAAAGGTGAGCCTGGCGAATTATGCGTACGCGGAAACGGCGTGATGAGAGAGTACTATAAGAACCCTGAAGCAACCGCTAAAACAATTATTGACGGCTGGCTTTTTACCGGTGACATGGCGCGTGTTGACGAAGACGGATTTATATGGCTCGTTGACAGAAAAAAGGATGTCATCATAACGGGCGGTGAAAACGTCTTCCCCGTTGAGGTTGAAGACTTCCTCCACACAAACCCTGATATTAAGGATGCAGCTGCAATAGGGCTGCCCGATGAGCGTCTCGGTGAAATCGTCGCGGTCGTTATCGAACTTAAAGAAGGCAGAAAAATGACTGCTGAAGAGCTTCTTAAGTTCTGCGAACCGCTTCCAAAATACAAAAGACCGAGAAAGATTTTCTTCGGCGAGGTGCCACGTAACCCAACCGGAAAAATCGAAAAACCAAAACTGAGAAAACAATACTCAGGCATGGAAGAGGCATTCAAGATATAGCCTTTAGATTATAAGGCAGAAAGCGGAGGGTTAAGGGTCAAACGCTTATTCCCTTCGCTCTCTGTTTTTAATTCTCGGCTTTTTTCTATGGAAATCACCCCTTTAGAAAAAATCATCAATTACACCTTCAAAGACAAGCATCTGCTGAGCCAGGCCATCACACACAGCTCTTACTATAACGAAAAAAAGGAAAAAAGGAAGTCTGACAACGAAAAGCTTGAATACTTGGGCGATGCCATTTTAAATAGCGTTATCAGCATACTTTTGTACAAAAAATACAAATCAAGGGATGAAGGCTTTCTCAGCAATGCCCGTTCGAGCCTCGTCAAGAGAGAAACATTAACTGAAATTGCAAAAAGCATTGACCTTGACAAACATACATCCTATGGGAACGGGGACAACATCCCCGAAGAATCGAAGGTCATGTCAAACATGCTTGAATCCCTTATTGGCGCACTATATCTCGACGGAGGAATGAGAAAAACAGCAAAGATCATAAAAACCCTTTTTAAGCCGTACTTCAACGAAGAAAAACTCACAGAAAAAAGCCCCAAGAACACACTTCAGGAATACTCACAGAAGAGGTGGGGTATTCTACCGAAATATAAATTCACAAGAAGAACAAAAGATGGTTTTACGGTGCTTGTTTATTTAGGAAAAGACTACAAGGCCAAGGGAACCGGTAAAAGCAAGAAGGAGGCCGAACAGCATGCCGCTAAGGCACTCCTCGACAAGCTTCCAGAATAATAAATCACTAGACATAGGACATCGCCTGCTGAACAAGCATATAAATATGACGTTTGGTTTTGCCATTGTCGCTTATTTGGTGTATATTCATACATGAACCCTAAAAAAGACATGATGTTTGCTGTAAGGATAAGTCTTTTCGCCAACATCGTCCTTTTCATAATCAAGTTCATCGCCATGTTGGTGGTTAATTCTCTTGCAATAGCCGCCGATCTTGGCATCTCGTGCGTCGCTTTGGCCGTTTCCGTGATTCTATATTACGCAATAAAGATGTCTGACAAGCCGGCTGACTTTTTTCACAACTATGGCTACAGCAAAGTGGAAAACGTATGTGAACTGATCGAGGGCGCCGTACTGATTGGCCTCGCTCTGGCCATGTCTTTCCAGGCAATAATGAATATTATAAGACCTGAAGATGTTCATTCTCCAATGGTTGGTTTCGTATGCAGCCTTCTTAGCGTTTTAATAAATTTCTGGGGGGCATCGTTCATACTCAAACTGGCAAACAAAAGCAAGTCACCGGCAATAAAGGCAGAGGGGATTCATTTTAGATTAGAAGGTTATATATCAACCGCCATTACATTGTCTTTTATCATATACATGGTTGTAATACGAACAAACCTCAATTGGATAGCACCCTATATCGATCCTGTTGCAACGCTTCTTGTCAGCACATTAATAGTTTTTCCTTCTGCGCGCCTTATAAAAGAGGCCTTTAAGAAGCTTCTCGATGCATCGATTGAAGAGGCCGGACAGATAGATGTCCTGAGGGTTCTTGCCAAACATATCGATTCTTACTGTGCTTTTAAGGATATAAGAACAAGGACGGCAGGAAGAAAACATTTTGTTGACCTGCATCTCGTCATGCCCGAACACAGCACCCTTAAGAATGCCCATCGCATTATTGATGCCGTAGAAAAGGATATAATGTCGGTTATACCCGAAAGCGATGTAAAAATACGCATAGAACCGTGCAAAAAAGATTGCGTTTTTTCCAAAACCAATCAGAAATGCCCGTATGAGCATAATTAAGCCATGTCTATCGCTTAAAGGCAATTGTTTACTAAAAAAGTATCTACGCAAGGCCTTCATCGCTTTATTTTTTTGTTTATAAACATTTTAGATGCACATGCAAAAAGCACAAAGAGAAACGAAAACAGAATAAAGTAGTCACCATATACGACATACGCTGTTTTTTCATTTTTTAAAGAGAACGTCCCGACGAAGGCACCTTCCTCAAACAACCCCGTCTGCTCTTTGATGCGCCCCCTTGGGTCTATGATGGTGCTTATGCCCGTATTTGCAGCGCGAAGCACATACCTGTCAGACTCAATCGCCCGAAAAATATAAAACACAAGGTGCTGATATGGCGCGGATGTTCTGTCGTACCAGGCATCATTGGTAAGATTAACAAGCACCTGTGCGCCTCTTCTTACTGTCTCGATCGTAATGGAAGGAAATGTGCCCTCATAACATATCAACATGCCGATTTTGCCTAGCGCCGTGTTTATGGGTTGGTGCGACTCCCCGGGGACAAAGTCCCCGCCTACTGCCGTAAGCTTCGACAGGAAAGGCAAATAGGAAATAAGCGGTGTATATTCACCAAAGGGGACAAGGTGCACCTTGCTGTATGTGCCTGCAAGATGCCCGTCTTTTTGATAAAAATATGCTGAGTTGCGATATTTTCCAGATTTATCCTTAGAAACCGTTCCAAAAAGAAGGTTGGCATTCAAAACCATCGGAACATCTTTAATATATTTATTGATATGCGGCGACTCATCAAAAACAAAGGGCATGGCCGTCTCCGGCCAGACAACGATATCCGAGTTTCTTCCGAACTCTCCTGTTTTTTGCAGATATGTGTTTATCGTTTTTATTTTAAATGCCTCGTCCCACTTTACGTCTTGTCGGATGTTTCCCTGGATAATTACCGCTTTGAGGTCTCCGCCCTCTGTCGATTTTAGCCTTTCATAACCGTAAACAAATGAGCTGATAAAAAAACCAAGAATAACAAGCACATAAACAACAAAACAGACATTGATGTGTCGTGGCGTTGTAGCGTTAACCGTCTTGTCTGTGCTGGGCTTGTTTCCCGACGCCTTCAACACACGACCCCACGGCACCTTTTTGAGTTTTCTTTCGTAAAGTACCTTTAATATCTGATAAATGATACAGTTAACCGCCACTATCAGAAAAGATAAAAAGTATGTCCCTGTAATAGATGCAACCTGAATAAGCAAGTGCACGTTGTGCTGTGAATGGGCCAGAAAAGACCACGGAAACCCTGTAAGAAAGATCCCCCTGAAATATTCGAGAAGCACCCATATGAACGGCGCCGAAAAAAACAGCGGAATAGACAGCTTGTCCTCAAGATACAAGGATGAAGCGCTAAAAACACCGATATAGAGCGCTAAATATAAAACAAGCAGAAGCATAATGAGAACGCTCGTATAGATATCTATGCCTCCATATCTGTTCATAGCGATCACAACCCAGTAAATCTGACCGAGATGTGCTGCTGTCCCTGCAAAAAAACCCATGATGAAGTTATGACGGATGTCGTTTCTCTTCAGAGAAATAAATAGCGGTATAAGCGATATATATGCAACGGGAAAAAGCGATATGGGAGGCTGGATAACGGTAAGCATAATGCCGGATAGAACAGATAAAGCGATTTTGAATTTTGAATTTTGAATTTTGAATATCAGGGTATTTTCCTTACTCTGTTAGTTCCTTGTATAGCGCATGCGAGCGTACATAGTCGAGCAGCTTTTTTTCTCTGTACCTCATTCTCCTTGCCTTTTTTGGATCACCTACATGGTCGTATCCCAAAATGTGCAGAATGCCGTGTATAACGAGTGTAAATAGGCGCTCATAGAAGTTGCACGATATCTTTTCCGCCTCTTCTTTGGCCTTTTCAAGTGAAATTATAATGTCACCTATGACTTCATCAGAAAAACCTTGATTATCCTTTTTTTCAGTGTTTTCTATATATGAGAACGATATTACGTTAGTAGGACGGTCTTTTTCAAAAAACCGTCTGTTAAAGGCCGTTATCTTTTTGTTATCCACCAACAGGATGCTAAGGGTCTTACCCTGTTGCCCTGAAAATATCAGTAAGTCTTCTGTTATCCTTTTCAGACGCCTTTTGTCCGTTTGCAGTATGTTTTGAGAATTTTTTATTAGTACCGTCATGTTCTACCCTTTCTGGATATTCTATCCTCTGATGAAATATGCCTATGAGAATGGCGACAAAACTCTTCTGTATTGCGTGGAGGTCTTTTAGTGTTAGCTCACATTCATCGAGCTGCCCATCGAGAAAAATGTTCTCCACGACTCGCTGTACATGGTTCTCCAGTCTTTTGGGGGTCGGTTCATCCAATATCCGTGACGATGCCTCAACCGCGTCGGCAAGCATGACGATACCGGCTTCCTTTGTCTGCGGCTTTGGGCCCGCATATCTGAAATCCTTCTCCTCGATAATATGCAATTCGGGGTCTTCCATGCCCTTCGCCCTGTTGTAAAAAAAGCTCACGAGGCTCGTCCCGTGGTGTTCCCTGATGATATCCGTTATTTTGTTACCAAGCCTATGTTTCTCGGCCAGCTCCACCCCCTCTTTGACGTGTGAGAGAATAATGAGTGCGCTCATGTTTGGCGTTAGCGACTTGTGTGCATCTTCAAACCCTTTGCGGTTTTCGATAAAATAATGGGGCATCTTGAGTTTGCCTATATCGTGGTAATAGGCCGAAACCCTCGCAAGCAAAGGGTGTGCCCCTATGCTCTCCGCTGCTGCCTTCGAAAGATTTCCAACTATAATGCTGTGGTGGTATGTGCCTGGTGCATTAACCATCATTTCCTCAAGCAGAGGGTTGTCAAGGTTTGCGACCTCGAGCAGCCTAATGTCTGTTGTGTAATCGAATATATGCTCGATAATGGGAAGAAGGCCAAGGGCGATAAAACTGCTTCCTATGCCGTTAAACAGTATAAAAATGACGTTTATATACAAGTCTGAAAATTTCTGACCAGTATAGGCGCTGTGTAACACCACAATAAAGCCGGTTATAAAAGAAGAATAAACACCGGCCTTTAATATGGTATTCCTGTTTTCGCATTTTCCTGAAAAATAAGAGGCAAGAACATTGCCGAGAAACACATACATGAAGGTCGCAAAGCTGTTGCCAAACATGATGCTGACACATGATGCAAAAACGATGGACAATATAATGGCTGCCTCGGAAAACAGCACTATCCTCATTATCATGCCGAAAGAGAATAAAGGGATTATATAGAAGAGGTCTCTTGCATGGCCCTGTGGAAAATACTCAAATACAAGTAGTAGCGCCTTGACAAAAACAATAGAAAACAATGTGAAGGCCGAACAAAATACAACATCCTTCGGGGTGAGCGTAAATTTTTTTATATTTTTGTCTGCATATTCGTATATGATAATAAAAGAAAGCGAAAGAAAAAGAAACAGCAGTATAAACCTGTTCACAAAAAGGGGCCAGCCCTTTTCGAGCTTTCCTAATATGACCATCTTTTTTAGGTGCTCTTCGTTTACCCTCTCGCCCTCCCTGACGATTATTTCCCCCTTTTTCAGCATGACATTTATATCCGGCATGTCTATGTCTGTAGGTGATTTAATATTCTGATTAGCAATATCACCATAACGGTATTCCGGCATGTCTTGATTGATGTTAATGCTAACAACAAGAGAAACCATGAGAGACAGGATTACAAGAACAAGGGGGTTCCTGTAATCCCTATACGATGGGGGTTTATCCTTTCCGTTCTGCATTATGTAAAGCCTTTTTTTCTATCGTCCTGGCTTCGTATGCCTTGATAATCTTCTGGACAAGACAGTGTCTTACTACATCTTTTTCTGAAAAATAAACAAATTTTATACCCTTTATGCCCTTCAAGATCGCCTGTATTTCGACAAGTCCACTCGAACTTTTATCGGGCAGGTCAATCTGTGTGATATCGCCTGTAACAACGGCTTTTGAGGAAAAACCGAGCCTTGTGAGAAACATCTTCATCTGTTCGAAACCGGTATTTTGAGCCTCATCAAGTATTATAAAGGCATCGTTCAGGGTTCTCCCCCTCATAAATGCAAGGGGGGCAATCTCGATAATGCCCTTCTCAATAAGCCTCGACGCCCTTTCCATCTCAACCATATCATAAAGCGCATCATAGAGAGGCCTGAGGTATGGGTTGACTTTTTCGTATAGGGTTCCGGGAAGATAACCGAGCTTTTCACCCGCCTCTATGGCCGGCCTTGTTAAAACGATCCTTGAAACCTCCTTTTTATAAAAAGATGAGAGCGCCATTGCCATTGCCAGATACGTCTTGCCGGTACCTGCAGGACCTATGCCTATAACTATGTCGTAGCTTCTCATGGCATTGACATAGGCCTTTTGGTTTTTTGTTTTGGGCACAACGATCTTTTTTGAAGGAGGAATCAGTATCTGGTCTTTCTGCAGTTCATCTATACCGCTTTTTGTATGGGCAATATATCTTATCGCATGATCGATATCAGACGGGCCGATAATAAAGCCCCTTTTTACAATGCCGTGCAACTCCTGCACAACCTTGCCGGTACTTTCTATCTCACTTTTTTCACCAAATAGCGTCAGGTGATTTCCTCTGATACTTGTCTTAACATTGAAATATTTTTTCAGATATTTTATGTTCTCGTCGCGTGGGCCGAAAAGCTTACGCGCCGTATTGGTATCTTCGAAAGACAATTTTAAAAACTCTTCATCACCCTTTACTTCCAATAATGTTTTGTTTTTCTCCTTGATCATTTTTTTAAAGTATACCACAACACGATTATTTTCTAAACATACAAATATCACTTCGAATATTCAGCTGATTGTCATAATTTTTAAACTTGCTGACACCGCATATTTTTTTATAAAAACTATTCGGGTTTTTGTTTGACAAGCACGCATTTTTATATAAAAATTTAAGCATAAACAAAATCCTTAACGAATAAGGGAGGGTTCATGTTAAAAAAATCCGTTTTCGTAATCTTCGTGTTAACCATTTTTATTTTATCGTGTTTTTTAGTTGCTGAGGCAAAAATTACCGTTAAATACGGCCATGTAGGTCCACCTGTTCACCCACAGCATAAAGCAGCGCTTGCCTTCGCAAAATACGTAAACGAAAAGACAAAAGGTGAGATAGAGGTTCAGGTGTTTCCGCTAGGCCAGTTAGGTGGCGAACGCTCCATGACAGAGCAGGTACAGACAGGTACCCTACATATGACAGCAGTAACTTCTGGCGTACTTTCAAACTTTGTACCTGAGATAGGCATAATAGAATTGCCGTTTATATATCCCAACAGAGAGACCGCATACAAGGTCCTAGACGACAAAGAAATAAGGGAGAGGTTTGCAAAACTTTGCGACGCAAAGGGTTTTGTCTTTATCGGTTATACTGAAAACGAATTCAGGGACATCACCAACTCAAAAAGACCGATACGTAAACCTGAGGATTTAAAGGGACTTAAAATACGTGTTATAGAAAGCCCCGTCTTTATCGATACCTTTAAAGCGCTTGGGGCAAACCCCACGCCGCTTCCATTCCCCGAAATATACAACGCATTGCAGCAAAAGGTCATCGACGGTCAGGATAACCCGATTTACACATCTATTATGATGAAGTTTACAGAAGTAAACAAGTTTGCCACAATAACCAATCACATACTTACCGAATGCCCTGTAATAGTGAATAAAAAATTCTGGAACTCCCTCACACCCGAACAGCAAAAGATATTCAGAGAGGCAGCGGATGTCCAGGTCAAGGTCAACAGGGAAGAAAATGCAAAAAACAGGGTAGAGGCGCTTGATAAGGCAAAGGCGCAAAAGGTAGACGTGATAATCCTTAATGCCCAGGAAAGGGCAGCCTTTCAGGGCGCAGTAAAGCCTGTCCTTGAAAAATATAAAGGCGTATATGGCGCAGATTGGTTCAATTTCTATATGAAAAAGATAGAGCTTTATTCAAAGACGAAATAGACAAACGCTTAAGGTGCACAGTTTACGGTATATCAATGGGGGCAGGAATCTTTTCTGTTTTTAGCCTTGCCTGTGAACTGTGCGCCACAAACAGCAAAAATGAACAAATTCATCGATAAGCTAAACAGGATTGAGGAGTGGTCTGTAGGCATCATACTTTTGGGTCTTGCTGTTCTGACCTTTATCGAGACCGTTCTAAGATATACCATCTCTTACACATTCCCTTGGTTTCAGGAATTCGCCAATTATTTTTTGATATTTGGAACATATCTCGGTGCATCGATAGGCGTTAAATACGGCACGCATTTCTCGATGGAAGCCCTTACGGAGTGCGTGCCCGACAGGATAAGTCACATTTTGAAGACCATCGCATATTCTATTTCCGGGCTTGCTGTTATGCTCTTTATCTTTTATGGGATAAAACATATAAAGGCAGTGATTGGTTTTGGTGTCAAAAGCCCTGCAATGCAGTTGCCGATGTATATACCTTATATAGCAATACCGGTTTTCTCGGTCACAATGTCGTTCCGATTTTTTGTGCTTTCATGGACACATTTTAAAAAATTCTTAAAGAATGAGCCATACGCAAAGGTGCATAAAAAGGTGAGCAGGTGAGTCTTTCTATAATCTTTATCTGCTTTTTTGCACTTCTTACATTGAGCGTACCCGTATCCGTTGTGCTTGTAACCACAACGGCGATATATCTTTTTTTCGTAGCGCAAACCCCCTTGACATCTCTGATTCAACAACTATTCAACGGCCTTGACAACTTTGTTCTGCTTGGGGTGCCATTTTTTATACTGGCAGGCAACATAATGGCCGAGGGGGCGATCTCTGATAGGCTTGTGAATGTAATGAAGCTCTTTGTCGGCAGATTCACCGGCGGACTTGCAATGTCATCGGTTTTGGCATGTATGTTCTTTGCTGCCATTTCAGGTTCATCACCAGCAACCGTCATCGCTATCGGTAGCATCATGATACCCGCATTGATAAAAGAGGGCTATGGCGAACGTTTTTCTATCGGTCTTTTGACCTCTTCGGGTTCTCTCGGCATACTCATACCGCCAAGCATTCCCATGATACTCTATGCGCTCGTGATGAACGTATCTGTGGCTGAGATATTCCTTGCGGGATTCCTGCCGGGCATTTTCATAGGGTGTTGTCTAATGGCGTATTCATATGTGAGATCAAAAAGGCATGGCTGGCACTCCAGCGTTAGATATACATTCAAAGAGGGCTTAACGATCATAAAAGATGGGTTTTGGGCTCTGCTTTTACCGTTTCTTGTGCTTGGCGGCATTTATGGTGGCATATTTACACCAACAGAGGCCGCGGCCGTCTCGGTTGTTTACGCACTTTTCGTTGAGCTTTTTATCTATAAGGAATTGAAAATAAGAAAACTTTTTGTTGTTTGTCGGGATTCCGCAATACTCTCTGGTTGCCTGCTTTTTATACTTTCTTGTGCCATGACCTTTATATGGCTTCTCACGGTTGAACAGATACCGGTTAAACTGGCCGAATTCATTATTAAAAACGTGGACAGCAAGTGGCTGTTTCTTCTTGCAATAAACGGCGTTTTTCTGATAATCGGCGCCCTTATGGATATTGTTACGGCGGTTATTGTGATTTCACCGATACTCGTCGAAACGCTTTCCAGGTATGACATCGATTTTGTGCATTTCGGCATCATCATGATTGTAAACATCGAATGCGGTTTTTTAACCCCACCGTTTGGCCTAAACCTCTTTGTTTCTATGGCTATAGTAAGACGCTCGCTCGTAGACATCGGGCGGGCGATTCTGCCTTTTTTGCTTTTGTTTCTGCTGTGTCTGCTCGTCATAACATACGTCCCACAACTTTCTACCCTATTACCCAAACTTTTCTTGAGGTGATGCGCCGAACAAAACGCTTATTTACTGTTGAAATCTTTGTCAAAACTACATATCTTATATTGAGCAACATCTAATAGGAGAAACAACATGAAAACTGTAAAACAACCTAAATGGGACAAACAGGAAGGCGCACCGATTATTTTGGCAGACCCTGATGGTCCCAACAAAAACCCGCCATTCAATGAACCGCTTAGGGTAGGCCAAAGGGCAACAGGGACGATTGACGGGGTAGAAGTGGTCGTATTGCTCACGGACATTCTTACTACAGTCAAGGCGCAAGGACAAGTCATAGGCATTTTTGACGGTCAAAACGAAAGAGATGCCATTGGTGATTTATGTTTAGGAGATATCGTTTTTATCGAGCGTAAAGACATATACAGTCTCGATATCGACACGGATATCGCCAGATAGGCGAAAAATCAGAGTTGCAGTCAATATGTGCCTAAATATTTAGTCCCCGAACGATATCCCGATCTCTCTCGCGGTTCTGATTGTGTCACAATCCACAGAAACCTTCCTTGTTTTTCCGACAATCTCATCAAGCGGGACAGCCCTCATCTCAGGCGGATCAAGGGATACCATGGTGCCAAACCTCCCTTCCTCTATCATCCTAACAGCGGCTGCACCAAATCGAAGGGCAAGAAGACGGTCGAAGGTTGTGGGTGAACCTCCGCGCTGCAGATGTCCAAGAACAATGGACCTCGTGTCCTTCCCTGTTCTTGTAGAGATCTCTTTTGCCAGTTGTTCAGCAATCCCTCCAAGTAAAACATCTTGGCGCCCTGTTTCGCCCTTTCCCTTGTGAATGGTCATACCCCCCTGAGACACCGCACCTTCTGCCGCCACAACTATAGAGTATCGTTGTCCCCGCAATTCGCGCTCCATAATGTGTTCACAGACCCGTGAAATGTCAAACGGGATTTCAGGGATCAGGATGATGTCAGCCGCACCGGATACGCCACTGTTCAATGCAATCCAACCTGCATTTCTTCCCATTACCTCGACCACCATTACCCGCTCGTGTGACTTTGCCGTTGAATGAAGACGGTCTAATGCCTCTGTGGCAATGCTTACCGCAGTGTCAAAACCAAATGTAATTACTGTGCCGCACAGATCGTTATCGATGGTCTTCGGCACACCAACCACAGGTATACCCTTTTTATAAAAGTCGTATGCGATGGATAGGCTCCCGTCACCGCCTACCGCAATCAAACAATCAAAATGAAGTCTTCGGAAGTTTTCCACAACCCTATCAGATACATCACGAATTTCCGTTTCACCGGCCATGTTGGTAATGGGCATCTTAAACGGATTGCCGCGGTTTGTTGTGCCAAGGATGGTGCCGCCGATGTTGGTGATATGGTGCACCGTTTCCGGCATTAATGGAATGATTTTATCGGTATTTAAAAGACCTTCGTAACCGTTTTTTATGCCGTAAACATCCCATCCCCTTTTGTAAGCAGAAAGAACGACCGCCTCTATAACAGCGTTGAGACCTGGCGCATCACCGCCACCCGTGTTGATAGCAATCCTCAAGCCCTTTTTCATTATAACCCCCTTAACGTCTCACGTTATGACGTATATCATTATACATCTTTTTGCTTATGTTATAAATCATCGGCTTTTATAACAAACCTTACATTGCAACCATTCAAGTTCTTTACGGTGTTCCATTGTGTCTGACGTTTCCCCTTGTTAGCGAAGCAAAAATACCGAGTATACACAAAAATCCAAAGACCATAAACGCTGCCCGAATCGATTTGAGCAGCTGTGGATAAAGTGCGGGGCTAATGCCGATCCTCCCTAAATATGCCGCAAAGATCAACATTGCAATACCCATGCTGAGCATCTGACCAAGAAGCCTCATCGTAGCAAGCATCGAAGAAGCAACACCAAAAAATCTGCCATCGACAGAGCTCATAATGGCATTAGAATTGGGAGAAGAAAATAACGCAAAACCAAAGCCCAGCATACAAAGGTCCAAAACTATGGACAAAACACCCGTAGCGGCATCTATAAAAACAAAGAAGAAAAGCCCTGCCGCTGTTATTGACATCCCTATTGAAGCAACAACGCGAGGCTCTATTCTGTCCGATATCCTGCCCGCAACAGGGGATATCATCGCCTGCACAATAGGCTGCGATATTAGTATGATGCCGGTGTTTTGCGGGCTTAGTCCTTTTATGTATTGCAGATAGAAACTAACGAGAAAACCGACGGCAAACGTTGCACCATAGTGTATCAATGCGGCCGCATTAGAAAGTGTAAACGCCCTGTTTTTTATTAGAAGGTCAATATTGAGGATAGGGGTCTCGGTGTGCAATTCCCAATAAACAAAGACCGCTGCACCTAACATTCCGATACATATAAGCAAAAGTCCAACACTTTCAGGAAGGCGTGAAAAGCCAAACATAATGGAAAAAAGCATTGCCGAATAGATAATCGCACCTGTCAGATCAAAGGATTCTCCTTTTGCCTGAGCCCACTCGCCCCTTACCTTCCATATACTGAAAATCACGATGATGATACCGAAGGGCACATTTAACAAAAACGTGCTCCTCCAGCCGATATGTTGGGTAAGAACACCCCCGACAAACGGGCCTATGGAAAGCCCCAGATAAACAGCAGCCACATTGATTCCAAGCACCTTGCCCCGTTCTCCTGCCGGAAAAACAGATGTGAGTATAGCGATGCCTGTACCAAAGATCATCGCACCACCAATCCCCTGTAATATCCTGTAACCTATAAGCGTCTCTGCACCACCCGACACACTCATCAAAAACGATGAAACAGTGAATGTAAACGTCCCGCAAATGAAAACCCTTTTTCTGCCGAACATATCCGCAAGCCTCCCAAAGGGCAGAAGAAATATCGCAGCGCTTAAGATATAAGATGAAGCTATCCAGCTCAACACAACGGCGTCTACGGACAGTTCCCTTCCAATTGAAGGAAGGGCAACGTTTACCGAAGATAAGGCAAGCGGCGTAAGAAACGATGAAAGCGTTGTAGCAATCAAAACGGGCAGTCTGCTTTCGTCATTGTCAATGATTTTGCTTTGGATTCCCATTTATTTTCTGCGTTGGTCGGTTATTGTGTTTGAATGATCTGTCATGGTTTCACTCTTTTCTGAGATAGCCCATAACTGTATAATACGCAGCGCGGTCAAAAAAATACACAAGTCTCTCGCCAAGCTCGAACATCCTGTATATGTCTACAGCCTTTTCCCAGACCCCAAAAGAATATGTAAACATCCATATATGTTTTTTCAAAAGGCTCAGGGAGCTTATTGTCTCTTCAAGTGGTATCCCTCCCCTATGACGGTCTATGCCAAGGCTTGTGTAAAACTCATTGAACTCTCTCTCCCCCTTTTCACCCTTTAGCCAGGATTCAAACTGACCCATAATGAACATTGCCCTTTTAAAAAGGTCTTCTTTGTCGGCAAAACGGTAACTTTTCGTTGAGGGGTTGGATGTGATATCGTTCAACCAAAGGTCTACAATCTTTTCGGAGTGTTGCTGCACTGCATTTACAAGCTCGTCTGAAAGCAGGTTGCCAGGATACGTGATCCTATTCTGTATTGTTCCTTCAACAAAGGTTTCCAATGAATCGTGCATATTCCAGAGGTCTTTCTTCAGTTCGATATATTTTTCCACAGCCCTTATCTGAGAATCAAACGCAAGTTTTGGCAGACTCATTATTGGGAAATATCTGCATTCTGATGCATCGTCACCCGGGGTCTCAAAACCTCCTGTCTTTTCAGCCTCAAAGCTGACTATAAGCAGGTCACCATATAGAGGGTTATTGTGGGAACTCACATCGATAAGCTGGATTATTTTCCCTTCGACACCTGTTTCTTCTTTAAGCTCTCTTAGCGCTGCATCTTCAATGCTCTCCCCAACCTCTGCAAAACCTATTGGAAAACACCACATGTCTTTAAAAGGCTCTTTCGCCCTTTTTACGAGGAGGGTTTCCCTATTGCGGTTCGGAAGAATCACAGTGGCAACAGGGAGAGGGTTTTCATAAAAAACCTCCCTGCAATGTAGACACACCTGTCTTTCTCTGCCATCAAGCGTGTCGATTCCGAGCGGTTTGCCGCATAATGCACAAAAATTTCTTTTTTTCATTTTTTAGCCAGAAATATCCTATCATCCTTGTTAAATCTCATGGTCCCTTTTCTTTCCAATTCGTCGAGCATCGTTAACATAACCTTTGAGGGATCTACGTCTTTAGATATAAACTCCCTCTTGAAGTTTATGTAGCCCGCCAGGTCTTTTTTCTCATACCTACTGAAAACTATGGCGTTTTTGAAATCAACGTATTTTACGTCCTCGAAATACGTCTTTAATATTTTTTCTCCATTTTCTGCAGAAAAACCCTGGATTACCTTTCTCAGGTTAGTAAAATCGAAAAATCTTTCCCCTTCCTGAAGCATCGCTTCACTGTGCGTAATAACAAGGAAAACGCCTTGTTTCTTCATCACCCTTTTTATCTCGGCTACCTCTTCAGGAAAAAAATAAAGGGAATATGCAGAAACAACAAGGTCAAACGATTCGTCGGGCATTTCCAGAGTGCATGGCAGTATGCGATGCTCAAAGCCGGGGTTGTCTGATATCCTTCCGGCTGCCTCCAAAAATGCATGTTCGTTTTCGGATAAGCAGTCAATGCCTACAACCTTTTCAAATCTACCACTCAATCCGGCTTCGAACCACCCATAACCACATCCGAGGTCAAGAATATTTTTTATATCCGTCCAATCGATCAAGCTTATAGCCAATAACCGTATATCCTTCTTGTTTTCTGAGTGTTTTTTTATCATATCTCCGATAGCCATGTGAAAAGAAAGGTCTGAATAGCTGTGGATGATCTCTTTCATGTTGCTTATATATCGTAACCGTCTTTTTTTGTAAACCAAAATCTAACAAGTTTTATGAAGACTCGGGTATTGACAAACAGGGTGTGAGTGTCTAAAAATAAGTTTAAATCGTTTCTGTTCTTTCACTGTAAGTTTTTGTATGGAGGTACATAATGCCTATTTATGAATACTACTGCGAAGACTGCCATAAAAAATCGTCTTTTCTGCTACTCAGGGTATCTGAAGAGATTGACCCCTTTTGTAAGGCATGCGGGGGCAAACGCCTGAAAAGACTCATTTCACGTGTTTCTATCCCGAAAAGCGAGGAAAAGAGGATGGAAGGACTGCTTGACCCATCTAAATTTTCAGACCTTGACGAAAATGACCCCAAAAGCGTGGAGAGGATTATGCGGAAAATGGGGAAGGAGCTCGGGGATGAGCTCGGGGAAGACTTTGAACAATCTATGGAAGAGGCGCTCCACGAATCACAGTCTACGCCCGAAGGAGATCTTTGAGGGCGCCTTTGCCCTCTCTTAATACTTCCACTTTATCTTCTGTCAGGCTTATTACCGTTGATGGTTCGCTTGACAAAATACCCCCGTCAAGGACAAAATCAATACTTCCTTTGAAGTTCTTCTCTATGTCTTTGGGGTCTTTCAATATATCTTCGCCCGCAAATCTTGCGCTTGTATTAATAAGCGGTCTTTCTATCAAGCCTGCGATGCCAACAGGAACGGGGTGACCAGGGATTCTTATGCCCACCTCTTTTTTGACGGTCATAAGAAGTTTTGGCATGATTTTTCTTGCTTTGAGCACAAAGGTATACGGACCGGGAAGGCATTTTTTCATGATTTCAAAGGAGAAATCGCTCATTACAGCATATGTGCTTATATCCTTAAAGTCCCTGCATATAATACTCAGCGCCCTCTTTTCGTCGAGCCTTTTTATAAGATAGAGCTTTCTGATCGCCTTAATATTAAAAAGATCGCATCCCATTCCGTAATATGTGTCGGTCGGATACGCAATGATGCCACCGTTCATCAGTGTATCCCTCACCATTTGTGTTATCTTTTTTCTCGGTCTCTGTGGATCCCATTCCACTATCATCTTTTCCTCCCTACAAATTTCGCTGTTGCCTTTTTCCAGCCGGCGTTTGTCGATATTGCCTCTTCATAAAACAAAAGCTCAAAGTCCCTAAAAAAAGTGACCAGTTCGCCATCTTCGAGAAGATATTCGGGGCTCCTCTTTTTGTGTAAGTCTATTTCGTTCTGACGTTTCAGAAACGTTTCGTATATGAGTATCCCACCCCTCTTTACCATGCCGGATATATCCCTGACAGCAGACCTTAATAAAAAATAGAAAACCATAACGCAGTCTGCCTTGTCGGCTTTGAAAGGAATAGCGGCGGCATCGCCTCTGACAAACAGAACGTTTCGCGCCATCGATTCTTCAGCAGCCCTTGCAACGTGTATCGCCTCTATGGATTTCTCCAATCCAAACACGATGAAGTCCTTTTCTGCGAGAAATGCAGCGTCTCTACCTCTTCCTGATGCGATATCGATAACCGTTTTCCCGGGTATTATCTGCCAGAACCTTTTCAAAAGTTCATGCGGCTCCCTAGACTTGTCATATGAACCATCCCTGTATCTTTTGTCCCAATCCTCCATGGTCATATTATATTGCATTTCTTGGCATTATGAATAATAGATTTTTTTATTTTTCGATGATATAAAAATCTATGCCAATAAAGATTGCGTTTTTCGATTGCGACGGCACACTAACAAAGATAAAGAGTAGCTGGGAGTATATTCATAGAAGACTCAACATTTGGGATAACCACGCAGATGAATATCAAAGACTTTTTCATCTCGGCCTTATCGATTATGATGAGTTCTGCAAAAGGGATGCGCTTCTTTGGAAAGGAAAAAGGTTAAACGATCTGGTAGATATACTGAATGAAATACCATACCAGGAAGGCGCTCCAGAAACAGTGTCAGCACTCAAAAAAATGGATATTTATACGGTGATTCTTTCAACCGGTCTATCTATAGCTGTTGAACGTGTCAGGGATGAGCTTGGCATAGACATGTCCGTTTCCAACGACCTTGTTGTCAAGGATGGTCTCTTTACTGGCGAAACAAGGATTAATGTGTGTTATAATAAAAAGGGATACTGGGTAAACCGAATATTAAAAGAAATGGGCGAAGACACGCTCGGCGCCTGTGCCATAGGAGATGGCGAGGGTGATGCGGACATGTTCAGTGCGGTTAACTTGTCCATACTTTACAAGCCTTACGATCATATATCATTACCTGTCAGCCATACTATACATAACGGTCCTTTAACAAAAATATTAGATGTCATAAGAGGTTATAACAAAAATCATGAGAATTAAAACTATTGGTGTCATTCTCTTTTTTGTTGTTCTTGTCATTACTGCCGGATGTGCTCCAAAAAAAATCAAAACATACGAATCCATTTCTGATATAAGAAACGAAGTGATTCAATCGTCTATAAGCTTACTTGGAAAACCATATAGAAGTGGTGCAAAAGGTCCGGACTCATTCGATTGCAGCGGTCTTGTCCACTATGTTTATAAAAAATCAGGCATCGAACTGCCTGTTTCTACGGAAAAATTGATACAAACGGGTTATGAAGTTAAAAGAAGTGAGGTGCTGCCAGGTGACCTTGTGTTTTTCAAAATAAAAAAAGATCTGCACGTTGGCATTATGCTTAACAGAAAAGAATTCATAAATGCATCAAAATCAAGGGGTGTTGCGGTCGACGACGTGGACACAATCTATTGGAGAAAAACGCTTACAGGCTATAGAAGCGTGTTGTATTAATGCTTCCAACCATCCATGAATTCACCGAAAGTCATCATCTTATAGTGTTTTCCTTTTAAAAACTGCAGAATTCTCTTGAAGTCGTTTTTCGGCACATAACCGGGTATCTGGACAATACGCCTTCCCGACGGGTCAAGCAAAGAGATTGTGGGATAACCCCTCACACCATAACGTCTTGGCAATTCTGTCCTTTTATCAACACTAATCCTTACATAAACGACATCTTTTTTGAGCATCGGTTCTATCTCTTTATCGTTCAATACACCGCGGTCCATCAAATCACAAAAACCGCAGAAACTGCTGTAAAAATAGAGCACTATAGGTTTATCTTCTTTTTCCGCCCTTTTAAGCGCATCTTTATATTCATCTGCAACGATTTGGGTACATGCAAAAAATAAAATAAATGAAGCTACTATAATTTTTATTTTGAAAAATTTCATAATAGGTGATAATATCAGAATAAGGTTATCCAATCAACCTTTTGTACTCGGTGATAGAAAAAAACAGTTGAATTTTGCCCATACTTGTATTAATATTGATTTTAACCTTTCAAGAGCAATTTAGTTTTCCACATATGTTGAAAAATTGTTAAAAAATCGTATTCGAGATGTTTGATATACTATCCCAGATAAAACCTAAGATAGCTGGCATAATTAATGAGGACAGCTATAAAACCTGGATTGAGCCATTACGTTTTATCGATTATAAGGATGGTAAGTGTCTGGTGTCTGTCCCAAATACCTTTTTCCGAGACTGGATAATAGAGAATTTTGAGCCTATAATCGTTGCACTATTAAAAGAGATTACTAAAGAACACGTTAAAATGGAATATATCCTAAAAAAAGAAGAAACTATCGAGGAAAAGAAGGGAATCTCTGTTAAAAAACAGTCTAATTATAACAATTTCAACCCGAAATACACATTTGAGGGTTTTGTGGTCGGTTCGAGTAATCAGTTTGCAAATGCAGCCTGTCTTGCCGTAGCAACCAACCCCGGCAAAACATACAACCCTCTTTTCATCTATGGGGGTGTCGGTCTCGGCAAAACCCATCTTTTAAATGCAATAGGAAATTTTCTTGTATGTCACGGGGGTGCTAACACCGAACGGATCTGTTACATAACCGCAGAGGTTTTTACAAATGAATTGATAAATGCCATAAGATACGAAAAAATGGATGAATTTAGAAACAGATTCAGAAAACTCGATGTGCTCCTTATCGACGATATTCAGTTTATCGCTGGAAAAGAAAGAACGCAGGCGGAATTTTTTCATACCTTCAATACTCTCTATGACAATATGAAACAGGTTGTCGTTACAAGCGACAAATTCCCAAGAGATATTGAAAACTTTGAGGAGAGATTACGCTCAAGGTTTGAGTGGGGTCTCATAGCTGATATACAGTCGCCTGACCTCGAAACAAAGGTTGCAATACTAAACAAGAAGGCAGAATTGGAAAATATAAATCTCCCAACCGATGTTGCATTTTTTATCGCATCAAACGTCGATGATAGTGTCAGGTCTTTAGAAGGCTCTTTAATCAGGATCGGTGCATTTGCATCGCTCCATGATGTTCCAATCACCGTAGAGCTTGCCAAAGAAATTATGGGACATATTATTAAAGAGAGAAAAAAGGAGATAAACATCGACATGATAATAAAAGAGGTTTCATCCTATTTTTCCGTTAAAGTATCGGATTTAAAATCAGAAAAACGTATAAAATCCATTATGTTGCCACGACAGGTTGCGATATACCTTTCAAAAAAGTTGACTGATGCTTCTCTAATCAGTATAGGGGAAAGGTTTGGTGGTAAAAATCATGCAACGATAATACATTCAATAAAAAAAATAAAAGAGGAAATGAAGATAAAAAAAGAGTTCAAAGAAATTGTTGAAAAGATCGAGGCAAAGGTAAAATCAACATGATTCAACATTTCATAAACAATAGCATCATCGAAATTCTTTTCATTTTTCTCTTTATTACAGCTCATTTTTGCATTTTTCAACATTTCAACACTGTATATTACTAATATGAGAGGTTAAATATGAATATAATAATAGATAAAAATACTCTGCTCGTGCCGGTCTCAAAACTGGTAGGTATCACAGAAAAAAGGTCTCTCATGCCTATTCTATCGAACCTTCTCATAGAATTCGGCACACAGGGAATAAAATTGTATTCAACTGACCTCGAAATTAGTGCAATAGGTTATATAGACTTTAAAACAGCATTTGAGAAAAGGATAATAATACATGGAAAAAGATTACAGGAAATATTAAGGGAAATGGATAATGGTGATATAAACCTTGATATTGAGGATAATATTCTCATTATAAAGCAAAAACAATCGGAGTTTGTATTGAGTCTTCAGGACCCCGATGAGTTTCCAGAAGTAAAAAATATATCGGGGCACGAAGAAATCATCGTAAATGGCAAGGCACTGTTGGAAATGATAAATAAGGTTGAATTTGCCATATCTTTAGATGAGACGCGTTATGTTTTGACAGGCATGTATTTGAAAGGGTTTGACGGTAATATGGTAGCTGTCGGAACGGACGGGTTTAGAATGTCTCTTTTTAGAAAGGATATCGAAGGACTTAAAAATTTTAAAGGTATTATCATTCCAAGAAGGTCGATTATAGAGATACAAAGGATAATCGATGGAGATGAAGACGTAAAGGTCTGTATAGGTGATAAACATGTCCAATTCAGTACGAAACATGTAACGCTTATATCGAGGATTATAGAAGGAAATTTTCCTGATTTTGAAAATGTCATACCGGGCGGTAATTTGAATACAGTAATTGTGGATAAGGAGGTCTTTTACAGGGGTTTGAAAAAGGTATCGGCTATTTTAGGGAAATTGGAACCGATTAAAATGAGTTTATATAAAAATGTGATAGATATTGAAGCCGAATCAGATATCGGACGTTCAAAAGAATTGATAGATATTGAATATAACGGCGAGGATATCAGTCTGAATTTTAATGTGAGATTTGTCCTCGATGTGGTTTCTCATATCGATGGAAAAAACATTATTTTGAAGGTACCTTCTACCTATGGTGCGGTACTTTTTGAGTGTGAAGGTGAAAAACACTACAAAAATATTATTATGCCAATAAGGATTTAGGATGAGAGAATACGGAGCAGAAAATATAAAAATATTGGACGGCCTGGATGCAGTTAGAAAGGTTCCGTCTATGTATATTGGAAACACAGGTTTGGAAGGACTGCATCATCTTGTATACGAGCTTGTGGATAACAGCGTCGATGAGGCGCTCGAAGGATACTGTAATAAGATATCTGTCACTATTCATAGGGATAATAGTGTAACATGTGAGGATAATGGCAGGGGGATTCCTGTTGCCTTGCATGAAGGTGAAAACATGTCTGCACTTGAAGTAGTACTGACAAAACTGCACGCAGGCGGTAAATTTGATAAGGAAACCTATAAATATTCAGCAGGACTTCACGGTGTTGGTTTGTCGGTTGTCAATGCGCTATCCGAGTATCTCGAGGTAGAGATAAGGCGTGAAGGTAAGGTTTATTTTCAAAGGTATGCACAAGGCAATAAAATCACCGATTTAAAGGTCATAGGTGATACGGATAAGACAGGTACTAAAGTAAAATTCAAACCTGACAAAAGTATTTTTGAATCCACAGAATTCAGTAACGAAGTTCTTGCACACAGGATGAGAGAGATATCTTTTCTTAATAACGGTATACACATTGTTTTAACAGACGAGAGAAAAGGTAAGAGGCAGGAATTTAAACACGAAGGTGGTGTAAAATCCTTTGTAAAGTTTCTCAATAACAATAAAACAGTGTTGTTCGATGAACCGATATACATTTCGAGCAGTAAACAAACGATAGATTTTCTCGAGGTTGCAATTCAGTACAACGATGGATATAACGAAAATATAAACAGTTTTGTGAATAACGTAAATACACAGGAGGGAGGCTCACATGTAGCCGGATTCAGGAGCGCACTCACAAGAAGTATAAACAATTTTATACAGACAAATTCGACACAAAAGAACAAAGAAAATGTATCCGGAGATGATATAAAAGAGGGTCTGGTAGCAGTTATAAGTATAAAGGTGCAAAACCCACAGTTTGAAGGTCAAACAAAAACAAAACTTGGAAACAGTGAGATAAAAGGTTTTGTCGAGTCTATATTGAACGAAAAGCTTTCTGAGTATTTCGAGATCAATCAAAACATTGCGAAGATAATCATAAACAAGGCATATGAAACAAAAAAGGCAAGGGAGGCGGCAAAAAAGGCAAAGGAGCTTGTCAAAAGCAAAAGCCTCATCGAAAGTGGCATATTGCCTGGTAAATTAGCCGACTGTCAGGAAAGCAACCCGGATCTGTGTGAACTGTTCATCGTGGAGGGTGACTCGGCAGGCGGTTCGGCAAAACAGGGAAGAGACAGGAGGATACAGGCGATCCTTCCATTGAAAGGCAAGATACTGAATGTTGAAAAGTCCAGCCAGGAAAAGGTGTTGTCAAACAACGAAATAAAATCCGTATATATGGCGGTGGGGATAAACTCGGATAACATCGAGAGGCTGAGATACAAAAAGATAATCATAATGACAGATGCGGATGTTGACGGCTCACACATAAGGACACTCCTGCTCACGTTATTTTACAGAAAGACACCTGAAATAATAATGAACGGTCATCTTTATATTGCACAACCACCACTTTATAAAGCAAAGCAAGGAAACAAGGAAATATATATCAAAGACGAGGACGAGTTTGAAAGTTTTGTAACAAAAAGAGGGGTTGAAAAGGTCGAATGCAGGGTTGGCGGCAGACAAGTAGATAAGGAACCATTAAAGGAATATATCGAAAAGATGAGAAGGATCGAAAGATTCCTAAGGGATATATCAAAATCTGGTATAAACAGGGCGATCATTTTAGAATTATTCAGATTGAATATTTGGAGAAGAGAGGATTTCGAGGAAACACAGAGGTTGGAAATGTTCAGAGAAAATATCGGCAAAATCGGCTACACCGTTGAAATGGAAAGAGACAGGGAGCACAACCTTTTCAAGCTTTATATAAGGCATGCGGAAAAAAGGGAAACAACAGAGATAGATTATGAGGTGTGCAGCCAAGAAGATTATATAGAAAGGCTCAAAGATTATAACGACGTCAAGGAATTCTATGAAGAAGAGATCGTTATAACCGATGGGGGTTCAAAGGCAGAGACGAAAACCGTTGAGGAGTTCATCAGGTATATTAACGAACGCGGTAAGGACGGTATCAGCATACAAAGATATAAAGGCTTGGGAGAAATGAATCCGGAACAGCTCTGGGAAACGACTATGAATCCAGAAAAGAGAAGCCTCTTGAAGGTTACGATAGAAGATGCAATAGAGGCGGATCAGATGTTTACGGTGTTGATGGGAAGCAACATAGAAACAAGAAGGGCATTTATCGAAGAGAATGCCATGAATGTCAGAAACCTCGATATATGATCCTCATAGGCATAACCGGCATTATAGGGAGTGGAAAAACTACAGTATCAAGCATGCTCGAAAAGGAAGGTTATTTTATAATCGACCTTGACAGGATCGCAAAAGATACCCTTTCTCAAAAAGATGTAATCAGGGAAATAGGAGAGGCGTTTGGTAAAGAATATCTCACCGGAGACCATGTAAATATTGAAAAGATCGGAAAAACGGTGTTTCAGAACAAGGATATGCTCAAAATGCTCGAAGGGATAACACATCCAAAGATTATTGACAGACTTTTCCAAGAAGTGGGTAGAATGAAAAAAACGGGTGCCAAGTCTGTCATAATCGACGGACCGCTTCTTTTTGAAACGGGTTTATATCGAAGATTGGACAAGGTTGTTGTTGTATCGACAAATCCCGAAACATTGAGCGAGAGGCTGATTAAAAGAGGAATGGAACAAGAGGATATAAAAAAAAGAATGGCGTTTCAGATATCCCTTGAGGAGAAGGAAAAATTGGCAGATGTGGTCGTGCAGAACAACGGAACAATCGAAGACCTTAAAAGAGAAATATCTAAACTTTCGGAAACGATAAAAGGATGGGAGGTAGAAATAGATGCACCTAAATGAATTAAAGAGAACAAGAATAGGTGGGCTAACACATATTGCAAAGGAACTGAACGTCGACAACGCATCAGGTTTGAGAAAACAGGAGCTGATCTTTGCCATCCTCCAGGCAATGGTCGATAAAAATGAATCTGTGTACGGTGAAGGTGTTCTTGAAATACTCCCAGAGGGTTTTGGTTTTTTAAGGTCTACCGATTCAAACTATCTGCCCGGGCCAGATGATATTTATATATCGCCGTCGCAGATCAAGCGATTTGGCTTGAGAACCGGCGATACAATATCGGGACAAATCAGACCGCCTAAGGATAACGAAAAATATTTCGCCCTCTTGAAGGTCGAAACCATAAACTACGATGACCCGGTGGCTGCAAAGGACAAAATCATCTTTGACAACCTGACACCGATATATCCAAACGAGAGGATAGTGCTCGAAGTCAACGGAACCAATATGTCGACAAGGGTCATGGACCTTTTTACACCCATAGGCAAAGGTCAAAGAGGACTAATTGTGGCACCGCCAAGAACAGGCAAGACAATGCTCTTGCAGCACATAGCGAACAGCATAACGGCAAACCACAAAGAGATAATCCTCATAGTGCTGTTAATCGACGAGAGACCCGAAGAGGTTACCGATATGATTCGGTCTGTAAAGGGTGAGGTGATAAGCTCGACGTTCGATGAACCGGCAACAAGACATGTTCAGGTTGCAGAGATCGTGATAGAGAAGGCCAAGCGACTCGTTGAACACAAAAGGGATGTGGTTATTCTCCTCGATAGCATAACAAGGCTTGCAAGGGCATACAATACGGTAGTTCCGTCGAGCGGCAAGATTCTCTCAGGTGGTATTGATGCCTCGGCAATGCAGAAGCCAAGAAGGTTTTTCGGTTCTGCAAAAAACATTGAAGAAGGCGGCAGTCTTACTATAGTTGCAACTGCACTTATAGACACGGGCAGCAGGATGGACGAGGTCATATTCGAAGAATTCAAGGGAACAGGGAACATGGAAATATATCTGGACAGGAAACTTGCCGAGAAAAGGGTTTTCCCTGCTATTGATATAAACAAATCAGGAACAAGAAAAGAAGAACTGCTGATAGAAAACGGTGATTTGTCAAGAATATGGCTATTGAGAAAGGTTTTACAACCCATGAACCCGGTTGACGCTATGGAGTTTTTGCTTGAAAAACTTGCAGATGCCGATTCAAATAAAGATTTTATAAATTCTATGAGTAAAGGAGTTTGAACATGAAAAAGGGAATTCATCCGGATTTAAAGAAGGCGACGGTGAAATGTGCGTGCGGAAACACATTCGAGACACTATCGGTGAGAGAAAAGATCAACGTTGAAATATGTGCTAAATGTCACCCTATCTTTACGGGGAAGGAAAAGCGCATTGATTCAACCGGACAGGTTGAGAAATACGAAAAGAGGTATGGCAAGAAAACCGCCTGATGTTTGATAAATTACAAGAAATAGAAAACCGCTTCGAAGAGATCGAGTGCGAGCTGGCAAAGCCCGAGACAATCTCCAATATGGAGGTTTATAAAAAGCTTGCCAAGGAGTATACAGACCTCAAAGAGATTGTAGAGCCCTTCAGAAACTGGAAAAAAACAAAAGAAGAGGCAGAAAACATGCTGGAAATGCTTAAATCTGAAACACAAGAAGAGATGAAGGTGTTGATCAGGGAAGAGGTGAACCAACTGTCGGCCGCAAAAGAAGAGCTTGAAGCGATGCTACGCGAAAGATTGCTGAGTAAACACGAGAAAACCGTTAACAACACCTTTCTCGAGATAAGGGCAGGTACTGGTGGTGAAGAGGCTGCGCTGTTTGCGAGAGACCTTTTTACGATGTATACGAGATATGCAGAAAAGATGAGATGGAAAACAGAACTAATGGCGGCGAGCATATCAGACCTCGGAGGGTTCAAAGAGGTTGTCATGGCTATCGAGGCCAAGGATGCATACAATCAATTAAGATACGAAAGCGGTGTTCACAGGGTTCAAAGGGTACCTGTAACAGAGGCTCAGGGCAGAATTCACACGTCTGCCGTTACTGTGGCGGTTCTTCCTGAGCCCGAAGAGACGGAGCTTAACATAAGTCCGGAAGACCTGAAGATCGATGTTTTCAGATCAAGCGGTCCGGGTGGACAACACGTTAACACTACAGATTCAGCGGTCAGGATAACACATATACCGACCGGATTGGTTGTGACCTGTCAGGACGAAAAATCACAACACAAAAACAAGGCAAAGGCAATAAGGGTTTTAAGAACGAGACTCAAAGAGAAGATGGAGGCAGAAAAGGAACTCGAAATATCGGAAGAGAGAAAAAAACAGGTTGGCAGTGGTGACAGAAGTGAAAGAATAAGAACGTATAACTTCCCGCAAGGAAGGGTCACCGATCACAGGATAGGGCTGACGCTTTACAAGCTTCAGCATGTTTTAGATGGAAACCTTGAAGATATAGTAAATCCTCTCGTTGCACACTTTCAATCGGAGTCTTTAAAAGCAGGTTAATTTTTGTTGCGGATCAGAGATATTGCCTTTAAAAAACACAGCGTTACAATGCTTGAGCTCATCAACATTGTTGCATTTGTGTTGAACATGAGCAAAGAGCAGGTTTTTGTCAATGCAGACAAAGAGATAGAAGATAGAGATGCCCTTGAAATAGAAAGGCTTTTAGCGTTACGTCACAAGGGCATGCCCCTTGCGTATATAACCAAGACGAAGGAGTTTTTTTCAGAGACGTTTTATGTAGACGAAAGGGTGCTTGTGCCAAGACCAGAGACCGAGATGCTTGTAGAAGAGGCCATAAGGATTATAGGTGAGAAAAAACACCCCGTTTCCGTACTGGATATCGGAACAGGGTCTGGAATAATCGGTTTGACAGTTGCAAAAAATACGAAACAACATGTAATTTGTACAGATATTTCTTTCGATGCACTCACCGTTGCTAAAACAAATGCAGAGATATTAGGTGTGACAGACCTGGTGGAATTTGTCTGTAGTGATCTTCTGTTGGGTATCAAAAAAGGCGTGATGTTTGATATAATTCTTGCCAATCTCCCTTATGTACCCTGCGAAGAATGTGATAATTTAATGCGGGATGTTAAAGACTTTGAGCCCATGATAGCCCTTAACGGGGGCGAGGAAGGCATCAATATATATAGAAGGCTCATCAATATGCTCCCCTATTTTCTTAAGAAAGAAGCGGGATGCGTCTTGTGCGAGATTGACGGTGCCAAACAGGCTGTAAATATGTGTAGAAATTTTATGCGGTTGGGGATGAATGCAGAAGTCAAGACCGATTTGAGCAAAGCAGAAAGGGTTGTTATAGGGACATGGACAGATTTGTAATAGAAGGCGGCGAAAGATTAAACGGAACGGTCGTAATAAGCGGTTCGAAAAACGCTGTATTACCGCTTCTCGCAGCTACCTTGCTGCAGGGCGGTGAATACAGAATAAATAATGTCCCCCGATTAAAAGATGTTTATACCATGACCAAACTAATAAATTTGCTCGGCGGACAAACAGAGTGGATCGATGACCATTCCATCAGGGTCGATACAAGAGGCGTTGATAACCACATTGCACCGTATGAGATTGTAAAAGAGATGCGCGCCTCTGTGTTGGTGCTTGGTTCCCTCATAGGAGGTTTAAGGCGGGCGACAGTGTCTTATCCTGGGGGTTGTGCGATAGGGGAGAGGCCGATAGATCTGCATTTAAAGGGCTTATCGGCGTTAGGCTGTGAAGTGGGTTTGAGAGAAGGTTATGTTGATGTAACAGCGAAGAAATTAAGAGGCGCGCGCATTAATTTCGATAAAACTACGGTCGGTGGTACTGAAAATATAATGATGGCAGCAGTCAAGGCAAAAGGCGAAACGGTAATTGAAAACGCCGCTTGTGAGCCTGAGATCATTGACCTTGCACATATGTTGAGGCGAATGGGCGCAAAGATCAAGGGGGAAGGCACGGAGGTTATTAAAATCAACGGTGTGGATCAACTGGTTCCATGTAATTATGATGTTATACCGGACAGGATCGAAACAGGCACTTTTCTTGTTGCGTGTGGCATAACAAGGGGCAACATAGAAATAGAAGGCTGTGTGCCTTCGCATGTGCAGCCTGTTATAAAAAAGCTGAGAGAAGCGGGAATGGACATCATAGAAAACGAGAGCACGATAAAGGCCTCGATGTCAAAAAAAAGGGCAAATGCAGTGGATATAAGAACCGCACCATACCCCGGTTTTCCGACAGACATGCAGGCGCAGATTATGGCGCTTATGAGCACAGCAAGGGGTGCAAGCGCTATAACAGAAACGATATTCGAAAACAGGATGATGCATGCGGCGGAATTGAGGAGAATGGGTGCGGATATAAGGGTAATAGGCAATACTGCCATTGTGAAGGGCGTTAAAATGTTGACAGGGGCAAAGGTTATGGCAACGGATTTAAGGGCGAGCGCTTCTCTCATTCTCGCAGGCCTTACAGCATACGGCATTACAGAGGTTTCAAGGATTTACCATATAGACAGAGGATATGAATCGATTGAAGGAAAGTTGAGAGGACTCGGTGCGAAAATAGAGAGGAGGAAAAATGAAAATCTGGGATCTTGAAAGAGAGCACGATGAGCTTCTATCCTCAATTTTTGAAGGTAGAGAAAAAAAGAAGAAGAACATAAAAGTCGTTGTCGAAGCAGTAAAGAACGAAATACTTGCAAAGGGAGAGAAAGCCCTTGTCGAGTTTTCGAAAAGATGGGATGGATGGAGGCAGGATTATAGTCTTAAGGTTTCGGAAGAAGAACTTATCAAAAGTGCATCTGAAATTAAAAAAAAGGACAAGGACATCCTGCGAGGCATGATAAAAAATGTTTTGTTGTATCATAGGTCACAGGGGGGCAGACCGAGGACATACAAGAGGAAAGGCCTCCATGTGAAAGAAACGTTTGTGCCTGTTGAGAGCGCACTGGTTTATGTGCCTGGTGGCAAGGCTGCATACCCATCTTCTTTGATTATGGGGGTCGTGCCGGCCATGGTCGCGGGCGTAAAGAGGATATGTGTTGCTACGCCTTCGGTGGACGGCAAACTGAACCCATATGTGGCGGCAGCGTGTGTGTTGTTGAATGTAAACGAGGTTTACAGGATAGGCGGTGCGCAGGCCATCTATGCGTTTGCTTATGGGGTGGGCAGCATACCAAAGGTGGATATGATTGTGGGCCCCGGAAATGCCTATGTCGATGAGGCGAAAAGGGATGTATACGGTATGGTTGGCATTGATATGCTTGCAGGACCTACGGAGCTGGTCGTGTTGTGCACATATGCGTTTTCTCCGGATATAATAGCATGGGATATGTTTTCGCAGGGGGAACACGATGAAATGGCAACCGTTGGGCTGTTCTCGCCATCTAAGGAACACATCTATGAGGTGATGAAGAGCATAGAGCGTCTTATCGTTATAAACGAGAGAAAGGACGTGATAGAAAAGGCTTTGAGGGAAAACAGCTTCCTTGTACACTATAAAAACATCGAAACAGCCGCAAAAACAATAAACAGCATTGCACCGGAACACATGGAGCTTATCGGCGATGAAGGCGTGTCAGAAAAGATACTTTACCCAGGTATTGTCTATGTAGGTGCACATACACCTGTTGCGATGGGTGACTACTACATTGGCACAAATCATGTTTTGCCTACCGGTGGAGCAGGGAGGTTTACAGCAGGGTTGTCTGTCGACAGGTTTACAAAAAGAAAGGTTGTTGTTAAAATAGATGAACAATTTTTGAACAGATATGGAGATAAGGCTGTAAAAATGGCACGCATTGAAGGTCTTTATGCACATGGAGAGTCTATAAAGGCAAGAAAGGGGCTGTAGTTATGAAGTTAAAGATAGGATTACCAAAAGGGAGTCTTCAGGAAACCACATTCAAACTTTTTAAAAATGCAGGCTATAACATAAAATTGCTTGAAAGGTCTTATGTGCCTGTTGTTGATGACCCGGAACTCGAAGGGCTTGTCATAAGGGCTCAGGAGATGGCGAGATACGTTGAAGATGGGATACTCGATATGGGTATTACAGGCTATGACTGGGTGCTTGAACAGGATGCAAAGGTGGTCGAGCTCGTGCGGTTGAAATATGGCAAGGTAGGCTTCAGGGGCGTTAAATGGGTTGTTGCGGTGCCTGCAGATTCGCCGATCACAACCCTGGATGACCTAAAAGGAAAGAAAATAGCGACAGAACTCGTCGGTTTTACAAAGAGATTTCTTAAAAAAAGGGGTATCGATGCTTCTGTTGAATTTTCCTGGGGTGCCACAGAGGTGAAACCACCCCTTCTGGCCGATGCCATAGTTGAGGTGACAGAAACGGGTGCATCTTTAAGGGCAAACAATTTAAGAATAATAGATACCATTCTCGAATCTGAGACCGTTTTGATTGCAAACAAAAACGCCTGGAAGGACAAGTGGAAAAAGAGGAAGATGGAGAATATAACCATATTGCTTAAAGGCGCCTTGCTCGCAGAGGAAAAGGTTGGTCTTAAGATGAATGTGCCAAGGACGAGGCTCGAAGAGGTGTTGAAGATACTTCCATCCCTTCAGACGCCCACCGTTTCAAACCTGTCAGACAAGGATTGGCTGGCAATAGAAGTGATTATAGACGAAAAGACGGTAAGGGATATTATCCCTGACCTGAAGAGATCAGGTGCGCAGGGCATCGTTGAGTATCCGTTAAGCAAGGTGATACCGTAAAGACGGTCTTGGTGGGTTGGGATCAAGCAGAAGACAAAAAATATGGACATAGGGGGATGCATGAAAAGAGAAGCATCAGCGGAAAGAAAAACAAAAGAAACGCATATCAAGGTTCATTGGGTGATTGATGGCGAAGGAAAATATGATATCGAAACAGGCGTACCCTTCTTTGACCACATGATGCACCTGTTTGCAAAACATGGTTTTTTCGATCTTACCCTCTATGCGAAAGGCGATACAGAGGTTGACTACCACCATACCGTAGAAGACATAGGAATTACAATGGGCAGGTCCTTAAAAGAAGCGCTGGAGGGTTTTGAGGGCATTAAACGTTATGGCTCGGCAATTATTCCAATGGATGAATCCCTATGTCTTTTTGCCGTCGATGTCGGTGGAAGGCCCAATCTTGTTTTAAACGGCGTTATCGAGGGGAAAATAGGTGTTTTTGATACAGAGGTTATAAAGGAATTTTTCAAGGGATTTGTGAACGAATCGAAGATGACGCTCCACATCAATCTGCTGTATGGCGAAAACCTTCACCACAAGGTCGAAGCCGTTTTCAAAGCGTTCGGAAGGGCATTAAAAGATGCTATATCGATCGATGAAAGCATAAAAGGCGCACTATCAACAAAGGGAATCCTGTAAATAAGAGCCGGAAAACCTTGATACGGTGAACAACCAAAACGTAAAACAACTTGTATCTTGAGATAATAATTTTTGTGGTGGGGATATGATAGCGATTGTGGATTACGGCATGGGAAATCTAAGAAGCGTTGCCAATGCCATTAAAAAATTAGATGGAGACTTTGTAATCACCAAGAAAAAGGACGTTATTAAAGATTCAACCGCTGTTGTGTTGCCCGGTGTTGGTGCGTTTGGCAAGTGCATAGAAAATCTAAAAAAACTCGAGCTTTTTGATATGCTTAAGGATTTGATATTGAATGATAAGCGATATCTTGGGATATGTTTGGGGATGCAGGTATTGTTTGATGCAAGTGAGGAGGCCCCGGGTATTAGCGGCATGGGTATAATCAAAGGCAATGTAGCAAAATTCAAAGGTGATGTTAAAGTACCTCACATGGGATGGAACAGCATAGAGGTTCAAAAAGATAACCCCATTTTTAACGGTATAAAAAGTGGAGAGCATTTTTATTTTGTCCATTCATATTACTGTGAGCCAGAAGAGGATGTAACAGCTACGAAAACCTTTTATGGAAAAGACTTTACATCCTCTGTCCAAAAAGGCAATCTATTTGCCTGCCAATTTCACCCTGAAAAGAGTCAAAAGGAAGGCATTCGTCTACTTAGAAACTTTGTGGAACTAAGCAGGAAAGGCTAATATATACTGTCGTCAGCAGAAACCGAGGCATGAGCTGGCATTAGAGCGTTCTGTAAGTAAAGTAGTTGACAGGTAAATGCAAAATATATTATTTTAAACAAAACAAGGTGTTAGGGGTGCCCTTTTGGCTGAGAAAACACCCTTTAACTTGAACCGGATAATGCCGGCGTAAGGAAACACTGAACTAAAAGTCATTAGTTTAACGGGCGCGGTTTTCTTTATGCCGTAGCCCGTTTTTTTGTATGGGGAGGTGCAGTGAAAAGCAAAAAAGACCTTTTTATAAACATGTGCAGGGGGATATATTGTTTTGCAGACACGGTACATATATGCAAAAGGCTGCTTGATGGAGGTGCAAAGGTCATTCAGTTCAGAGATAAATGCGCTGATGACAATGCATTTTACCATAAAGCAGCCGAAATGTTGTCTCTTGTTAGACAATACGATGATACTATATTCATTGTAAATGACCGTGTAGATGTTGCTCTTCAGATAGGCGCAGACGGCATACATGTTGGCCAAAAAGATGAGGATTTTCATGAAGTGCTCGCACGCTTGCCAGCCGATATGATTGCAGGTGTTTCAGCTAATACCGTAGGCCAGGCGATAGAGGCTGAAAGGGCCGGCGCAAGCTATATTGGAGCAGGTTCTGTTTTTCCGACACCTACAAAATCAGATGCTATAGTGATCGGGATCGACACCCTAAGTGATATCGTAAAAAACGTAAACATACCTGTTGTTGCAATAGGCGGGATTACAATGCAAAACATCCGACAGGTGGTAAAAACCGGTGCACACTATTTCGCCATGATTTCTGAGGTTAACAATGCTGAAGACATCTCTACACGATTAAAAGAGCTGTCCGAAATATTAATTCAAGGAGATTGATATGGAACTGAACGAAGTAATTATAACCAAAGCGATTATCGATAGGTATTATGAGAAGCTCACAAAAAATCTTGAAACAGACGTTGCTATTGTCGGTGGTGGTCCTTCTGGTTTAGTTGCGGGATATTATCTGGCGAGTGCAGGCAAGAGGGTTGCCCTTTATGAAAGGAAATTGAGCATGGGCGGTGGCGTCTGGGGCGGCGGCATGATGTTTAACGAGATTGTTGTGCAGGAATCAGCAATCCATATTCTTGAGGAGTTTGGGGTAAAATACCGCAAATATCAGGACGATTATTATACGTCAGATGCCGTTGAAACTGCTTCTGTTCTGACTGCCAAGGCGGTTCAGGCAGGCGTTACTGTATTTAACTGCGTTAGCGTTGAGGATGTTATGATGCGAACAGACAGGATAATAGGACTGGTGCTGAACTGGTCCCCGGTTGAAATGGCAGGGCTTCATATCGACCCGCTTACGGTGCGCACAAGGTTTGTGATAGATGCGACTGGACATGCTGTAGAGGTGGTCAAGGTTGTGTTTGCAAAGGTTCCCGGTAGGTTACTTACAGATTCGGGGAAGATTGAAGGTGAAAAATCCATGTGGTCAGAAAAGGCAGAGGCGCTCACGCTTGAAAACACAAAAGAGGTGTTTCCCGGACTATACGTGGCAGGTATGGCAGCTAATGCTACATTCGGTGGACCCAGAATGGGCCCGATTTTTGGGGGCATGCTGCTTTCCGGAGAAATGGTGGCGAAAAAATTGTTGAAAAGGCTTTAGCGTCAGCGCAAAAACCCATTTCATTTCAGCCCGAACAATTTCGGCAGGTACAAGGAAAGAGACGGAAAGGCCATCGTAATAAGAAGCGCTACGAACATTATAGCTATAAACGGAATAACGGATTTTGAGATTTTCTCAAGCGAAAGATTGGCGATATT
>ENA-UOYA01000473-UOYA01000473.1-activated-sludge-metagenome-genome-assembly--contig:-NODE-473-length-52354-cov-80.185051_pt1 | contig 52354 bp, 58 predicted proteins | sample MGYA00238163_ERZ764804 | MGnify/ENA primary metagenome ERZ764804 (study PRJEB28919, sample SAMN05720223) | activated sludge metagenome | isolation source: Anaerobic digester | place: Hong Kong...
CCCACTCACTACAAAAGGCAAGCCCCGAAGGGGCATTATTATGATTATTAATGATCTTAGATCATTATTGATCACAATGCACGCGAATTCACACTGTGAATTTGACTTCTTTTTGAATTTTAAGGTCGTGATACATTGAAAATAGAAAATTGCGACCAATGCTACAATCTTTTCCGCGACCCTGTTGAAGGGTGGGTGTGTGACCAGACCATGCAACCGGTATTTATGATGCATGCGTGTCCCATGGAAGACGACCGTGTAAGAACAGACCTGGACCCATGCTATGTATGGTTTCCATCTGCAGGATATGCATTATCGCATTGCAGGAACGCTGCATATGGCAGGCCGTGCCAGTTCATGTGTGGCAATGCATGTAATATCACCAGGACAGATATCCGGCATATGGCATACTGCCCACTCCCAAGACTTGACCCGGAAACACTGAAAACTTTAAAACCAAAGGCCAACTATGATATATTGCGAATACGGTGAGGTAACATGCAAGAAGAATGGATGACAAGTAAAAACAAACAGTTAGGGGGGATGGTAAAAGTCGCTCCCTATATCGAACAGGCGGAGTATAAGAAATACCTAATTACCCATGAACAGGACGTGTGCGAAACCAGACAGTTTGGATTCTATGCATGCCAGGAATGTGAACACGCAATAATAGGCGAACCGGTATCATGGCATAAAATGTACTTTTGTTCATGGAAATGTCTGAAGATGTACATGGATGCAAGGGAAGAGCAGTAAATGGTGAAACACATGGATGAAACAGAATTTGACCAGATTAAGACCAGAATCAAAGACCTTGCTGCGATGAACGCAGTTGACAACGCAGCACGTATTGAACGGGTAGCAATCGAGGAAGCACTTCTCGAATCTCCCTATAAATCCCACCTGTATACCGAACAGATGTTTGACCACCTCATCTTCCTGGAACTAATCGAAGTCAATGCAAACCTGGCACGACTGATCGCCATGTTGTCACCAGACGCACGTGAAGGGGTCTGTATTGGAGGATCGTGCAATGGGCATACATCACATGCCCCACCAACAAACACTGAAATAGAAGAGGCCTATAGATGCGATGATGATGTGCCGGCAAGGAAGCGTGGGCGGACAAAGTCCGCAACCCGCGGGTGATTTAAATACCCGCGGGAATGAAGTGATACATATGTCTACGGTACATGTACGTGTGGAAATGGTGGAAGTCGCATCGCCCGACGGGACGGCTGTCCAGGGATACCGGGCGTATGCAGCTGATATCGGTCTGTCAGCAGAGGGAACATCGCTTGATGACTGCATAACAACGATTAAATCGGCAGTCAGCGCGTATCTCGGAAAACCTGCAAATCTTAACTGGATGAGAGCGGAATTCAGGCTCTCAACCGAGTAACTTTTTATAATTTTAGTATAAGTGATACCTATGGAAATTGCATATGTAGTGGAAACTACAAACGGAACAACATGGAAAGCAACATGCTCCGACCCACATCTCGAAACAGAGGGGCCTGATATCCTGTCAGTAAGTAGGAGCATGGCAGAAAAGATTGAATCATGGATTGTGAATACATTCGGGACCCCGAAAAAAGTGGTGGTTGAAGTCCCGAAGATAAAAGCCAAAATAAAAGCAAACATTGTTGTAAGGCCCGAAACTCCGCTGACGGAGTATACCCCGCCCGAACCGGTAAGGATTGAAAACAAGGTGTATGGTCCGTGTGCATATCTGTCTGACGGGAAGGGGGTTCTCCCTGTCGGTGAATGCGAAGCCAGATCGATGGACCCTGCAGACACTCCAGGTATCAGGGTGGATGCTGATGGCATGTGCATGGCAGAGTTTGAAAAATGTACATATTACAAACCGCTGATGCAGATATCCGTGCAGGATGACGATGACTTCGAGGATGTTGATGACAACATCAATGAATATGAGTGACCATGCCATTTTCAAAACGAAAGACGCGTGTAAAAAACGCGACAAAAACTGTAGTGAATGGAACGGCGTTCTCATCAAAAGCGGAAGGGTACTATTACACCGTGCTGCTTGAAAAACTAAAGACAGGAGAGATACAAAAAATAGAGTTGCAGATCCCGTTCGAACTCCAGCCCCAGTACAAGAAATGTCAGGCACACGGGTGTGATTTCATCTGGGTGAGACCGGGGGATGAGAAAGATCCAAATTACAAGCGGTATTATTCAGCAAAGACATGCCCAAAGTGCAACGCACCACTCAAACTCCATCGCGAAATGTTATATGTCTGTGATTTTGTCGTTACTGATGCGTATGGAAAGAAGCATGTAATTGATGTCAAATCAAGTGCACATTTTCAGACCGAAGTCTTTAAACTGAAGAAAAAGATTTTTGAGTTTCGATATCCAGACAAATTGCTGGAAGAAGTTTATCCAAAAGTCCCAAAAGGATGGACGGGTGAAAAAGTTATTTAAAAATAATTCATTTGTGGTGCTTTTCTTTCTCCCCCTGGGAACTCGTTTACGAATGTCATTTGTTGCCACTTTTCAACGCAATATTCGAGATAATCTGCATCCATCTCCCACTTTTTAATTTTTTGTATCTGGTCGTTTGTCAAATCCCGCCATTCTATTTTTGTGACCATTTGATTTTCTGGTGATGCCACTGTAGTGGATTTCTCCCAGTATGTTTTACTTGGAGTTTTTACCTGGGTCCAGATATTATCAAATTTCTTCGTCTGGGGAGTAATGAGATACAATCTCTTACCCCATAGAGGATCCCATATTAATTCCAAATTCCAGTTTCCATCATCATATGTATATGTTGCATGTAACAGGGGCATTGGGGTAATCATACCACACACATCTTTCTTTTTGTGTGAACTTCCAAAAGACCCAAAATTTATGTCTTGCATAAGAGTTTCATAAATGTAAAATTTTACACTAGCGAGATTTTGCATAAATTGGTCATATGCTTGTTGTGCGGCTGCGTCGCCTCTATCCGCAGCAGCTTTAACAATTTTTACAGAATTAACAAATTCAGATGTGTATCGTATAATCGATTCCCCCGATTTTGGTTCATAATCTCCTGGTTCTGTGATACTAGAATCAACATAGGAAGATTTTGTTGCAATCTGGTGTAACTCTGCTTCTGATGCAACTTCGGGGTATGTTTTGTACGTATGGAATCTCCAGGGCCACTGTGCATATTTAGTCTGCGGATATTGTGTACGAAGTTGCTGGAACGAATCCCAGGTAACACCAGTAAAAGAAAACATCCCATATTTGAAGTTATATTGTGGCACGATAATGAGACTTTCATTTTCGTGTCTTGATACCATTGTCGGAAGACATCCGGATATAGAACAGTTTTCAAAGTATACTTCTCCAATTGCAGGTGTTACGGGATTTATGTTATGATTTGCTGAATTTATGTAGGGGCATGATGCAGGCCGCAAAATTACATCCCACCCGGCATCACTACCATCACACCCCTTCAATAATGGAATCCTGGCATATGTTGAATAAACAGTTCCACACCCGGACCTGCCAAAGAATTCTTCTTCGTAATATGCTGCACCAACAGAATACATATGCGGATAATACAATGTAGGAGCCTCAGCAAGATTAAACCCGGTTGGATTATCACCAGCTGCGTTGCCAGCCTGGAAGAATCCGGGTCTGTCAAGGTGTATCTGGCACGGTTTCATTAAATTTGAATTCCGCCAGGGTTCTTCGTATTCCCACCATGACTGAGGGTCAAATGCTTGCATATTTGCAAGGCTTGGTTGCACATTCCCAGTTCCAGAAGCACCATAATAGTTCCGGGTAAACAAATCGCATTGTGCAAATAATAAATCCATTTCCATTGCAAGTTCGCGACCAGAATCGGATCCAGACATGGGATACCATTCAGATCTCCATGACCTGATATTATATGGCATTTGAACAGTTGTATTTGTATTTGGGCCGTTGTATATTGGGGTTGGTCTATCTAAAGTTGTATCAATTCGAAGCTCCATTTTAGAAAGAGTTCTGTTTCCATGACAATTTAAATAATAATATTCGGTTGTTGGTGCTGCAGAAGAGTTTCCATATTTAGTTAAAATTGCCCGGTCGCCTCCTATGGTATATGTCCAGGCAGATTTCCAAGATGCTTTATTATAAGTTCCTGATGCTCCCTTTCCTTGGTATGCGGTTGTATCAATGTCATATCGCCAGATTGTATTATAAGAATATGTAGATGGCAGGTAAGGACCAATTCTTCCAACATCCAACCCTTCTGGAATTGGAGTGTACCCGCTTGGCATTTCTGATGTCTCTCTCCAGTAAAAGTACAAATATTCTGGAGATGAGAATGATATCCCTTCCCAATGATTAGATGGATATGAATTGAATCTATCTACACCAAACCAGGTGCCACAACATGCATATACATTGCCATATGTATCAACATCCAATTTTAATGGCGGATTAATAATAGTATATGTGCACGGCCCCCTGGTGTTGGAATCTACATAATATTTCCCTCTAAATCCACGGGTTCCAGGAACAAATGGCAAGTAATCCCATAACTTCCATTTTGATTTCTTGTTAAAACAAATTATGAACATCCGGGCTCTTGGAAGCCCGCACCGATACATTCTATCAGTGGTTTCTGCATATGTCCCTGCATGTGGGGGAACGTATTGTCTGGGAAAATATCCGGGGTCATATATTGGATATGCTGTTGGAGTAGTGGTGCTGCCATATGGGTATGTGTCGTCATATTGAACGCCAATACGGCATTCATACCCCATATAATTGACATTTGCAACTTTGTTTGGGTATACATCTGCATAATGCCATCCAATCTGGAGCAAACACCACAGATTTCCTTTTGAGTCTTCTTTGATATCTCTAACAGCAATGTTTGCAGGATCGGCAGGACCAGCCATATTTTTCCATGGCAATTGTGTAGTAATATCGGCAAGTGCGAGAGTCCCAGCATATACCGGGCCAAGAACCCCGGAATATGATGCTGGGCGGATATAACTTGATGCCTCATTCCGGTCACCGCCCACATATGATGCAACGTGGGTAGCATACGATTTGGGGATATCAAAATAATTCGGGGATGCTGCAGTAACCATGGATTCAAAATTTAAATACCGGTCATACCACCATCGATTTACCCATAGCGGAGCATTAACATTCAGTTCATATGGATCTACACGCTCTGTTGAAATGTTCTTGATTATTTTGAATATAATCGGTTCCAAATCAATGTTATCGAGAATGCTACCATTTTCATCCAATTTAATAAGATGAATTGCAGAATCAACAACTCTATCTTTCCATTCTTCAGTAATAGGATCCCAGACATACGAATGGCGAAACGCCTGTTTCGATGTCCAGAATTCTAATTTATCTTCTGTTACTGGGAACATCCCTGTAGGATTCATACCACCAGATACAGCAATATAAGACCCGATTTGCGGAGTTCCGCATTGAATCCCATAATTCCCGCCGTTAAACGAATCAAATGCAAGCATGGATGCAAGTTCTGGTGCCCCGGACTGCATCCCTATTTTGATATTTGAATCAAACTGGAACTGGCTTGTATCCATTATCGAATCATCCTCACCCAAGTCTTTGCCCCGGTTCTTATGTTTTGGACTTTTGCTGCAACCCCAGTTTCACTTGTTATAATCACACGTGACAACTCCTGGTTTCTGTGCCGCTGACTGGTGACATCCTTGGTGTCACGCACGAATTCGAGAATGTCATTAAAGGATGTTCCCGGGGTTCCAAAGTATATATCCGGCGCTCCCCGCTGGGGTTTCACGGTTTTTTGAATAACAAACTTCTGCTTTATCTTATACCAGTGTTTTGGCTGACCGGAAGGAGTATTTTTTGGAATCTGAACCCATTCGGATTCCGGTTGCGGAGATGTGTTTGTGGATGCATAATCAAACCAGTGGGTTGGATACCATGTTGCAACAGTTGTATCAAATCTACCCTTTGTTGCAACCTGTATGTAGATGATGTCGCCTGGGTACAATCCATCCGGCACTTTCCACGGGTCGTAACTGAAATATGTAAGGTTCCCGGTAACAGGAAGTGCGGACAGTCGCATATGACCTTCAGCAACCTTGTCAAGGGTATCGATATCAGCAACACCTTTCACAACAACCTGGGCGGGGATATATCCGTACTTGTAATACGGGGAATCACGTGCAACATCCTCATAATGTTCCCCGGTCTGATCCATGTAATAATACGTCTCGGGGAACACGATTGCATGCTTGTGGTGAGGGTATTTCTCTGTCCAGGGGATCTTGTCTGGGGTAAGCCCCTTTGGGCATATCTCTGAAAACTGCATATCATTCTTGATGTTTTTACATGCAAGAACCGGGCATGGGGACGTGCTGTCAAAACACACCGGGCATGCAGTTCCGTCTGATGTAATCAGATCACTGTGTTTGAACGCAACCCCGTTTGATACCATGTCCTTTGCGAGTTCGCAAAAGTCGGTTATTTTTTCATTTGCATCACACCCTCCGAACGGGCATCCGGTAGTCCACCCGATCTTTCCGATTCTGGTGCCAGCATGCTGACACGACGCACATGCACATGCAGGAACCCCTCGTACAATATCCTGCAGGTAGTAATGATATGGTTCGTTGTCTGTGACATAGGAGCATACCCGGTAGTAAATGCGTTCAGACCCGATCCATACAAACCCTTTCTCTGCAACAAGGTTCTTTTCAAATGTAAGATACGATGAAACGGATATTTTGCATTCCCCGTATAAGACATCATCATAAATTGCAGATGTCTCCGGCTCTGTGCCGTATGCATTGATGTTCCGGTTGCTGGTGTACGTTGCAGTCTGCACCGATTCTATCCAATGAACCGGCCTTTGGTACAACGATGCAACAATAACCCCGGTGGTATTATAATTCTGAACCGACTGGAAATATGGTACAACTGTTGTATCATCAAGATCGCCGTTTTCCCAACTTGCTACGTGGATGCCAGGGAGAAAGTATACTCCGGATATTTTGAGTTTTTCTTTGTTTATGTATACTGTAGTGTTTGGAGTAGGAAGATCCAACAGATAGTTTGTGGGGGATGCGGGAAAATAGTAATAATATAATGAATCAGGTGACATTTCCGGGCGTTTTAACTGGGTATCTTTCATTTCAATGACTCTTGGTGCAGCATTCCAGTCTCCTATTTCGGCGTCCATCTGCACCTGCTTGATTCCAAGTTCCGATTCTGCCCCGAATACTGTTATGGATGTGGCGAGTTTTCCGTAATCTATGGTAACATTGAAGTTTGCAAAGTCTTTCCATTCAGTGAGCGATTTGCACGGGAGAATGTCTGCCTCACTCTGGTATGGGAGATTTGTAAACGTGTCTCTGTAAAATGCCTTTACCGTCTTTATGTAATTCCCGTTGTCATACCCACAGAAAACAGTGAAATCAAGCCCGAGAATATTGCATATTGTGGTGATGTGTGAGATATAGGTGCCGTTTCGCAGGATGTATGAGATGTACCGGGGGGATGTATCAAAATCAGGTGGATATTCAAACGTCCACCCATCGGGAATGAGATAGTCTTTGATAAGGGATATTGCGTTGACCTGCCTGAATTCACTCGGCATTTTGACAATATTGTTTCTCAGTTCCCTGGCATATGACTCTGCGGTAATGGTAAGGGTAAGCCGGTCTCCGGCGATTTTTGATTCTGTGATGATCCCGTAAAATCCAGCCTGTCCAATATCAATTTTACACCCCTCCTTAAACAGGTCGAGATCTGCCTGTTTCTCCACAACCACAGTCGATTTAAATATATCAACTGCTTTTGCGTTATATTCAAAAGAGTAGTTTTTAAAGAACGCCATAATAATAATGGCATTTGGTATAAAAAAAGAATTACAATTTATAATGCCCTTTTAACTGGCATATTGCAAGCCCAAGGCGGATTGATATGGTGTTTCCCTGACCTCCGATGATATTTGATGAATACCCGGTTATAAGCACCGGATATGCACGGGACGATAACAGAAGAATTAGCGGAGACTGCCTGCATTCCTCCTTAATAAGGGATTTTGTTGTTCTCAAATCCTCTATAATAATATCCCTGCTATAGGTCTGTTTTGTCTGCCCCTGTGTTCCAGTTGACATGGTTACCATTCCAAGCCCGTCAAACCACACTCCTGCTATGGTGATGGTTCCGGATTCAACAAACCCAATATCCCATCCTATCTGCAGTTCTTCAGGCAGTGGGATGAGTATGGGGGATGCAGTAAACCCCTTGTCAACAGACTGGATACCCCCGCGATAAATGCACGACGTGTCTGATGACTGCTCTGTTTCAGTGAGGTCTATCGCTTCAAAGGTGTAATCATTTACCCCTGCAACTTTGAACTGCCCCCTTACTTCAGGGTCGCTCACCCCATTTGCAGGGACAAACCCAAGTGCAAGCGTCCCTTCTTTTGATGCAGGATATTTCCCACTCTGCCATGTGTATTCATACCATCCTCCCGGCATCAGTAACTCACCTGCACACCGCTTGTTTTACCCATTGTCGTAAGCCATTGCACAAACTGCTGGAACAATGCATATGGGTCAGAGTTAGACATTTCAACTGATATCTGATTTATTGTTGGTTGCTTTAACTTTTCGTCTATTGATGTGAGTTTGTTTAGAATCGCTGTATCCTGCGGTTTTGTTGGTTCTGCCTCAAGCCGCTGTATCTCGCGGCCCTGCAACCAGTTGTATGTTCCTTTGAACACTTCTCCAAACAACCCGTATTTTCCTTCAAGCGGACGGTTTGCAATCTCGTGGGATTTTATGACTTCCCCGGCAAGCCCCGGGATCTCCCCCGATTCTATGTATTTCATAATGCCAGGAATTCCCCCGACTATATCAGATACAGCAGCACCGGCCATACCAAGCGGTCCCATCCCGGCAGACAACGCTGTAGAAACCCCTACTCTTATACCGCCCTCAACCATTTCATTATCACGGAGTCCGGGGATATAGTTCGCCGGTGACAACGGTCCCTTTCCTCTTGTAACCGCATGCCCGACGGCCTGCCCGAAATCCGGTGCAACAAACCCGCCCAGAAACTGGGCGGTATATGGAGCACTTGCTGCAATAACATTGAACCCCATCTGGGCTGCACCCGCAAGTGCAGCTGACTTTGCTATCTCAAGCGGGTCCCCGGATTCCATTCCCCCAAGGACGCCTCCAAGAAGGGTCATTCCAGGGACCCCTTTCATTAGTTCCTTTCCGTATCCGATGATGCGCTCAGGAAGGGATTTTGGTTTTTCTGCACGGAGCCGTTCTTCTTCTTTTAATCCGGACTCGCGTTTCAACTCTTCCGGTCTGATCTCTTCCCTGCCTTTATCCATCATCTCCCGGTATCTGTCACGTGCCCGTGCCCGGCGTTCCTTCTCACTCTCAATGAGTTTGTCATCCCGGAGCCGGTCTCCTTCCTTTGGTTTCCCCGGTTCTGCTGCAGCCTCTTTTGGTTTGAACAGGTCTTTGAACCAGTCCCACATCCCTTTCAGGGTGTCAATTGCTTTCTGAAGAAGTCCCTTTCCGGCATCAAGAATCCCCCTGATTGTGTTCATAAGTCCCTGTGCAACAGCACCAAACCCCTGGGTCCATGCATATATCCCTGCTACAGCAACACCAATCGGGATAAGCGGAGCAAGTCCACCCACAAGTCCAAGCAGTTGTGCAGTTGCAACGGTCCGGAGTGCCCTGAACCCTCCTTCAGACACCCCACTGACCATCTGGTTCCCACGTTCAATGGTCCGCCTGAGCATCTCAATACCGCGTCCTGCAACGGCCCCTATTGCAAGTGCAGGTGCAAGTGGGGCTATCATAGCCCCCACCATCTTTGAGACCATTCCAAGGCCCCCTACGATGCTCTGGGCGATGTCTGTGGACATGATGGTACCATACATGCTCATGATGTTCCCGATGACACCACCCGCCCCTCCGATTATACCACCGTCAGCATAATGGGGAATATCGCGTTTTGATATGACAACCTCCCCTGGAGTGAGCATGGCAAGAACAGAATCGGTATTCCCTACTCCGGGAACCACACCTCCCCGGCTGAACCGTCTGGCCGGTTTTGTAACTGTGGTCTCCCCTGCTTTTACAGGGACGGCTGTTCCTTCAATGTTCACATAGAAATCCGGTTCCGGCTTCTCACCTGATGCAAGAAGGGTTCCTCTGCGAAGCATCCTCCCCCTGTATGCCATTGTGGGTTCTGACTCTTCTGTTGTTGCAAGAGGAGCGGGCGTTGGTGGCTTTGGCGGAACGACCCGCTCTTTCATTACATTGACAAAATCGTTAATGGCACTGGTCATATGCCTTATAGACTCCGGGATCTTTCCCATTGCCTTGAGCCACTGATATGTCTCATAAATGGTTTTTCCAATAACCAGTGCACCGATTGCAAATATAGGGGGGAACTGGCGGACGATGTTTCCGATGTTTACCAGTCCTTTTACAACAGGACCTATATAGGGAATGATCGGCATCAGGAACATGTCTGAAATGTATCCGATTCCTTTGCCGATTGCTTCATGGGTCTTGTTATAGACCTTTGATGTCTGCCCGAATATACGCATGACGTGGGCTGCAATGAGGTATGACGTGGTTGCACCACGGATAGACCTGAGATAGTTCTTCCGTGCCTGGTCCTCCTTCTCAAGCAGTTTCCAGTATCCTTTTGGTGCGGCAGATTCCCAGTCCATCCCGCTCCGTTCTGCTTCAAGTACCCGCTCTGAATACTGCCGCTCTTTTCGTTTCATCTGGATGGGGAGCCCTATGATAGGCAGCCGTTCTGCGATCCGCTGCCAGCCTTTCGGATGGGGGAGTTCACTCAGATACAGTTCACGGAACAGTTTCTCATAATCCGGTTCGGTTGGAGCACCTTCTTCTTCTGCAGCAACAGCCGCCCGGCGGCTCTTCTTTGCACCACTGTCACCATACTGTGTGACCTGTATCTTAATACCATTAAACCATGACTCAAACTTTGACATCGTCGGCTGACACAGGTCAACCCCGCGACATTTCCCTGATGGTCGTGGTTTTGCCGGGGATTTTCTGATTGCAGCATCAATATCATCAGAATTTATAATAGAATCGGGAATCCCACGCGGGTGAGACGAGGGAAACAGCCAGTCTCCGGCACGAGGTTCTTTCTGTGGAGTTCCGGATGATGGTGGGGTTGACGCGGGGGATTTGCGCCTGAACTCCGGTCCAGGAACCGTTTTCGGAACAAGGGCCTTTTCAATAGTATTGAATTTGTCCGCGAACCGCGGAACAGATTCAAACGATTTCCCTGCCTCTTCGAGAATGTTTAACAGTGCTATGGAGTCATTCCATAACATCGTGTCAAGATTCTTCCCGGTGTTGAGCAGTTTCTGGTTAAACCCAATTGGTTTTAAGTCCTGATATATCTTCCCAAACAGGTCTATCGTTGCGGCATCATCCTCAACACCGCCCATCGGGGCACCGGCAAGCATTGCAAGAGACTTGTCATTCCATCCTGCTGATTCGAGTTTGGATATGATGTTCTTGATGACCGGGTGTACTCCGGGCCCTGATGCAGATTCCCAGAGTTCGTGAAGCCGTTCGGTGAAGACTGCAAGTCGTGACGGGTTTTTATCCCAGGTCTCGTCCGGTGTGGGTCCTACCGCACCATATTTCGGGAACACTTTAGACAACGCACGGGCATGCCCGGGTGTGGTTGCACCGATCCCCTGTCGTTCATACCGCTCTTTTGATACGATGTCATAGATGCTTACCCGCCGGGATGCAAGATCAAACAACCGCATTGCAGCTGCATCTTCTGCATTGTCCATCCCTGCTCCTTTGACCGGGCGTGGACCGAACATTTCATTGTATTTTGCGAGTTTCTTTTTCCATCCTTCAAACCCCTTTACAAGGTCCATCTCATGCGCACCGAGCGTGCTTAAATCACGGGTGACATTAATGACAAATCCTTTGACAGAATCCTGGAAGAAGTCTGCATATGCTGCAATCTGCTCTGCGAAGTCTGCATCAACCTTGCTGGAGGTCTTAAAGTCCGCAATGGTTGGAACAAGGTTGCCAGTAGCATCCCGGATGAACCCGGCTATGTCAAGAGTTCCGGAATACTTGTCCCTGGTGTTTACAAACCGCTCTTCAATGAGACTCGGGACAAACCCCATCTGATCTACAAGCTCGACAAACCTGTCCGCAATATCTTTCCCTGTTTTGATAATATCATCAATGGAATGGAGCGTGCCCTGTAAATCTTTTGAAGGGGAAATATCAGGGAACTTCACGTGAGATGTGTCGATTTCATACTTCTTCCCAAGCGCCTGTGCGGCATAATAGTGGGCGACACTCCCCACATGCCCATAATACTCCCCGCCGTTGTATACCTTCCCCAGATTTTTAATCTTGGTTACAGAAGGCCATATTTCTCCGGTGACCGGGTCAACATAATCATGTTCATCCGGTTGTGCTTCGCGGGTAACATTGCGGGCATGTGATGCAAGTGGGAGCGTCCCCTCGGCCAAAAACCGCAGATGTTTGTTTGGAATCACATCGAATCCTCCTCCCGGGCGAGACACCAGCAGTTCCGGCCCGGCTTCACCTACTACTGCGTTTTCACCAGGTTTTAACTTTCCGCCCGTTGCAAGTGCACGGAACCGCATTCCGGCAAACTCTTTTGGAAGGGCCCCAGGATTATATCGTTCGATAGTAATGTTTGATGGAATCTCCCCGTGGAACACTTTCATGAGGTATGAACCAAATGCCACTGAACCCGCCGGGCGGGTAGTCTTTGATGGAACCCATATAATTTTGCATGGTTTCGTTCCGATGGATTCGATCAGTTTGTTCACCTGCGAAATCCCGGACGGGGACAGATACGCCTCATCAAAAAACGCAAGCACTTCATCAGACGAGTTTATCACATCTGCCGTGGTGTAATCCTTCTGATACTGCTTCCCGCTTTTTCTGGAAAGCCATTCCACACGTGCCGGAATCTTGTACTGGAACGTGCCGGTATGATGTGCCCAGTTGGATGCCTGGTATGCAGCACCAAAACTGGTATCGTTCAGTCCCTTGCCAACTTCGGTGGAGGTTATCATCACATTGTTCGGGTCCCAGTATTTGCTGAAGTACTTCCGCATGAACGGTTCGTTGTCCCATGACTTTGATCCGACAATACCAACCCGTTTCACCCCGGGGAGTTCGACCTCTCCTTTGGCAACGCGTTTTACAATATCTTCAGTTTCCTGGGGGAGGTCTGCTATCTTCAGTCCGAACCTGTCACGGAACTTTGATACCACCCGCATAAGGCGGTCATCCTGGGTAACGTGCTGATACAGTCCGCGAAGAGAGTGTTTTGGAGAGAATGGTTTTATCTCGTCTTTCTCAACCGCAATCTTCCGTTCATACCGTTCAAGCCCGCGGGTATACGAATCAATCTCTGCCTTTAACTGTGCCTTGTCGGCACCATACGTCATGATAAGTTCGTCTGCCTTCTCAAACGGGATACCGGCTTCATGGAACGCCCGGCCATAATACCTGCCATATCGTGAGATATAATTTGCACGGACATCTTCATGCTCGGTCATCCGTTCAAGATACCAGTCGTGGTATACCTGATGCAACTGGGACTGTGCCTCCCGTGCAGTTGCAGCAACCACATACGGGCTGTATAACCGGGTTGTATACTCAGTAATAAGATCCGGCCCAGCATCGATATATTTCCGGTACTTCTTCTCAAGTTCTTTTGACCAGTTTCCATACTCCTCTTCAGCGGTAGGACTTGAGAAATCGGCCATCTCAGACTCAAGGTATTCAGCAGCGGATTTGAACGAGTACCCCCCTTCATCAGAGTCTTCCAGGTACCGTGGCAGATGTGTCCTGAAACTGTCACCAGACCACTTTGCACGGATTGTAGTGGGCTTGCCTATACCAGATATAGGGTATGATGAAATAATCGAATCCAGATACTCCTGTGACGCTCTGGTGAGAAGTCTGGGTCTTCGCCTAAGCCCCCCTCCCAGTCTGGCATCAGTACTCCTCCCTGTCTTCTTCCGTGCAAACAGGTGGGCAGCAGTCTGAACCTCGCCGACAAACTCTTTCATTGAGTCGTCAACAATATCGTGTGGGGATATACCAAGCCGTTTTAATGCAGTCTGGACTATCGGAGAGTTCATCCTGGACGGTGTTGTCTGATACTTCTCAATTATTTCAAGTGCGTCAATGGTTTTTTGCAGGTCTTCTTTGCTTACCGGGGAGATGTATGCGTTGGTGCTGCTTACCTCCCGTTTCTTCATCCGTTTCAGATCGTCTGCAAGAATGTCATCAAGACGCGGGGCAATATAACTGGTCAGGTTTCCTCCCGACCATTTATCAAAAAGATGTGCAATAACAATGTCACGGGCAGAAAGGATCTCCTTGTTTGAAAGGCTTTCCAACTCCTCTTTGGTAAGGAAAGACCCTAACTTACGACGGAGGGTTTTAGAGCCTACTCCTTTGAATCTGCCTGTCGTGCTGGTAAGGTAATCGGTGATACCTTCTACTATCCGGGGATTAACGTGGGGGAACTTCCGGCCGATATCACGTTTTATCTCGGCCATTGATTTGGGGTCAAGTACCCGTCCCCGGCCCACGGCCTGGGACTGGTAATGAATAACACGGGCAGCATCCTGCAACACCCCGCGGGGAAGTGTGATCGGGTCTCCCGGGTTTGTTGCAATCTCCTTTAACTGTTTCACAATAGAAACAGTCTCGCGAAATGCTGCCTGTCTTACAGGAGAGTCAGGATCACCACCGGAACGGATCTCATTCCGGATGACATCATACATCTTAATGACCTGTTCTTTTGACTCAACAGACAATTGAGAGAACTTCCGGCCAAAAACCCGGTATGAAATCTCATCCCTGCTTGGATACCTGACTGACATAGTGCCCACTTTATTCTTTGTTCTTTGCGATTTCAGCGTTTCTGATTTTTATCGATTCACTCAGAAAGATGTCTTCCTCAATACTACACGGCCAGTTTCCAGACGGCGTCCGCCTGAAAAACTCACATTTCATAAACAGGAACTTTCCTTCGTTACTTCTTGCGAAAGTCACCTATCTTTTCTTCATTCTTCTCGATGCCTTCATACATCGCGTTGAAGACCCCCCAGAACTTCCCGGTCATCGTATCGTAGTATTCCCAAAACTGTGGCGTGTTAAATGGAGCTTCAAGACACAACTGAGCAGCAATCTTGTACGCATCTGCTTCTATGTCAGAAAAGCGGAGGTCCTTCTCTTTCCGGGTTCTGTTCTGTTCGTAAAAGTATCTGACTTCACGGGGGAACGCAGCAACAACCTTTATCGGAACTCCTGCAAGATCGAATAGAAGGTGCCGTTCCTTCTCGTTTTCAAGTATCTTCTGGACAAGTTCGTTACTTTCAAGCTCTTTCAGTTCAAACTCCTTCAGTCTTGAAAGCAGGTCTTTCTTTTCTGCCATACATTAGATAGATGGCAGTAAATATAAAAAAAGAGTTTGTTTGTTTTCTATACCTTGACCCACGAATCGTTTGTAGTCGTGCGTTTGTATGTGGTAACATACACCGATTTCCCTGTTCCACTAAGGTTACGCGAGATAAACTCGTTCTCTTTCATCTCATACGGAACAGACTCGAAATACACGTCTGATGCCACCAGTACAACCTTACGGAGTGCATCCGTTTCAAGCATCTCCATTGTGATGTCAAACCGTGCAACTTTGTTCTTCCATTTTGGGTCATTGATATTCGCACGGGTAACCGGACTTGCCGGATCATACCGGCCAAGCAGAACCCCTTTCAGAATATGGTCAGAATCGGGGTTCCACATAGCCACTTCCACGCTCACATCCACATTCAGCGAGTGCTTGGCGACTGCAGCACGGGTAACCCGTTCCATACCATAGAGGGTAACATGTTCAAATTTCGGGATAATCGAAATCCCTTTTAATGCAGCAACTTCTACAGTTGCCGTCGGTTGTGATGGGTTAATGTTTGCTCCCTGATAAGAAGCAACAGTCATCGTCATTGTACCATAGTTGGCAAAGAATGCACTACGGCCGTTATATGTATCTGCCATGATTTACCCCCTCATGATACTGATATGGCTGCACCCGTGCCGGTAAGGTTACGGGAGATGAACTCATTCTCTTTCATTTCATACGGCACCGATTCAAAGTACACGTCTTCTACCCGGAGTGTAACTTCTTTCTCGCCATCTGTATCAAGCATCTTCATGGTAAGGTTAAATCTTGCTACCTTGTTCTTCCAGAGCGAGTCGTTGATGAGGTCTTCAGTAATATCATCATCAGATTCATGACCAAGAAGAACTCCCTGGAGAATAATATCTGACTCAGGGTCCCACATTGCAACCTCAACCGTCACATCAACCGCGAGGGAGTGTTTTGCCACGGCTGCCCTGGTCACCCGCTCCATACCAAACAGTGTCACATGCTCATATTTCGGGACGACAGATATCCCTTTTAGAGCAGCGACTTTAACTTCGGTGCTGTCTGCACCGGTGTCATCAGCAATTACCAATGACATTGTGCCGTAGTTAGCGAAGAATGCTCTACGGCCCATATATGCATCTGCCATGAGTTGATCAACTCAAATATGACTCGATTTAAAAATGATATAAGTTTAAGGGAAATTTTAAAGAATGGCAGATATCTGTATCTGCAAACTCCACCACAGAATTATATACGAGGTTCCTGACATATACCACCCGATTCTCGGGGTCATCATCTTAATCCCGCCGGGAAGGGCATACATCGCCTTCTCCTGCGAGAGAATGTCCCAGTAATTCCACGCCCAGTCACGAACATCCTTTATCGGGTGTCGTATGTCTGTATATTTGTAATAGGTCATTACCGTAACCGGCATCGTGCTCATTGACAGCGGGTCACCAATATACGGAACCGTGCTGTATATCTTGTCATCATCCGCCTTTACATATTCGGGGCGCCGGTGAGGAGGAATGTACAGCGGGAGTATATACATACATGGAAACTCTTCGCTCTCTCCAACGATTGCCGGGTCTTCCCACCACTCCTTGATATATGTAATGTTTCCAATGAAGTTAGAATGGTCAATCGCAAGTTGTTCAAGCCCGACAACAATCCGGTTAAAATTTTCAGCAGACCTGAACGTATGGACCCCGTGAGGAGATGCCGGGGATGAAACGATAATACCGGTATACGGTATAACCTGCGGATCGCGCGGAATTGCCATGTTATATCCCCTGTGATAACAACAACCTGCGGTATCGGTTCAGTTCGTTCACAATGTCTTCTGGGATATAATATGCATCCTTGTGCGGGGTCTTATTGATATCATACATCTCCACATAATCACGCACCCCTACGTTCCGGATAGTCCCTGCCTGCTGGAACTTCAGTTTCTCTTCAAGATTTATACGGATAATCCGCAGCACAATCTGCTGGATTTCGCGGAACTGAGGGGATGAGTCCGGATACCCGGCAACATATTCGATCTTAATGTTCCCAAGCCCTGCAGGGGGGACCCGGTTCAGACACACATATGTCAGTTCATCCTGGGTTACTGTATACCAGTCTCCCCCGGTAGGGCCGACTTTCACAAGCGGTATCCAGGCATCAACCCATTGCGACGGCCTGATTGCAACAGAAGAAACAGATATGCACGGTTCAGACAACACAAAATCATATGACGACCGACCCATCGCCGCCGGCCCTCCCGGGGTCATCCACGACAGATATGTGTCAAGAAACTCCACTTCTCCGGGAGAGTTCCGGAATTCTATCTTTGTATGTTCATCGAATGTAGACACTCCGCAATACCGGTGCACCATCTGTTCAATCCGGGGAATGAGATCATTTGTGCAGTAATCCTGCCACTGGGAAGCGGTCATTATAAATGACCCCTGTTTCATGTCCTCGGCACCGAACCCGGTAAACGCCTCTACATCGAGTATGGAAACATATGACATATTACGTAATTGCACCCCCTTTCATAAAGAACGTAGCCAGAAGAACAATGACAGCAATCAGAACAGCCTGAATAATATTCATTGCACGGTCCACCCACTTGGATTCTCCTTTATATGCAGAGAGTTCCATCTTAATATTTGTAATATCAGCAGCCATGTTTACGAGCATTCTTTCTTTTTTACAGTCGTGTTTTCCGGCAGCCATTTCAAGTAAACGTAAACGTTCGCTGCTTGTCTCAACGAACGCCTGTATAATCTTGTTCTGTTCCTGCAGCTGAGCCACAACCTGTTCAAAACAGGCTGATAAATGAATCAGATTCTCACTGAATCGCGCCTGCTCCACCTGGATCTTTGTGAGCACATCCTGTGCCGTGCATCGGTGTGCAAAATCCGCAAGCTCATCAATATTTTCAATACGGACTGCTTTACACTGGTCATCCGGCATGGGGCACCACACGAATACCAGATATTACACACGTAAAATAAAAAAGGATGATTGAAATTTTCAGATCGCATCCGCACGGCTTCCAACAAGGATGCCGTTATCAAATATCAGGTATTCTCCCGAAGGGAGGTCAATTACAACATGCCGCTCCTTATTCAGGTTCGCCTTTTCAACCGCCCTGATAATAATCTCACGTTCCTCTTCACTGTAACTCTTATTCTCAAGAGCCCAGTTCAGGGTTTCTTTTGTAATCGGGTGCCACGTTTCGTTGTACATATTACTTCACGAACCTCCCGTTCTCAACTTTTACGGGTGCTCCAGGTACAAAGTCAAGTGTGTATTCATAAATACCCTTTCGGTTGTTTGTCTGCACAACAGTTACAATCTGCGATTTAATCGCACGCGGGTATCCGCTTTCATCAAGGAACGCCTGCAGAACCTCTGTAGGAACAGGCCCGCCTTTTCCACTCTTCTGCTGCACCTTTACATCTTCATCCAGTTCAAAATTCATACCACACCTCTCGCTTTCAGGATTCTCACAACTGTCCGCACACCTCTCTCTACAACAGCCACAAGGGCTCCGTATGCGAGGAACTGTGCTTCAAACGATACCTGGGTAAGCTCCATGCCAGACACGAACATAAAGCCCCCTACAGCAGCCCCAACAACAGCCGTAGCAACAACCGGGTACGGATCAATATCCTTCCATGTCGTAGGGCTGCTTGGGTCTGCAACCTTGTTTACATACCAATACAGCGAATATGCAACTCCGGCAAACACTGCCGTAATAATTGGTCCTAATTCAATCATCATAAACTCCCGGTATGCGATGATACCACATCAGTCTGGTTCTTTGTCATGTTTATATCAAGTGCTGTGTCATTTGTGATAAACGAATCAGAGAAATCAATGAAATCAAACTCCGGTCTCACAATAGCACCACCACTGGCATTTGTTCCTACAACAGCATGATCATTGCTTTCAGTAAGGAACGTATACGTTCTGCCAAGTGTCTCGCGGCTCTGGCGCACCGCATAGGAAATATCACGCCCATACATACCGGCACCATCCCATGCTGCCTGCTGGCCTACAGAAACATCTGCGTTCTCAACAAATTTCGCGGTGCTGATCTGGGCTTTCTGCGCAAACCCATAATGACTGCCTGTTACAACCTGATACGGATCAGAACCGGTCATACTTACAGATTCTGCAAATACACCCCCGTTCTCAAATTCAACATACCCGCTCTGGTTGTAGAAGTTGCCGGTGGTTGCATCAACGGTGTCTTTTGTCTGGTACCGCGTCTCACCCGGAAGGGTTACCAGGATACTCCCGGAAGACCCGCCAAGAGATTCGTTATCAACACCAGACCGCCACATTGTGTCAACCGACCGGTGAACCGATCCAAGTGTCTGAACCGTAAACGATGTAGTTGCAACTGCTGCAAATGCATGTGATACCAGAAGCATCATGACAAGCAGTGCAGCAAATTTCATTTTTTACACCCGCTCTGAAAACAGCACTTTATTGCATCCTTCTTTTCAGAGAGCCACTGCCGGACTCCCCCTTTCTTTTCTTTTGTCTCTGCGTTCAAAGGCTTTTCAAAAACCGTCTCATCAAATCCGGTCATACTATCTATTCAGCCCCGCATGACGATAAAAGCATTGCAAAAAAGGGTTATACAGGAGTTGGATATTCTGACCCGTATACCCGGTTCGGATTCGTCTGGGACCATGTCCGCTTCGACTCACCACTCATGTTCAGACCATCACGATACAGCGGGACGCTCAGATAAATTATCTTAACATCACCCGTTGAGTTCTTGGTAAGTTTAAGTGCGTTCTGAATATATGCCTGCCCACCTGCATGGGGAACTGCCTTTGTTCCAAACGCACCACGGACAACAGTAAACGTGCCGGTATCGGCTGTGTTGTCAGTATCGCCTTTTACATGGATGAGTTCTTTCTCAACCCGTATCAGGTAATCACCTTTCAGCCGTGGAATCCCGGTTCCTGCAGAATATGCAATCTGAGTGTCGATTGCAGACATGGATGCAACAGTGATGGCAGCATGTTCAAACGTCTCTGCACCGCCATTGTCGGTATACATGTTCTGCACAAGCACCATCGCATCATTGAACAGCACGTAATCGTTCTGCGCACCTTTACTTGCAACAGCGATGTTCTGTGGGTATCCCACAATCTTCATGACATTCACATCAGGAATGGTTGCCATGTTCACACCCTCCCTTTGATAGTAATGCCGTATAATCCGCCATGGAGTGAATCAAACTCAGTGACACCTGACTTGTCAATGAGTGTCTCTGCAGAACTGATAACAAACTTGTCGCTGGTGTTGATGTTTGCAAGCTGCTCGTAGGTGTCCTGCCACAGGGTTCTCCGTGCAAGCAGTCTGGTGTCAACCAGCTGGATCGATCCGTAGTCCCCTGACATCATAGAAAGGAACGGATGCGGAACAAGCGGAAGTGCACCCTCGTTCGGGAACACCAGGTCAATCTTTGAAACACCAGGAACCAGTGTCTTGACAGGTTCTCCTATATACCGGATGAAATCTGTCATACCACGCCGGATGAGACCAAACGTTTTGTAATCACAGATGGCAAGATTCGGCCGCATGCCATACAGCACCATCTTGCTGTAGATTTCATCAAGATAGAAGTTGATATCACTGAATGTCTTGATTCCACCTACTTCAGAAGCATGTATCCAGCATTTGTCCTTAAGTACTCCGTCTCCGGCTTCACCCTTGTTCTTCTGGATAATCTCTGCAATACCCGCATACTCAAGCGGCCCTGCGGTTTCAAACTGGTTCTTGACGCTCTGCAGGTTTCTCGTAACACCGAGCATCGAACGCTCACGGAGAGCCCGCATTGCATCCTGTGCCATATCAACACGGATTGCACGGAGATCGCGTGCCGGAATCTGGGTGAGACCTGCAAGTTGTGCAGCCTTCGTCAGCCTGCCAACCGTATACATGTACTTAATACGATCAAACCGGTTGTAGGCCTTCATGTTGGTCTCAGTCAGGTCGGGGTCTTCCTGCCCGAAGTATGCACTGGTGATATCATATGGTCCGATGACATCCCATGCAGCCCACTTTCCTTTGTTCGCCTCAACAGGAATAAGTGACTGGAACGGATACGGACGCTTGTACAGATATGTCACCTGTTCGTCAGCGATGACATGCATCAGGTTTGACTCGGTTGTATCTGCCTTGCTGATAACCTTATCCAGATACTGCCGGGTGAGTTTGTCCATCTCTTCCTTGTATGACTTGCGGAGATGCATCATTTCGTCTTTGTCCATAAAGGAGTCTGCGAAGATAGCCTTCTTGACAAACTGATCCTGCACCGGCGGGATAAGAGGCATTAACGCAATCTGTTTCCCTTCAATCTTCGCTTTCTTAAACGCATTCTGCTGCAGTCTGATCTGCTGAATGCCTATCGGAGTCCCGTCAGGAACACCGGCCCACAGGGCCTCTCCAACAAGGGCAGCCTGTTCAAACAGCCCGGACATCCCATAGCCACCAAAGGAGGCTTTAGATATTACGTCTCCGTCGACGCTGTGTCCAACTCGAAATGACATGATTAAGCCTCCAGAGCATCAAGATTTGATAAGAACGAATTATCCACCCTGCCAAGCGGGTTTCCTTCCATATCCAGGATAACGACATGGCCGCCTTTCCTGATAGTCTCGCTTCCAAAAGCTTCAATCGTCTTTTCCATTTCAGCAATCTTGGCATCATATGCCTTTTTCACTTCCGCAATGGCAAGATCAATCTTCGCTTTTACGACAAGGTCAAGAACGGATTCAAGGTTTGCTTTTGTAATATACTGCGATGCATCTTCCTTTACAGGTTCCGGCTCCTGCACCGGTGCATCGCCAGACTTTTTCAGAAACTCAACAATATCAGAAATTCCTTTCTTCACTTCGTCAATCTCACTCTTAATGAGAGCGACGTCCTGCACCACAGGTTCCAGTTCAGACTTTACAACCACACCGTCAGTAGAAACGGTAGGTTCAGTACCGGAATCAACATGGTCCTGCTGATCAGCATTTGGAGCCATACTAGTATCAGGGAACGCTGCCTTTATTAACTCAACTGTTTTTTGTTCAAACTCCTCGCACAAATCAGGGGAAAACGACTTTGCTATTTTTATATATGACCCCGGGTTTATCGCATTGTCACTACAGAGCGTAAACGACCAAAGCCGGATTGCCTTTGTAACACACGGAGACGTGCGTTCATGCGGCGCAAGCCGGCATTCATCAGACGCCATTGTGCGGACGCCATAGATTGAAATCCGGTTTAACTTTCCTTTCTCGATCTGCTCCCACACGTCATGGGTATCCCCGTCATCAGGAATCTTTGCCTTAAAATACGTGTCTCCCACTTTCGCATTTGGGTCATAATCCGGATGATTCTCATGTAATATCGGGTCCCCCGCTTTCAGAACACGACATTCCGTAACAAACCCGATTGGCCGCTCGGTATGCATCAGATGCAGAATAGGAATCTTCAAAAACAATGGAATGGCCTTTTCCATTGCTTCAGAGGTTATCAGTTCATTCTCACGGTCAACTATCGGGGAGGTCGCAATCCCAGATATCATCCTCCGGCCCAAACTCCTGACTTGCCCCGTCAACAGTAAGGGTTCGCGGGATTTGAAGAGGTGGTTTTGGCTGTTGTCCTGGCCTGTGCCACAATCGCGGGTCATAATATAAATCAAGCTGTAATGGGAAATAACAGCTTGGGGAAATGTGTTTTGCAACTGCCCACATCAGATACCCAATCCGGTCCCGTGTATACGGATTCCCACAATAGAGGCTCACTAATATCTTCAGAACATTGAGCCACCCTCTGTCATAGACGTTGTTATGATCCGAGTACATAGACGTGATATTGAGCACCTCAAGCAGAATCATAACATTTGGATCACGACTCACCTGCATGCATTCTTCATAACTCTCATGCCCACAATACACTGAGTTATATTTGTCAAGTATCTCTGATGATATCTCAACATCAGCAATCTGTTTTAAAATCTCAAGCTGCTCAAGAAACTGCGGAACAGTCTCCATATTTTCAGGGTCTTTCACCTGACCCGGTTTATACATCAGATCCTTGTACAGATCCTTCTCAGCAAGCATCATATCAACAGTCAGCTTCTGCCCTGGTGGTGACCGGGGAGGATGGTTCTGTTTCCCGCCTTTCGGCGGTTTTGGTCGCTTTACCATGTTAAATCACCAGCCCAATAAAACATCCTATAATCATACCAATAATAATCCCAAGAACAACAGAGCGTATAACAACTTCATTTTCGAACTCGTATGTAAATTCTGGTGGTTTCTGTGTCATGCTATACACTCCCACATCCTGCCCACAACAATTACAATCGCCCCACATAAAATGCCACAAAAGCACCCGTATAAAAACGCACCGAAATCAAAATCAGCCTGCATGTTATCCAAGCCCTCCCATAGTCATGTTATCAATAAACCCGTTCCCGCAGTTACCATACCATTTCTTTGGGTTCATATCATCGGAATAAACAAACTCCATCTGGTGGGACCCGATCCAGTTCAGTGCCCAGTCAACAGACCGGGTATAGAAATCAACAGTCTTATACTTCTCAAGAATATGGTTCAGAAACTTCAGATACACATCATGATTCCGTTCACGGCCGTCGAACGTATCCCACCAGTTGATAATAAACTTCAGGTAATCGTAGTTCCCTCCCGGTGTCTCTGATATCTTCCCACGGGAATAGTCATGAAGAATCCTGAACATGACCCCGTTAAACCGGGTATAATATGCAGGATCTTGTTTGCACAGACTTGCAAGATACCGCACAAGATTCTCGTACACAATCGATTCCGCAAGCGGGATGTCAAGTGTCTTTGAATAATACATATACTCAGTACACAGTTTGTACACGAACGGATAGTTCGGAAAATCACCCTCTTCCGGAACACACCACTCTTTCTTTACAACAATCCCTGCAAGATGTTTGAAATCAAGTTCCCCAGAACAAAACAGATTATACATCGATTGTATAATCCGGGATTTGTTTTTCATGTGATAATCATAACAGTCCGGGCTATCAACCCATCGTGTAGACAACTTTACCATATATACTGGTTATAGATAAAAGAATATAAAATATGTAGATTATAATGGAAATACTGTGTCCCACTCTACAACTAACGGGCGAGTCAAATCAATGCTCGTTGACAGAAAATCCGGAGACCCGCCATTTGCACACAAATACGCTGATAACATATATGTACCGCCATAACTTGCACCACCGGTCAAATACCATTTAAATCCGGTCAGCCCAGAATATCCATATGTAAACAACCCAATCTCGGTGCATGCAGGAACAATTTCCCAGGCGTCGTTTTTATATACATACGCCCGCAAATCGGCAAGATTTTTTACGACGTCTGGAGATGTAACCGGCACCGTATTCCACGCACTCCCATCCCATGCCACAAGCGTCCCGTTTACGATATACCGGTCTCCTGTAGACGGAGATGTGGGATAATCTGTTACTATGTCAATAACAGGATCTTTTATATTTGAAATGGAAACAGCCAACCCTGTAAACGCAGATAACATAGACTCCGCCGAAATCGATGCCCCGCGCCGTATAATATACGGAGATGCAACCGAAAAATCATAATATGCAAATTTATAATTTCCAGTAAGAGTCACCTTCTCTGTTTCGAGCCCGGTCAAGTTGTGTGCTGGGGTTCTGGTAACACCAGACCCAAGTCGTATTTGGAAAGTCCCACCAAGATGATACGTAGCAGTAACATATTGACCATAACCCCCATACAAATTTATATACATCCCACAAAGTCCACAAAATAGGGATTTTACAAAGTTAGATGTGATGTGATTATCACACACAAACACACACGCGTCATTTTGCAAGCCACGAACAACACCACGAATTTTCATACAAACCTCCATTTAAATACCCACTGTACCAAAACCGGGGCAACGGGATCTGGAACAAGCCCCGGAGAATCTAGCACATACCTAGCTAACAATCCGGTTGGCGGTGTTACTTCAATTGAAAACTCACTAAGCGGAGCATCTAAAGTCGGTGTTGCGTTATCAGAATACACCGACTCCATAAGCGGGCACAAAACGCCAATTTCATATAATGCATCTTCACCAGATAAATACCCATTTAACACCCCAGCAGACCACGAACACAGAACTGCCAATGAAATTTCGTCGGATTTAATTGTCCACCCAGCCGAATACAGTGATGTGGGATCACACAATATCGGGGTGGTTAAATTTGTCATTAACACATCCGTTGGGACATTAGACTTTCCAAACAATATAGTAAAAGTAGACGCCGGCAAATTCACACGTCTTTGATGATTGCTATATCGTGCTGCCAGATACATTCTATCTGAATATGCCCATATCATCAAATGTCGAATCAAAGATTTGCAAACCGTGTTGTTTCCTACAGAAACAACCCGATTCCCATTTGTAATCTTAACATTCCCAGAAATTTCAATTGAATTTAAAGAACTCATAATCACACCTGAATAAACGAAACCGAAGTGCCAACAAGCAAAGGCTCAATATCAACCGCACCAGGGTTGGATGAAACCAACCCCAAACAATCCAAGTCGTCTGAAACCCCAATGTAATTAAAAGCGCCAGATTCTCCTGGTGTATGATACATCACATCGGAAATCAACATCGACTCTTCTAAAATTACACGATTTGTTGAATATGGAAAATATGTCCCAAATCTACGTATAAATCTCATACTAAAACATACACCCCCGTCACAGTTAAGCATTCCGCATTTCCATTTCCACCAACATCTGTGGAAACTTCAATTGAAGCACCATATGGAACATTATAATTGGCTGTAGAAATGTCAACAACCGTGTCAACCCATGCGGAGTCGGACGTTCGTCTCCCGGCATTTGAGTTCGCCGTGCATACCGGCAACCCATTTACTAACAAATTTATTGCCGGTTGTGTAGCACCGGTATCCCCGGCATTACATACATGCGATATCTGGACCAGCTTCGCATCGCCAAGCATCCATCTAAATCGCGTTTTCATAAAATGTCGGAGCAAATTTGTTCGAGCCTCACCATTAAACACCCCATTTATATACAAATCGACATGTGCAACCCGGCTTGCATCACACACTGCAAGTTCCTGTATCGTTCCAGACAACGGTGCTCCTGCAATTCCAATCACACTTGACGTCAGATCACGGATTATACCATAATACCACACCCCACCAATCTTGTACTTTATCCCCATGCCTTTCTGGAGAACAGAGGTAAGATTTGCAACAGTTGTTATAGATGATGTGCTCGCAGGAGTTGCAACATACTGAACCGATGCAACCCGCAACCAATAATTCACCTGGGTCCCAGTAAACTCAAGAAACGCATTCCCCCCTGCATCCTGGGTCATATTAATATTTATTCCGCCTCCGGCAGGGGCAACAAGCTTGTTCAGAAGATAGTCCGCAGATGCATCCCCACTATATATCTTCGCTTTCCCACCAAGATCCGCCGGGGTATATATCGTCGGTTTGTTCCTGATGAATGCATCAGAATTTACATCCGTTTCATTCCAATCGGCCTGAACATTCTTTTCAGCATCAGAAGGAGCATGCTGACTCGTCGCATGATCGTATGCAAATTTCCCACGATCCCCGCGGTATGCAGTATCACTCGTCTCCCCAAGCGTTGCAGGAAACGTGTTCGGCTTGTCTATGATGTTCCCCCAGCACACCGATGAAGAACTGTTCAGGATAATATCATACGTAGTTTCATCACGCCACACAAGCCAGTCACCAGGAAGAACTCCGGTCTCACCAATATACCCGGCATGAGAAATAACATAATATTTCCCCTGCTCACCTGGAGGCAGAGGGTTTGCAGGATTATAAAGCCCGGCATATGTTAACGCCCCAACCACGCTCGAAGGGAGATAGTCAGATTTTATTTTCCCTGCAGAATCTAGAATTGAAAGCGAAAACTCGTGATTATTTAACGTGAGCCCGGTACCTGCGGTATACCCCTCAGAATCTATCTTTGCCCACACACCGCCTTTTCTGGCATAATACTCATCCGTAGCAACATCCCGCACCGCACACTGCTTTTTAATTCCAAGAACGACCGTGGGGTCATCTATAAGCCCGGACAACGCCTTATATGCATTCACGCGGCCACCGGTTGCACATTTCCCGGACAATGCCGGGATGATATCAACACCATTCAATATCCGTGTCCGTATCTGCTGGGCTGTCAGTTCCGGGAATGCCCCTTTCAGAAGAACTGCAATTCCAGTAACCATCGGAGCAGCCATTGACGTGCCGGACAACCACACATATGAGTTCCCGGTCAGTGTACTGCAGATATTTGTACCCGGAGCAGCTACATGAACACTCGCAGCACCATAGTTAGACTGAGCATTTAACTGATCCTTGTTATTGGTATTACAAACCGAAATGATATTATTAAATCCAAGAGATGCTGGATATACCGGGGTCGAATCATTGTTATTTGCATCATTTCCTGCAGCACACACAAACAGCACCCCAGGCATACTCGCAATCTTATCGGCAACCGCCTGAGAGAACGAATAACTCCCAAACGACATATTAACAATATGACACCCCATCATCTCAGCATGGTCAAGCCCATACAGCACAGAGGTATCTGTTGCCTGCATACTTGACCCAAGCGATTTTATCGGGTATATCCGGCATGACCATGCAACACCACATACTCCCTGCCCATTATTCCCTTTCGCTCCAATTATCCCTGCAACATGCGTCCCGTGATCCCCATCATCCATCGGATCAGAATCCATGTTGTAAAAATCAAATCCATCCGCTTTTTTACAGTTATCAGACAAATCCGGATGATTATAATCAACCCCGGTATCAATAACCCCAACCTTTACCGACGTGCTCCCAATCGGCTTTCCAGCCTCATACAGCAACCGCCATGCATACGGTGCACCAATATCTGCTCCGGCAGTCCCTCCGTTCTGCCCCTGGTTAAAGAGCCCCCACTGGTTCCCGGCCTGATAATACGGGTCATTCGGGTGGTATGGCGTCGGTAAAAACCCGGTATAAATGTGGTCGGGTTGTGCAAACTCAACCAGCCCCGATTTATTCAGGGCGTCAACCTCATCAAGTACAGGAGAATCCTCAAAGGAGATTACAGTAATATCTCCTATTGCATCTACAATTTCCGCTCCAGCCACAACCGCACGGATATCATCTATAGACACCCCGGGCTTCAGTTTTGCAAGGAGCCTTCCTTCAACATATTCTGCCATTTACAGCACCACCTGCATCTCAATGGTTCCAATAGACTGCACTACCTGGAACTCAACATTTTCTTTTACACACACAAGCAACACCGAATCCCTGTAATGACTCGACTGAATAAATCCGTCCGTTCCGGTCTGAGTAACACGATCCGAAAATACTATTTTCTGTCCTGACCGCTGGGCAATCTTCCACCCGCCTGCTCCAACACCAACAACTTCGATCTTCTTTCCGATCTCACACGTTTCCGGAAGTGTCAGAACAATCCTGGACTGGCTGTCTGCAATATAATGCTCATTCCCCACAGCATCCTGTGACTGGGTTATTGTCTTCCATATCTCCACATTTTCATGAATATCAGGGACCGACCAATCAAGTTCCTGCCACCCGTCATACGAATACTTCCAATGAGTCCCGGTTGACAGAACATATGCAATCGCACCAATCGGAGCATACTCAAAGAACCATACCCCTACAGACGCCCCTTCAGGAAGGATATACGTTGCAATCTGTTCTGCATGACCTTCAAACGGACCATACGGCTGAGTCCCCACAATAAACCGGTGCTCATAATCATAGTTTACAGGCGGAGTATTCGCAATTGCAATTACCGGAGACTGCCACGACCCGTCCCCGATACCGGCAGGACCTCTCGGACCGGTTTCCCCCTGCGGGCCCTGTGGGCCTGGCTCCCCGCGTTCTCCCTGCAACCCGCGTAATCCACGCGGACCCTGTATTCCCTGGGGCCCCTGCGGGCCCTGCGGGCCGGGAGGCCCTACAATCGGACCCACATCAACCCATGCAGAATCTATGTAAACATAACAGTCTCCATCAGATTCGCAATAATACCCATCATATTCATTCGCAGTGGATGGAAGATCTGCTGGTGTAGCAACCCGGCCTTTCATCACGATATTTGTACCAGGAGCACCAGGAGGCCCCTGTATTCCCTGCGGGCCCGGGGGACCTTGTGCACCATCCTCACCATCTGCCCCGTTTTCTCCCGGGTCTCCTTTATCCCCTTTCGGACCGGTTACAACCGCGGTTTTATTCACCCACGTTGTACCATCCCACATCTCAAACACGCCATTCGTAGATATGAGCGTCCCTTTTACCTTTTCATCCGGATGGGACACAAAATACGAATCCCGCTGGGCAGATGAAACAAAATAATGGGAATCCTGAATCATAAACGATGCCGCAACATTATCATCGTTTACAAATGCGTTCCGCGATTCATCCCACACCAATATCTGACCTTCTTTCGGGCTTGCAACTTCAAACCCTCCAAGCAGCATGGCATCATGCCCATGCGACGCAACGGCAAACTCACTCGCATGTTTTCCATCAAGCAAATCGGCATTCAGATTGTCAACCTTATTTGGAGAAGTGACATTAAACGGAACATCTCCTGAAGAAAACGTATGAATTGCAGAGATCGTTCTCGGAACCGATATATGCACATACTGTAAATGATCATCCGCAGAGAGCCCCTGGAGCGATTCGTGGGACGTTGTGCTTGGAAGTTTGTTCCATCCTCCGTCAGCATACAGATATGTTGCATTCTCATCAGTAACAACAACAACCCATCCGTTCTCCGGCGTATCCATATCCCATCCATATCCATCCCATGTTGCAATCTCGGATGTGGTAGTCAGAATATGGCGGTCGCCGGTATCCGGAGACGCCGGAAGGATATCAACAAAGCTTATTACCGCTTGTTTCCAGACAATCCCACTGCTCATCACAGTTGTCAGATATCCAAGTGTAACCGGATCGGAATCAGTAAGCGGAGTTGGTAAATTGTATATCCTGGACCCCTGCATGTTTATGGGGCCATTCATAACTCCTCCGGCACGTTTCAGATACCATTCATCGTGTGTATGCGGGAGTCCGTTAATATTATATGTCCCCCCAAGCGGGAGATCAATCACACCTGCAATAATCCCATTCGGGCACCGCACAACCCCGTCTTTATAGATATACAGTGCTTCTGTCTGTGTAAGCGTCCCCCGTCCTTTTACAACAAGAGCAACCCGTGGATCGGGCGACGTAGTTCCATAATCCCAATCAGAACCATGTCCCTCGATAATAAGGCCCCCACCAAACTCACTCGCAACAACATTCTTGTACAGATTTGCAACAAAGCCTATAGATGTCTGGTTAAACCCAGAATATCCCGAATATTTACTTAAGTCCAGAATTCCTGCATGAACACTGCAATCGAGGTTCCCATACGTCTTTATCTTGAAATCCCCATACCGCTCATGTGGGGAGTGTCTCACAAACAACCCTTCAGGTACAAACGCATCCTTATCTGCATTTTTCAGCCAAGCCCCGTTTGAATCGTTCCATGCAGCAAGACAGTTCCGGGTAACCGGAGTAACCGGATTTATAGACCCGGACCCACCTCCACCAGACCCCCCATTAATCAGGAAACAGTTTTCAAACGGTTGTGGTGTTGCAGGATCAACGCCAAGCCGCAACTGCCGGAGCGTTGCGTTCCATACAAACTCCCCGTCATTAAATTTCTGATTAAGCAGCCCTGCCGCATTCCCCCGCTTTATACGGAACAGATTCACCGTTTCATAAACCGATCTGAACGTTGCAACAACATCAACATCCTCATTTATGAACGGATAATCAATTGCTACCGGCCCGTCTTCAGGAGGTTCTATCTCTTCTCCATTTATGTACAGCGTGTCAATTACATATCCCTCATCAGGAATTACGTGCAGCGTTGTCCGATCTCCCTGCAAAAAATCACCATATTCAGGATCTTCAGCAGGGGACACATACGCTCCTCCATGCTCGCCAACCCCCGAAAAATCAAATGTATATGTCTGATGCGGGCCTGCACCAAAATCAACATATACATTCAAATCCGAGTTTATGTTACTTATCAAATGCCCGCCTATCCCACCGGAAGGGTTTGAACCAAACGCCGATTCCGAATATATTGTGGATTCGCCTGTAGAAATATTCTCAACGGTTATTGATTTTGTACGAAACCCGTTCGGAAGATCATATCCTCCAGAAGAAAAAGCAGCCCGACTCGGGCGGGATTTAATATATAAATTCCCGCCCGGGGAAACAAGAACCTCCCCCTCATTATCAACAAAATTTACTGTGTTGCACACCTCACAATTATTTCCAAACACATCGCGTGTCCGTTTAATTATGTTTACCTTATACATACAATCACGCTATATCCAAATTCACCGGGCAGAATATTCCACCTTTTGATATAATCAAAAACACATTCTGTCGTATTAACGTTTCCCCATTTCTTGCAAATCTGGCACAATCAACATATTTTACAATCCCAGAGTTCCCTTTCCATAAATATGTAACATCATAAATCCCGCTTCTCCCACTCCATGTATAAATCCTGTTATTTCCGGCATTCAATGAGTATGTCCCGCTCCCGGAATCAACTTTCGCAATAGAATTGGAAACCCGTGTAAGATATACACGGGCACCATCACTGTCATCCCATTCAAACTCGTGTGATGCCGGGCCGGATTCATAAAACGGAACTCCAAATGCCCCGACAGATACCGGCGGGCCTTCAAAAAGCAACCGGATTACTCTTACATACTCCATACTGCCTCCTTAAAATATACCCTCACACGGGCATCATCAAACGGTGTCAGATATTTTAACTTCAATCTACGCGGGGGAGAACTAATCTGACTCGGATATGCAACCCCATTTTCATTATATATAACTCCTTCAAACTCAACTCTGTCAATATCAGCGCCAATATACGGATATATTTCCAAATTGACAACATCCCCGGCATACAGCGGAATATTGCGGGTTATAGGAGACACAAGCCCCATAAACCCGCACTGAACGGGGATGCACTTTAAAATCTCAAACTCGTCCTGCGTATTGATTATAGGACTAAAAATAAGATCCTTCACCCAAATCTTATGTAATTCAAATGCCTGATACAAAAACCCGATCACAATCGGAGTTTCAATCGGTTTCGGAATCCTGACCCGATACTCAAGAAACTCCATTACCTGCGTCGGCGTTGGTTTTGACGGAAGTAACTTTGTCTGACCGTTATACTGAACATATATATATGTCACCCTGCTATGCCAGTCCGACAACTCCTGCATAACCTTAAAAGAAAAATACCCATGATTTTCAATCCCAGGGCCATTTATAACAATTTCATGTGAAATATAATCCGGTCCAAATTCGATCTCAGCCATAGGCAGATAATTTTCTCCAGGTATATATGGTCCATTAATCATAGTTCACCCACTAAACACGCTAGGAACCGCAGGCATACATGAAACTTTCACATATACCGCATACCGGTTTACACCAGGTATCCGCTCAAACGCTTTTACAGTCCCTCCAAAAATCCGCATTCCTCCAACAGTATAATCAACTATAAACTTAAACACAGAATAATGAGAAATTTCAACCGTATACGTAACATGTCCAAACCGATCAAATTTCAATACAGTATCAATACCCATCTGAACACATGAAACATTTACCTCAACCCCTTCATATCCACGCATATTTGGAGTAATACCCCCCCATGCAATAATATCAATATATATTCGCTGAGATGTATCCGGATTCAGTGATTCCAGTGTAACCACATATGTCGGTGTTGTTCCTGCAATAGAATCCACAAACACCATTTTTGTTTTATACCCGTCACAGCTCACAACACATTCATATATCCCAAACAAAAGAGTCCAGAATGTATACTCACCATATTTTGTGGATTCCCCAATTTTAACTGCTACAGGCGATTTATTATTCTCATCAGTAACAACACGGATATAAAAGTTCCCATACATATTCGGGTCATAAATAGGCACCGAATCCCCCCATTTCCCAAGCAACACAATAACCGCATTCGGCTTTATCGACCCAAATGTAAATGTTATTTCCCTGTTTACACGATCGATAGTCGCGTCGCCGGTGGAAACCCCCACCCCGGTAACCGGATCATATGCAAGAAGACCTATCGGATCGTTTGCAGTAACTGACACGTTTTCGCGGACAATGCCTTTAAGATCATATCGTATCGTCCCAACGCTATCGCGTTTTCCATGCGCAGAACCAGGAATATGATACAATCCCTCCAGATACTTACTTCCCCCAACACTAATAATCCCACCCTGACTCTTAAACGAATATGTCACATATTCATCCTCTTCTTCCGGTGGAGGAATTGGCCCCGGGTCTGGCGGATCAACCGGAACCACAGGCGGGGGAGAAACCTCATTATCATCAAAATACGCAGGAGTAATTGTAAAATAACATGGATCAACTAATATAGGAAGTCCTGGGCCTGGGGTTGGGTTTGGAACTGGATTCGGGGTAGGGTTCGGTTTTGGAATCTTTGGTATTTTTGGCGGGGGGATCGATTCTTCTTCCTTCTCCTCCTCCTCTTCTTCCTTTACTTCCGGCTCAATATTATTTAAAAACTCAAACACAGCAACGCCATAATTAATTCCATTCCCCTTAGAAACCGGCCCTCCTTCATGCTGCCACGACCCCTTAATATACTTAAACACAAACAGCGCCGCCTTACGAAGCGGGTCCTGTTCTATCTTTTTCTGAATTTCTTCAACCGCCACTTCAACATCAATCCACCCCCTGGCGGTCTTAACCATATATTTCCCATATTTTGCATCCTCAACATACCGCTCAACAATCCTGCCTCCAACAACCTCAATCTCCCGGCGTAAAAACCCGGACATTTTAACCGTAGCAGGGATCTTCGTAATTCCTTTTGCCCCACCACTCCCAAGCGTCAGTTCAATCACATCAAGCATTGTCCCGATAGCCCCGCGGGCACGTTGCAAAGACCCGGTTACAACACTGTTTAACGCAACCACCCCCATCATTCCAAATTCCCCACCAACAGAATACCCCATATACATCAGTTCTGTCGGAAGCCCGTGAATTTTTACATACCCTTCAGTACCATCATCTGCACGGGCTTCAGACACAATGTACAAATCATAATCATTCTCAACCGATTCTGTTAAATAAACATCACACTCGCGAGATTCGCGTGCAACAACTGTAACAGCACCAGAACCACAATACCACACAGATCCAAACTTTGCATACCCCCAAACACAACACTGGGAACCTGCCGCGAACATCGCACTGCACGGGCTCACGGTCATGTACATCCCCCCATCCGTGCGATATCCAACAAACATTATGCGAATACCTTCAACGTAACTTCCATCAGGAGCAAACGTACGAATTTTAACATATCCGTATTCCTGAACATACGGCCCAGGTTCAAGCACATACGGCTGAACCATTATATCTGCAAAAACCTCACAAAAAGAAAGCCCTGGCCCGCAAATCGAATAGTTTTCATAAACCGGTTCCCCATCTTTATAATCAACAATTCTGCGTTTGCTTATAGAAACAGGCCAACCATACCTCTTCATTTCTCCAATCAAAACCTTTGACTGCGTCTTGATATCAACATCAACCCCGCATATCCATCTGGAAAGATCAGGATACACCACATAATCCATCGCGATTCCAACGCATGGAGTAGACCCTCCAAACGGAATTGCCATGCCAAACCCATGATACCTCTCGCAATCAGAACAATACCCAATCGGACGGGGAGATTCATTTGACGGGCGGTTGCAACTCCCTATATATGGAACAACACCGCCATACTGAATCGGGAGCCCTGTTTCTCTCCCATCACGACTTCTAACCACAGGAGAAAGTGCATAAAAAGAATATCCCGGTTTTACATAATCATAAATAACCACATATGTCTCATTTTCACAAGAAACTCCAACATACGAAATCCGATCAATCATCCCAGGAGAAAACGGATTAAAATACCCCCCTTTCCCACGACAATCAATCCGTACCGGATATGCTCCTCTCCACGGAGACATAATACCAAGAGACAACCTACGAACATTCCCCGACAGATAACACCCCATATCACAAGTATATTTTATCTTCCGGATCTTCCGGTACCCATCCGGGTGAGCATGCACTACTGTAATAGTAACATCCCGATACTCGTGGTCACTCATAAAATGCCCCACAATCTATTACAGCATTCTTAATCTGGTTCCACCTTAGATCAAACTGCTTGTACAAATTAGTCCGAATCCCGTTTGTATGCGTAACATTCCCACCTTTGTAAAAAACAACATCATATGTATTTGGAACATCACTTACCGGAATATGCAAATAAAAATCCAGATCAGATGCAACAACCCCGTTTACCATCCTCCATTCTCCCCCACCACCAGAATTCGGAACATAATAATACAACCTATCATTTGTATTATTCATCCACAACGGGTGCTCAACCGGGTCTGCAGGAACAGACGGACCAACATATACCGACCCACTCCCACCACCACTTACTTTCACCCAATCCGCATCCCAGTAATAAATCTCATTTGTTGATGTTTTCAACCATACCGGGGATGCTTCATGGTCATCCGGAGGAGTGTCGCTTATGTATATCCCAGAACCCCCAACCGCAGACCCATCTGCAACAATATACAACGGATTTTCAACAGTTCCAACAAAATTCCCATTTCTGTCAATCAATATGACCCGCTTTTCTGCCATTATTCCTCACTCCTCTTTGGTGATGCAACCAGAATCCCGTATAACGGGTTTTCAGCAGTCCCAACCACAACACCATTTTTATCAATCAGTATAACATCATCCTGTGCCATTTTATTCACCTGTAAACACAATCAAATCAAAATCCTCAACCGCCCTGGCGATGACCCTGTCCCAGACTGTTGGGTCTCTCATCCGTTCCCGGTGGTGCTTTGTCAGTTCACGGACCTGTCTTGCAATCTCCCGTGCAGCCTCAGTCGAACATCCTTTCCGGTTCGTTGTAACAGACGGCCCGGACGGGACAATGGTTATCTCAGCCCCATCATCACCAATGAGTTTGATCTCCGTTGTCGACTTCTTTATTCCCGCACTTCGTTCTTCTGCATCACCAAACTTTATTTTGTCCTTTCCTCCACGACCCTTGTCCTGTCCTGACTGTTCAGTCTTTCTCCCACGGTTCGGTTCGGACGGTTTCCCTCCTTCACTCTGTTGCGACTTACTCAGGTCACGGATGGTGATGTCTTCAAACTCAACAACATCATGCTCCTTGGTAAGTCCGGCAAGCCTCGCTGCATCGCGGTTCTTAATCCCCATCTCAAACATCGTCTTTGCAGCCTGTGACTGTGCAAGCTTGGTCTCAGCAACCTTCATGGTGTCATCAAGATCCTGCTCAACCTCGAACTTGAACCGCATTCCCTTCTCATACCCGTCAAGATACGGCAGAATCTCACGGGTAAACACAACCTCAAGGAACCGCATGATCGGATACAGCATCTTTGATTTTGTGATGTTCCGAGAAACATATGCGGTTGCACGGTTTGTCGACTCCCCGACAAACTCCTGGGGCTGGAATCCCCACATCGACCACACCAACTGGGCCATAAATTTCTGTCCCTCAAGCCATTCCATATCATGCAGCTTGTGGGACAGCGTCTCTACCTCTTCGTCTTTTACCAGATGAAGGGTTCCGCCAAACCTGAGCGGCCCCTGATTGTTCTGTTTCAAATCAGCAAGCCGTTGCATTAGTTGTTTCCGATCAGCAACCTGCGGGTGCTTGTAAATAAGCGAGGGGACAACACCATTTTGAAATGTCTTCCCGGCAGCACGAGTCGAATCAATAAGATACTGTATCGGGGCTTTAAGACACGAGATCCAATCGGTTCCGTATATAGTATCATTCCGAGGATACATGGACATATAGGCGATTTCATTCGGATCAAAAGATATGTAAACGCCGGTCCTGGACCGCTGCCAGTACCGCTGTACATGCCCGTGCGAATAATACCCAATCTGCTTAGCAACCGGAATATTACTAAGATTAATTCCAACCGGGACACGATCGATCTCCTTCCAGAATTCAGTCCCAAGAAACGAATCAATCTCAACACACTTTCCCTTTCTGTTAAATGTCTTTACAAAAACACCGGCATCATACCGGGTGATGTCAGGAAGTGCCTTTTTAATCAGGTCTCCAAATGATACCTGTGGTCCGGGGAACTCAAGAAAATCATCCAAATCCTGCACGTGCTTGTTGTCACGATCGTATACCCCAAATTCGAGTGCAGCAGTATAATCACAGATAGATTTCTCACAAATGGCATAATACGGGGTTGTTGCAAGCATGTCATTCGCAGCCTTGGAAAAGTACGGCCGCGCTATACCAAGAGTATTATAATAATTCGATATCGGATGAATTGCACGTTCCCACTCCACAAACTCATCCCATTTCCTGGCATCCGCAATGTCAGGCTCATAATTTGTGGATATTGAAGACGGAATCGGTAATGTAAACCCCTCGCGGGCAGCAAACGCTTTTAAAAGAATCTCCGTGAGTTGTTCGGAGTTTATGCGATCCAACTCTTTATAAATATTTTCGTCTTTTTTTGACGCCTTCGGTATACTATTTGCCATCGGCTGCCTCTTAATAAAAAACACGTGTGAACTATAAAAAACATTTCGGAATTTTATAAGAGGATTTTATATCCTTTCAAAACCCCAGTGTTAAATATGAGTTCCGTTGGAATCATTGCAAAATACTGGAACGAGGAAGTGCTCCTGCCACACTGGCTCAAATGGCTGAATCTTATAGATGCACGTGCCATCATTCTCGCAGATGACGGATCAACCGATGCATCAGCAAAAATATGCGAAGCATATACCCATAAATCAGCATTTGTGACAAACCTGTCAATAGATCAGCAAAAACAGGAATATTTCACCGAAACTATCCCTGAAGCCCAAAAAGTGAACGATCTGCTCGCACAGGCATATGATTTCGGGTGCGACTGGGTGTTGCATCTTGACATAGACGAGTTCCCAACGCTCCCCATGATACAGTATATTAACGAAGAACTTCCCCACATTCCACCAAACTATGGCATATATTTCCCGATATGCAACATGTACAAATCGCTTGACGAGTTTATTATCCGGGACCTTATCACAAACCACCCGTATTATCCGGAACCGCACCTCAAAATATTCGGAAAAGAGTCAGGATTTGTAAGAACAATAAACGGAATGGACCTTGACCAGGGAGTCACCGGTGGAAACCGGTATATCATGACATCGTTCCCATACATTCACCTCAAATATCTGTTCAGATTCAGACGATGGATGCGGTACACATCAATAGAAAATCAGACCAGACAGCCAATGGGAAATTTTGCAACCGCAACGTTCCCAAAAGAGATAATTCCAAAAGAAATCCGGGAATGGTGGATGGAATTCAAAGAACCAGGGCATCCCTGGTAATTTACACCTCTATCACGCCTCCATACCGTCTTATTTTCTCATGTTCAGCCGTTCCGAACGCATCCTCAAACGGGTCATCAGCATATGCATCACTAGAAGTATCATACATAGCATCCCGAAGCCAGTCAAACACAGTTCCGTCATCATATTCATCCTTTAAAATCACCTCGCCCGGCTTTCCGGAGAACTGTTCGTCATACTCTTCCTGGGTCAGATCTGACTCAAATCCCCCAAGACAGAGCGCAACACCACCGTTCATCCCATAATTCATGAGCATAAGAGCACACACCTGATCATCAAAAAACCCTTTCGGAGCCCCGTATTTTATATTCCCCGAATCGGTCTGGGTATATGTAAACGATTCAAGTTCCTCACGAAGAGAGGGATCAGGCGGGATGAAAATCTCACAGTTATGAAATGCAATCGAAAGCCGTTTTACCAGTTCCTTCTTGCTTTCCATCGTAAACTTATAACTTACAACATTCACCCCGTCTTTCTCAAGATCTTCCTGAATTGCATCCCCCACTCCGGTAGTGTCCAGAAACACCGGCGGGCGTCCGTACCGCTCATACACATCCCGCACCCGCATTTTTATATACGCCCATGCGGTCCGGTTGAACCGTTCTGAGTACACCAGTTCCTTTGTGGTAGTGTCCCCGACGTGGATAACTGTAAAATCCTGGTGTCTTCCGAGATCCACCCCCATAACATAGATTCTACCCGGCACGTACTCTGGGGAAATATTATAACGCACGCAAGAGTCAATATTTTTAAAAACAGTTCCACCATCTGACAGAAATATTGCAAGAATTTCCTGTTCATACTCAAGCTCCGACAAATCCTGAACAATCTCTTCAAGTTCCTCACGTTCCAGAAACGGGTTATCATACGACGAAAAGGTAAAACTCTCCCATTTTGGGTTATATGTCGGACTTCCTTTCTTCCCCTTCATATACAACTTGTAATACCAGTTCTTTCCACGCGGAGTTGTACAAAAAAGGGCCCATCCAAGTTTGTCCATCAGTGCCGGACGAATGACTTTAAACCATGCATCCGGATGAACCATCGCAGCTTCATCCAAAACCACTCCGTCAAGCCCTTCCCCACGCAGGTTGTCGTATTTTTCAGCCGATTTTGCCCAGATTGTGGCCCCGTTCTTCAGTTCTATGCACAATTTTCCAAGATAAATATCTTTTATATACTTTTTTGGCAGTAATTTAAGCACCATCCGCCACATGATGTCAGTCTGGGGGAACGTCGGGGCCACAATCCAGTATATCCCACCAGGCTTTGAAAGTGCCGAGACAATCACTTTTGTGGCTCCAAACCACGATTTTCCAAACCTACGGCCGCAATTCAGGCATATAAACCTCGCTTTCGAGTTATATACCTTCATCTGGTTCTCATGCAGCCCGATTTCAAGCATAAATCAGCCCTACATATCACACACAACCGGTTCAACCGGTGTGCTCGGGTCAAGTTTTACGAATATCGTCTTCTTTTCGTTCGGGAGTTTGAAATCCCCGATACGCAGTTTTGCCTTTGTCTCATCGACAACGGGCGAATTAAACAGCGAATCTGGGTTTTCATCCAGTTCTTTCTCAAGTTTCCGCACAATCCGCTCGTCCGGGTCCTTCTTTCCTGCACGTTTCACAATGGAAACATCGATTTTTGCAGGTGCAACCTCCTCGTCCGCAGACACCTGAATCTTCTTTGTATCAACCTTAAACGACCGGTCAATTTTCAGGATTGTCTCGATGTATGTTATCATATCATCCGGGTTATTCTTCAGGTTCAGCGTTCGGGCAAGGTTAAAAAGCAGTTCTGTTGCCTCTGCTTTTAATCCCTCGCGCCCCCGGAGATAGAGATTCACAAATCTGCGCCGCTGGTCTTCGGGAAGCAGTAAAAGCACACACGGAGCAGTATTCGTGTCAGATCTGTCACACACCGGGCATACCATATAATAATTGCATTTGCACGAGCAATAAGGGATTTTTGCAAGTTCCCGGTCAACCTGCTGGTAAAAATCCACGTTCATATCAATCACTATACCAATTTACCTTCAGGTATAAATATATATGACCGTATTTCAAAATACATAACCTATGGCACGAAGAAAAACCGTATTGCCAATTGCAGCAGTCGCAAGAATCGCACATGTAAAAGATGGCATCAGAGTCGAAAAAGGAGCGATTGAACTTGCAATTGCTGATGTTGAAGCCTCAATAAAAGACCTCTTCAACGGAGCATATCAGTTTACCGAACACAGGGGCGGAACGATGATTATGAAGAAAGATGTAGAAGCATACCTAGCATCAATTCAATAACTTTTTTTACTACAAATTCAATGTATTATATGCCGTGGTGATATGAGTGGGACATCAGACCATGACACCGCAGCAGCATGAACATTCCCTCTGTGTCGGATGTGCAGGAAACCTGAAATACCTCGGAAAAGAGAACCAACCATAACTCATAATGCAAAACGGGGGTGGTGGGATGGGTCATCCCCGTTTTCTGGCCTTCTTACGCCTTAAATCCGTTCCAATCTCTCCAAGCACCTTTCTTTTATGCTTTTCAATGAAATCGACACCAAGCAGCCTGAAATGCAACTCACGGATGACATTCACCGCATGTTTTGCCTCTTCAAATGACTGCACCGGGGCAGCAGCCCGGCGGATATCAAGCAGGATCGAATTGAACTGCTCAAGCGCACTGTCATCCCCCATTACCACTCACACTCCAGACATTCCATGAGAGCATTATAGAAGCACCTGGAATCGCAAAACTCAGACTCCTCCATATCCACCAGCCTTACAGCACCTCCCACGACTGTAGATGCCTTGAAGCTCGTTACAGTGAAAATGTCATCCCAGTCCTGGAACGGCCGGTTGCAGTAGTCACACATCCCGCGGGTCATCCGAACACCTCCAGAAACGCTGAAATTTGAGCCTCGTGGCTGTAATAATCTACATACCACTCCCTGCACATATCCTGAATCTCGCCGATATCATCAATGCTGCCATGAAATTTCATGATGTCCCGTTCGATATTACAGATGTTTTTCACATACACAAACGGAATTTCATCCAACCGATCCTGGAGTTTCCCGTAATACCAGTCTGCCGGCGTCATGCCGCCGGATTCAATATACACCGGTATCCGCCCTGACGCAAGCGTCTCGAAGAACCGGAGTGACCAGTTTGCGTTCCCCCGTGCACATACCTGGTACTGGTTTGCCAGCATATTTGACCTGAACAGCGGACCGTGTCTCCTGTAATCCGGGTGGGACTCGTTAAAAAACCCGGCGGAATCGCCTTCAGGTGCCATCCGAACATGAAAATCACAGCATATCTCATTTGACCGGTTCAGTCGTTCAAGAGCCTCAAGACGGGGTTCAAACCCACGGTGAATCGCTTTTACCGTTCCTTCACCGTCTTTTGCAGGCAGATCAAATATCGGGACCCTGCCAACAAACCCTACTGTCGGAACCTCCGTGTACTCCGAGTGCGGAAGCTGCACGATCTTCCTGAAATCCTGGCGAAGCCACATATACGTCTCCGGGTGTTCTGCAGATGTCATAAACTGAATCGAATCACACCCCGGTATCGGTTCTGCAAAGTCAGATTCTATGAAAACCATATCAAAATTGTTTATATGGCCAACAAGACACGTATTTTTCATAAAATCATCAATGTAATAATACCCGAGCACCTCGGGATACACATTCGCACCATAATCACATGCAAACTGAAACAAATCCATATCAACCATTTCTCCACACACACGAAGGATTTTCACGCCTTATACGCGACGCATATTCACGGGACGCAACCGGATACGCCCCGGCAAACGTGTAACTGCATGAGTTACACCTGAAATGAGGTCTCGGTGCGTTCAAAGACAACACCTCACCCGCTATCCAGTGAACCCCGTGCCGTTTGCACGACGGACACACCATACCAGGAACCTCAAGACCAGGTCTCGGAACTCCGTCAACAGGGTATCCCATACATCACACCCGGAAAAATGCCCCTGATACCAGAGCATCAATGTTCCTGTCAAGCCATTCCTCACACTTCTTAAAATCAACCTTATACACCGGGCACAACGGGCTCCGCCGTTTCAGGTGAGACACGCGGCACATCACATAATCAAACTGGGACCCTTTCGTAACCCGGCAATAACACCATTCACGGTCAAGCGTCATCCCTAACTGAACAAGATACCGACGGTTTACCTGATACCGGGTGTTCTGGTGAGTGTCACGCCGATACGGTTCAAACTGGATGATCGTCTCCTCATAAAACCTATACAGCAATTCCTGTGACAACCGCCACATCTGTTTCGCCGGTTTCCCCGTCCGTGAACCAACCTTCACCATATACCCGATATACCGGGCACGACGGACACAAAACCCCTTCGCAGTACACACATCATCAAAATCAGATGCCGTAAACAGACCCCCGCGAAACCGCTCATACACCGCACGCAAAACGTCAGTCTCTTCCGCGGTTGCTTCATATAACCGCGACTTTATAGTCAGAACATCGGAACGAAACCCGTTATACGTCATGCATTACTCCTCTCTCGTAGGACACAGCCCGTATACCAACTCACCTATCTTCACAACCAGTATCGGACCTACCCGGGGATGCTCAACCATCTGAACCCGGACATCAACATGGGACCCGCGTTTAAAATCACCTTTGTGACGCTTATACAACTCATTCGCAAACTTCAAAAACGCTCTCGCACGATACGTCTGGTCCACAGCAACAGGACACCCGGACAAACACGTGCCGACAAACTTCTCCGAAAAAACACCAGATACATGAGAAATACCATCAAACTCAAAGTCATCATCGAAAACATTCAATCTATCCCCTCCCACGGCAACGTCACATACTTGCTCGGATTGTCATACCGCACGCAATGCCACTCACATTCCTCAAAAAACTCAAACAACTCCTTCCCAAACCATACCTTCGGGACCTTGATACTCCTCGCATTCAGACTCTCATCAAACGCCTCACCAGCATTGCCCTCCGTTGTGACTGGGGAGACCCGGTGGTTCTGGTAATACCGGCACCGCTTCTCCGAACAGATGTCCCTGTTCCTGTGCCTGTTATACGCAGGACACCAGGGACCAGGTTTCGAACCCTCCAATACACGATACCCACCATGGTCACCGGCCATCATTCGTCTCCCGGACATAATCATCATATACATCCATCAGCCGCTCAAACAATGCACTCCATGATTCACGCGGACGTTTCAACTTCTCTCCACGACGATACGTCTCTTCATGCAAATTCACTTGCATACATAATCATTCAACTTCTATGTATTTATGTGTATTCATTTGTATTTATGATCGATTTTTTTGAAAATTTTTGTGTGAAGGGCTCAGCCCCTTCCCTTTGACGCTGTCGTGATGCTTTGTGCTGGAGGTGCACGTGCCACCAGCGTCTGGGCACCACGATTTATTCATTCAAGCACTGGTGATCAGCATGACAGCAATGCCAGATCTTAACAAGCCAGCATTCAGAGCAATGCCCAAGGCAGCACAGCGAGTCAAACAACACCTCTGCCCATGTTGTGGCAAGCCAGTAGGAGAGTTCAGAGATGAGTTATCCAAGCGTGAGTATAGCATCAGTGGCATGTGCCAGGCATGTCAGGATTCAGTCTTCGGACTTTCGGAAGAATAGTCTGGAGAAGCACGGAGCCGATGACGACTAATCTATTCTTTTTTTTATCATTCCGGGGCAGTATCTCCATCTCCATACCCCCCCAATAATAATTGTTGCAATCCATCATAGGTGCCGCAGCAATTATTAAATACTTTGAATCATAATTAATGATCTAAGTACTATTGTGATGATGAATGGTGATTAGTGGTGGATCAATGATGGATCAGTGAATTTTGATGACTGATACATTCAATAATCATCATATAAATATCACGGAGGGGGGATGATGATAATAAACAATAATTATCATCTATTTTTGAATAAATAATCAATAAAATCAATATTTTATTTTAATTAAATACATTCATAATTCTCCAGTTGAAATCAAGGTATATATACATACATTTCCACTGCATGTATACCCAAATTCACACTGTGAATTCAATGTATTTTTTTGTTAAAATAAATATTGATTCCTTACCCTGATTAATTCTTTTTTATTATATTGAGCCAGGATGCACCTATCACCGTACACGTCCCTGCCCTGGCTCAAAGGAGGTAATTATGCAAATCCAGGATGAAGAGTGGTATTGGAACGGAGAAATCCTAAGAATAGATAAAGAAAAAAAGAAGGTGGAATTACCAGATTCCATCGAGAGATATGAACAGTTCTTATGGTGGGATCGTGAAGGCAGTATACTGTGACTGGTGTTTCACAAAAATGACTTACAGAACAGTATCGTTTGAAGACTTAAGCCGGGAACAGGTAAAAGTCTACAAATGCAAAAATTGCGGATATCGCAGAGTGATAAAACATGAAAGCAATTGAATTTCTAACAATGTGGGATATTATGCATCCCGAAGAATCAGAAGACGAAAACGGGTCATTCTGGGACGACCTTGTATGGAAAGACGGGCAAATGTTACATTACAGCCCAAATCTGGTGATATAATGTTATACAATGTCCAACCACATTCAAAAAAAGGAAAAAAAATGGACGAATACATGCTGCTACACGCAGTATGTGACATGACAGCAGACTGGGAATGCGAAGAACAAGAATGTAAAAATTGCCCATGGAACTGGAAAATCCTGGAATACAATCTCTGTATTCTGGAAATACTAAAAGACATAGGGTATTCAACATTCGACCCGGAGGAAAAAAATGAAACTCCAGTATAAACTAGCACTTTCGGGGACAGTATTAATGACACTCATCTGTATGGCTGTATCATACGGAACAATGTATGAAGTTGCAATGATGCATCAGATACCTGCTGCGGAGCTCTTCCCAGTTGCAATTGATGGAAGCATGGCGCTCGCCATGTTCGTACGGGTATACTTCTCAAAAATCGGCAAACCAAGCCGGGAAACGCTGCTCATAATGGGCTTCTTCACGCTCACGAGCATCCTTGTAAATGCTGTGGCAGCACAAAACGCCCTCGAAGTATACCTGTTCTCAATCGCACCAATCGGGGTATTCAGTTCAACAGAATTATCGGCGCTAATCATCGAAAAGCAGCCAGTTGAAAAGAAAACCAGGAAGCCAACCCGGGCACCAAATGGCAAATTCACAAAGGAAGTGGAATAAATGGTAAGACCAGAACCAATCAGCCCAGAACGCCCAGAACAGAACGACGAATACAAGTTTGAACTCATTAAAGCAATGGGAGTTGCCATTGCAGCAATCGCAAAAGAGAAATCAGTGTTCATCACTGATGCTGAAGTCAAGCGAAATTCGGACGACTACTGGGAACTTGAAATCAAGGCAGTAGTCCCGAAAGACAAAGACGCCGGGATAAAATATAACAATCAACTCCGGCAATACTGGAAAGACCTCTCATTATGGGAGCAGGAATTGTATTGTGAAAAATTCGGTATAACCGAAGAACAATACAAAGAAACTTGTGAGAAATACTTACAGTATTGCCGAGATACAGATTACAGAACCCGCATGGAAAAAATGCAATTCTTTGAATCCAAACACCCCATTTCAATCCCATAACCCATCATAGAGGTGGCATAAATGGCTAAATTCACAGCAAATGCATACAATCCACGGGAAAAAGAATTCATCCCCATGGATGAACTCATCGAAACAACTCGTTTTAATGAACTCACAACAGCAATAAAAGTGCCTCTTTACAAACAGCACACAGATAAAGACCAAAGAACGTATTACGACCAGAGCAAATGGTTTTCTATAATATGCCAGGGAAAGGAAGTCAATTCAGTTGGACCAAACTATGACCTCATCCAGCACCAGGATGCATTTATCCAAGTCATTGATACCCTGAATAAAGCAGGAATAACCATGCAAGGAAGAATCAATGATTATGGCAAAGTTGCATGGATGGACATGATATTCGAAAACCTGAAAATCCAGGATCCAACAGGTTCAGATATCAACCTCGGATACTCTGTTCGTTCAGGATATGCATATCATGGGCTAAACATCTTTCCATACGCAGTAAGAAGCATCTGTAGCAATGGATGTATCTTTAACCAGACTCCTAAACTCCAAGGACTCATGGACACAATAAACGTGTCCCATGTTGGAGATGCAGCAAGAAGACTTGCAATCAAAATGCAAGGACTATTACAGGACACCATCAAAGTAAAAGGAGTATTCCTGGAAATGTTCAACCGTGCAAACGGAGAATTCTTTAGATTCAGTTCAGAAAAAGAACTTGAATTAACTATTGCAAGTTATGGAATCAGCGAAAAACAAATAAAACAAGCACTAAACAGAGGAACCATCAATCTCGAAAATTGTTCCAGATACGAGTTATACAACTGTTTGACAGAATACGCCACATGGGGGCAACTATCACCAGGACTGTATGAATCAATCCAAAATGCTGGAAACAAACTCTTAAATGAGTCATATGAACACACAATCGATAGAATAAAACAAACAGCACAGGTAGCATAAATGACAGAACTAACCCCGCTCACACTTTGGACACAACATCCAATGTCCAAAGGAGGAAAAATGAGTGGTATGTGGAGTTGGGGAAACACATCCCCACTTGCCAACGAATTCTGCATGAAAAAATGCACATTCACAAACCATTGCTACGCAAAAAGGCTGGTAATGGTAAGACCCAATGTGCACAGAGCATACCAAAGAAATGCAGAAATACTAAGCAAGCCAATCCCAGAAGAGTTGCTCTCATGGGCTCCACTAGGAAGCCACAGAATACAGGCATTCGGCGAGTTAATAAACGAACACCACTGGAGAAACGTTGTATTACTTGCAACATTAAACCCAGGGAAAAAGTTCACCATCTGGACAAAACGATATGAAGATATCATAAAACCATCCAGATGGAAAATACCAGAGAATCTTCAGATAATCATATCAGGAGATTATCTCAGCAATGAGATAAAATCTGAAGAATTCCCAACTTTTTTGGTATCAAACGAGCCGCCAAAAAAACCATACATCAAATGTAACGGGAAATGCATCTCCTGCCAGTACTGCTATGGATGGAGCAGATACGCAGGGCTGGATCCCGAATTACCAATATGGGAGAAACCGAAATAATAAAACAAATTCTTATTTTTGCAGCAATTGCCTGGATGCTTTGGCAGATTGGCAAGGTTTTCTGGGCATAGTAACGTATTTATGAACATAAAACAAAAGAAAAGGTGATTATATGGCAAAAGTAACACTTCAGTCAGTTGGAGAAGACGTTGTCGCATTCAATGACCAGGCATACTGGGTTGCAGACAATGTAAAGAGATTTCTAAACAACTTCCAACCAGGAATGGAAGTAGAATTAACAGTAAAAGAAATAAATGGAACTCCAACTGTTACATTTATCAAAAAAGCAGGAGTTCCAATTGGTGGAGACAAGCCAGCATTTCCAAAACCTGCATCTGCACCAACATCATTCCAGACACCATCCATTACAAAGAAAACAATTGATGGTGCAGCACTTCTAGCAGCAGCAATCATCGTAAAGAACGGACTCGATCCGGTTCTTGTCAAAACAGTAGCAGAACAACTACTGCAATCATAATTTTTATTTTTTTATTTCAGTGATATGATATCCCTGTCAGAACCGGATATCATTTTTCAATCAGATCAAAACGCGATTTCCCTGTAAACAGGGGGTGAAATTATGTTCAAATGCAGAATATGCGGAGAGAAATTTGCCAATGACATGGAATCAGAAGAGCCAAAAGTATGCATAGAATGCTATGATGAAATGCTCACAGCAGAACTGATAGCAATTGACATCATCTGAAGGTGAACATCATGACAAATATTGTGAAGTTATGGAAAGAAAACCTGGACACCGCACACAAAGGCGAAATCATTGTATTGAAAGCAGAATACCCAAAGAAATCAAGTATAACAATCAACATCAATAACACACAGAAGGAATTATTTGATGAAATTGTAAAAGACCCGATACTCGCTGAAAATGCATTATATTCAGCGCTGATGGAAGGAAAATACATCCCGGGGTGGAATGGGTCAAAACACACAATTTCAATCAGATTCATCGGGTTCCCACAAAGAATCAAAGTAAAAGACCTGAACTCAAAGCACCTGGAAAAATTCACATCCATGAGAGTTGTCGTAAAGAAAATAAACAGTGTAAAACCAAGACTTGTGCATGCAGCATTCAAATGCAACGCCTGCAAGGAAAAGATCACATATGTCCCTGTGGAAGAGGATGAAGTCGTTCCTCCGTCTGAAAAATGTCTCTGTGGTGGTAAATCATGGAGGTTCCTGCTCAGATCATCAATCAAAAAAGACTACCAGATCATCCAGGTCCAGGACCCTGCCGAAGACGGAGGAAGTTCAAAACCAGAGGTTCTCACAGTCAAACTCCTGGACGATTTATGTGGTAAAGTCCAGCCAGGAAACATCATAGTTATCAACGGTATCTATAGAGGCCAGCAGAAAAAACAGTCGGCCACATTAGATACCTATCTGGATGCAAAATCCATTGAGATAACAAACAAAGACTTCAGCAAAATTGAAATCACAGAGGATGAAATTCGTGAATTCGAAGAACTTGCAAAAAATCCAGATATATATGATATGTTATGGTCATCTATCGGATCAGTGGTCAAAGGATGGGAAGCAGTCAAACAAGCGATATTACTGCAGCTTCTTGGAGGGTGCGAGAAAATCACCGCGGATGGAGATCGCTTTAGGCCGGATTTCCACATCCTGTTATGTGGAGATCCATCCGTTGCTAAGTCAAAAATTCTCCGCTCTGCCTACAACCTATGCCCCAGAGGTATTTATGCATCTGGCAAGGCTACATCAGCTGCTGGACTCACAGCGGCAGCCACAAAGGCATCAGACGGGGGATGGGAGATTGAGGCTGGTGCTGCCGTATTAGCAGACAAAGGCATGCTCATCATAGATGAGCTTGACAAAGTCGACAAGGAGGCAGTATCATCTCTCCATGAAATTCTTGAGGAACAGATTCTCCATATCAACAAAGCAGGTATTAGTGCAGACCTTGCAACACGTGAATCCTGTCTTGCTGCAGCAAACCCGAAACGTTCACGATTTGACAAATACCAGGACCTTGCATCCCAGGTTGCGTTCGCACCATCTCTTCTCTCACGGTTCGGTCTCATATTCCTCATGATTGACGAGCCGGACAAAACAAAAGACCGGGAGATTGCAAAGCACATCATCAACTCCCACCGGGGAGTGACTCATGAAAAACCAATTCCGATTGAGACCCTCCGGAAATACATTGCACATGCAAAACAGTCCTGTGAGCCGGAGATAACAGATGAAGCAGCACGGATGTATGAGGAGTATTATGTTAAAATAAGACATTCAAACGGAGAATCGACTATCCCTATAACACCCAGGCAGATTGAGGATATCATCAGGATGTCAGAAGCCAGTGCAAAGACACGGCTGTCAAAATATGTTGAGCCGGTTGATGTCAGCCGTGCCATATGGATATACGAACAGGCAATGAGAATGACTGCAACAGACCCGGGGACCGGGTCCATTGATGTGGATAAGATAACCGGAGGGATGTCATCATCAGCACGGGAAGGAATGGCAGAACTCAAGAAGTTGCGGTCTGAATTCTTTGAACAGTTCGAAAAATGGCCGTCAAAAAAGGAACTAAAAGATTATGCAATGCAGAAAGGAATGTCTGAATCATCAGCAGCATACCTTACCCGCGAATTGTGGAAAGAGATGGGACTGAATGCATATTAAACCAACAGCACAGGCTTGCGCCGCCGCTGGGTGTGACAGGTTTGTTCGCCGGGTGTTGTATGGCGTCCTGATCGTTGATGTGTGTGCTGAATGTGCACTGCGCATCAACTCACTCGAATCATGCCCTCTGGCTGACCCATATCCTGACCCAAAACCACCAAAACGGTATAAACCACAGTCTGAAACGAAGATGAAACAAAAAATAAAAAAAGCCGAAATAATAAATGCGGCACGTAAGGAGGACTATTCATCAAAAATCAAAAGGTTAAAGAAACGTTACAAAATGTAAAGGTACCTTTACAAAATGTAAAACATACTTTACATTGTCTGACATGTGTCTGACGGGTGTCTGACATGTAAAGTTTATTTTACATAATGTAAAAAATGTTTTACGCGCCGCATTTAATGATCATAATGATTAAATCATTTGAATGATTATGTACAATGTACTTGGATCCTCAGGGGAGTACGGGCAAGCCCGGACAAACAACAAACCCCCGAAGGGGGAACTCCTAAGCAGGGCAAAGATCTATTATTATTATATTAATGATCTAAGATCATTAATCAGCACTTCTGAAAATTCACGCTGTGAATTGGGCTTATTTTCCGATTTTAGGCGGGTGTTAACTTGAAAGTTGAAAACTGCGCCCAATGCTTCAATCTTTTTCATGATTTCGTGGACGGCTGGGTATGTGATGTGACCATGCAGCCGGTGTTCATGATGCTCGGGTGTCCGATGGAACGGGATGATGTCCCTATTGATCTGGACCCGTGTTATGTATGGTTCCCGACACCTCAGTATGCGGTTGTATACTGCAAAAACGCCGGATTCAAACGCCCGTGCCAGTTTCTTAACGGATACCGGTGCACAATCAGCCATGCTGATATACGACATGCCAGGTACTGCCCACTCCCGAGATTTGATCCGGAAACACTGAAAACATTAACACCAAAGGCCAACTATGATATATTGCGAATGTGGTGAGGCAACATGCAAGAAGAATGGATGACAAGTAAAAACAAGAAATTAGGGGAGATGACAAAAGTCACCCCCTATATTGAACAGGGTGAGTATAAGAAATACCTAATTACCCATGAACAAGATGTGTGCGAGACTCGACAATTTGGGTTCTATGCATGCCAGGAATGTGACGGGGCAATAACGGGGGAACCGATATCATGGCGCGACATGTACTTTTGTTCATGGAAATGTCTGAAGATGTACATGGATGCAAGGGAAGAGC
>ENA-UOYA01000474-UOYA01000474.1-activated-sludge-metagenome-genome-assembly--contig:-NODE-474-length-52351-cov-6.833831_pt1 | contig 52351 bp, 49 predicted proteins | sample MGYA00238163_ERZ764804 | MGnify/ENA primary metagenome ERZ764804 (study PRJEB28919, sample SAMN05720223) | activated sludge metagenome | isolation source: Anaerobic digester | place: Hong Kong...
TGCATGTCTCGGTATTCGACGGTAAAGAGCACCCGGTGGATTCCAAACCTGTGGCGTTCGAAGTTGCCGGCCGCGAAGCCTTCAAACTGGCCGTCAAGGATGCTTCCCCAGTGCTGCGTGAACCGATCATGTTATGCAAGATCACCGTCCCCGAAGCCAATATGGGTGATGTGATGGGTGACCTTAACACCCGCCGCGCACGCATCCAGGGTATGGAAACCCTGAAAGGTCGTTCAGTTGTTACCGCAACCGTTCCCCAGTCTGAAATGCTGCGATACACCACCACCCTGCGTTCCATTACGGGCGGCCGCGGTTTCTTCAGCATGGAATTCGACCATACAGAGGTAGTTCCAGCGCACATTGCCCAGCCAATCGTTGATGCCCGCGCCAAGGAACTGGAAAGCAAGAAAGAAGAATAATTCCTCACAAGGAATACAGGCTGGACGGGTTGATCCCGTCCAGCTTTTTGTTTTCAGGTTTATCGTGGAACGCTAAACAATCACCTATGGTAAGATTAGAAATTATATTTGGCAGATAGGAATCATTTTGACGACATCGTCCATTTTTCTCGAGCAGGTATGGGATGGGATTCTTTCCCGTGATCAAGAAAGAATTATTCATGCATACGCATCCCTGGATACCAAAAGTCAGGAAACGGTAATCTGTCATCTAAAGCATATGGTTTCCGAAGAAGGTTGGCATCCTGAGCAGGTGAAATCAGCCCAGGTTGCCTTGCAGGCAATACTGAAAAGGTAATCACGTATGGATCTAAAGCAGCTCACCGATGAGATGAATCGCTTTGTCACCGCCAAGGGATGGTATGACGAGGACAGCCGGCGCAGTCAAACCCCTCGCAACCTGGCAATTTCGCTGACATTGGAAGCTTCTGAAGTGTTGGAACATTTCCAATGGAGTGAAAAAGCCGCCGATCTTGACGATCTACAGGATGAATTGGCTGACGTGGCACTTTATCTGCTGCAATTATCAAGCATTACAGGCATCAACCTCGAAGAAGCCATCCTTGCCAAACTACGGAAAAATTATAACCGTACCTGGGATTTGGAAAATCCAGATGTGGAGGAATCTAAATGAAAGTTGCAGTTTTTGGAGGGGCCTCAGCCAGGCCTGGTGATCAGGCATACGAAGATGCAATGCGCCTGGGCGGTCTTCTGGCAGCCCATGGGCATACGGTCATGACCGGTGGATACATCGGGATCATGGAAGCCGCCTCGCGCGGTGCAAAAGAAGTCGGCGGGCATGTGATCGGTGTTACCTGCGCGGAAATTGAGAAATACCGCAGCACAAAAGCCAACCAATGGGTCGTGGAAGAATGGAAGTACACCACCCTGCGTGAGAGAATGTACGCATTGATCGATCGCTGTGATGCTGCAGTAGTGATGCCGGGTGGTGTTGGAACCCTGGCTGAGATGACTGTGATGTGGAACGAACTCATTGTTAATGGCAGCAAACCCCGAAGACTGATCCTGGTCGGAAACGGCTGGCAGAAGGTGGTCTCTCAATTTCTCGACTCACTCGGCTGCTATGTGGGATCCAAGGAACGCAATCTGATTCATATCGTTCCGGATGTGGAAAGTGCATTCGAGATCATTAACCAAATATAGCCCCAGGAATCATCATCTTTTTATCAGGAATGACATATGAGTAATGAAAAATTAACCTCCCGAAGTGAAAATTATTCAGAATGGTACAACCAGGTCATACAGCGCGCTGAGATGGCTGATTATGCCCCTGTACGCGGCTGCATGGTCGTCAGACCATACGGCTGGGCTTTGTGGGAAAACATCCAGCAGACATTGGACCGCATGTTCAAAGCCACCGGTCATGTTAACGCGGCCTTTCCCCTCTTCATCCCAATGTCCTTTCTTGAAAAAGAAAAGGAACACGTGGAAGGATTCTCACCCGAACTGGCAGTTGTGACCATCGGCGGAGGTGAAAAACTCGAAGAGCCGTTGGTCGTTCGCCCCACCTCTGAAACGATCATCGGTTATATGTACTCCAAATGGATTAAATCATACCGTGACCTGCCGCTGTTGATCAACCAGTGGGCCAACGTCGTTCGCTGGGAAATGCGCACACGTCTTTTCCTGCGCACCCTCGAATTCTACTGGCAGGAAGGTCACACTGCCCACGCCACCGAGAAGGAAGCGGAAGAAGAAACTTTGAGGATGCTCGATATCTACACACGCTTTGCGACCGAGGAAGCAGCGGTTCCGGTAATTCCCGGAAGAAAGAGCGCCACGGAGAAATTCGCCGGTGCTGTTCATTCCTATTCGATCGAAGCCATGATGGGTGACACCAAAGCCCTGCAAGCAGGTACCTCTCACTTGCTGGGACAGAACTTTGCCAAAGCCTTCAACATCCAATACCTGGACGAGGACAATACCCTTCAATACTGCTGGACGACCTCCTGGGGTGTCTCCACGCGCTTTATCGGCGCCATCATCATGACTCACGGAGACGACCAGGGATTGATCATGCCCCCACGGCTGGCACCGGTTCAGGTCGTAATCGTTCCAATTTACAAGAATGACGAGGAACGCAGCAAAGTAATGCCAGTGGTCGAAAAAATCAAAATCCAGTTGCAGCAATTCCGCGTCAAGGTTGATGACCGCACCGAAGTAACACCCGGGTTCAAGTTCAATGATTGGGAGATGCGCGGTGTGCCTTTGCGTCTCGAAGTTGGTCCAAAGGACGTGGAAAAAGGCTCAGTCATGGCTGCCCGGCGTGACATACCCGGACGTGATGGGAAATCCTTCCTATCCCAGGATAACCTCGCAGAATCTGTTGGTAACCTCCTGTCAACAATCCACACCTCGCTTTATGAAAAGGCCAAAGCCTTCAGAGACAGCCACATCTTCGATCCCAAAGACTACGAAGAGTTGAAAACAGTAGTGCAGGAAAAGGGATGGGCACTTTCGTGGTGGTGCGGTGATCCCGCCTGCGAGGCGAAAGTAAAGGAAGATACCAAAGCCACCACCCGCTGTATTCCAATGGAACAACCCGGCGGTCATGGTAAATGCATCGTCTGCGGCAAGGAAGCCAGCGAAAAGGTCTACTTCGCCAAAGCCTACTAGGTCTGGTTGGAAGAATGCCGGCTATCGATCTATCACGTTTACGAACCAGGATAACACTGGTAAAGAACTCGTTCGATCGCCCGTCCGAATTCGTTGCAGGGTTGCGCGAGATATATTCTGTCTATTCAGATCGTACCTTCCCGCTCGCCAACTATCATCTTGAAATCCATTCGCAGCCGGCATTTAATACACCCCTGCTGTTGAACCGGGAGCTAGAACATTCACTTTCCGGATACTGCATCGACCAACCCGGAAAGCTCATGCGTATCCTCGAAGAAATGTGGCAACAGCCTGAAATCGAAATACGCCAGTTGGCAGCATCCTTGCTGGGAAAGTACCCCATTTCAGAAAAAGAATCCGTAATCATCCGTATTATCGAATGGTCAGCAAACCCAAATGATGCACTTCTGCTGCCCTACCTGCATGAATACGGATCGGCAACGCTGCGCAAGTTGGAGCCGCAATCCTGGCTGACAGTACTGGAAAAATGGAAGAATTCTCGTGAAAGCTGGCAGATCAGGCTTTCAATACAGGGAGTCATCACCTTGATCGACGACCGTGATTATGAAAACCTTCCTGCCGTCTATTCCTTCCTGACACCTCTGTTTTCCACCCTGGAGCCTGATATACAATACGATCTGCATATCGCATTGGAACACCTGGCGAAACGGTCTGAAGTTGAAACAGTCTATTTTCTGAAGCAAATACTGACCAGATCAAAGAACACATCCCTGGACCGTTTCATCAGGCGGTCATTGGAGTACTTTTCTCCAACAGCTCAAAACTCATTGCGTCAATCTTTGCGTCAAAAAGCAGAACTTCATCATTAAGATATATGAATTACCTTAGGGAGAACACACTTCGAGAACTCTGGGCACAACCGCAACCCTCTGGTATAATTTTGTCTATGACTCGACCTGTCTGCGGGTCTTCTGCGGACACGGCGACTTGCATAAATTTATTAAGGAGCAACTGTCATGGGATTGACAAAGGAAGAGAAACAAAAATTGATTGCTGAGTACCACATGCACGATACGGACACGGGTTCGGCTGACGTACAGATCGCCATCCTCACAGTTCGTATCAGGCAACTGACCGAGCACCTGCGCGCAAATAAATTGGATAATTCCTCACGCCGCGGGCTGCTGAAAATGGTAGGGCAGCGCCGGAGACTGCTGGCATACTTGCGCCGCACAGACTTCCCCAGGTTCGCAGCCATTACCGAAAAACTAAACATCCGCACCAAGTAAGGCAGGAAAATAACGAGTAGATGCCATCTACTCGTTTTGATTTTTCTTCCATACTGCGGAATCATTTCACCGCCGGTTGGGCATTGAAAAATGGTGAGGACACGTGGTGTCCCCGGCAGTTTTCAGTTCCTAACCAGGCGGGATAGGAATTTTAGGAGAAAAAATGAAACCAGAAAGTAAAAAATTTATAACCACCATCGGTGGTCGTCCTTTGACGTTTGAATCCGGCAAACTTGCCGCTCAAGCCGGAGGGTCGGTTACGGTGCGCTTTGGTGATTCTGTCGTCTTTGCGGCCGCTACAATGGGTAATGAACCCCGCCAGGGGCAGGATTTCTTCCCCCTGACCGTGGAATATGAAGAACGCATGTATGCCGGCGGCCGCATTCCCGGTTCCTTCTTCCGCCGCGAAGGTCGACCCGGTACCGACGCCATCCTCATCTCACGCCTTACCGACCGCCCGCTGCGCCCCCTCTTCAATAAAGACATCCGCAACGAGGTACAGGTCATCATGTTCTCACTCTCTGCGGATTGGGAAAACCCCCTCGATATCCTGGCCATCAACGCCGCATCAGCCGCATTGATGATCTCGGATATCCCCTGGGCCGGGCCTGTGGGAGCCGTTCGCGTCGGCCGCATCAACGGCGAACTCGTACTTAATCCAACCTTTGCCCAGATCGATGAATCAGATCTCGATTTGCGCATTGCCGGAACTTCGGATGCGATTCTCATGGTTGAATCCGGTTCCAATGAAATCGATGAAGAATCAATGGTCTCTGCCCTGCTTTTCGGTCATGAAGCGATTCAATCGATCGTCGAAACACAACTCGAAATGGTCAAAGAGATGGGCAAACCCAAACGCGAAGTGACTCTCTATACCCTGGATGAAACCCTGGTTGAAAAGGTTACCAACCGCTCCGCGGCCGAGATGAATGAACTTCTCGATAACCTGCACGGCAAACACGAGCTTCAGGATGCTATCGATGCGTTGCGGGAAGCTGTTGTGCTCGAATATACCGATCCTGAAGACCTTGAGGAAATCGCAAAATACAAAGAGGCCTTCGAAGAAACGTATAAACGTGTTGTGCGCTCTCGTATCCTTGACCAAAACAAACGTCCGGATGGACGCAAACTGACCGAGATCCGCCCGATCTGGTGTGAAGTCGGCATCAGCCCTCGCGCCCACGGTTCTGGTTTGTTTACCCGCGGTGAAACCCAGGTTCTCACCCTTGCAACCCTGGGTACCCCCAAGGAAGCACAGGAGATTGACACACTCTCACCCAATGATACGAAGCGCTACATGCACCATTACAACTTCCCGCCCTACTCCACCGGCGAAGTGAAGATGCTGCGCGGGCAATCAAGACGTGAAATCGGCCACGGCGCACTTGCTGAACGCGCTCTCGTTCCGGTCATCCCGTCGGAGAAAGATTTTCCATATACCCTGCGCCTGGTTTCTGAGGTACTGGCTTCCAACGGATCCTCCTCAATGGCTTCAGTTTGCGGGTCAACCCTTGCTCTCATGGACACTGGTGTACCCATCAAAGCCCCTGTGGCTGGTGTTGCCATGGGATTGATCAAAGAAGGTGACCGTTACGTGGTTCTGACTGATATCCAGGGAGCCGAGGATCACCTGGGCGATATGGACTTCAAGGTTGCCGGTACCACCAAGGGCATCACTGCACTGCAGATGGATATCAAGATCAAAGGCATCACTGCTGAAATCATGCGCCAGGCACTCCAACAGGCTCACGACGCCCGCATGTTTATCCTCGATAAAATGCTCGAGGTAATTCCTGTTCCAAGGCCTGATCTTCGTTCGTTCGTTCCCCGCATTACCACCCTGCAGGTACCTATTGATAAAATCGGTGCCATCATCGGACCGGGAGGTAAAACTATCCGTGCATTGCAGGAAGAAACTAACACCAAGATCGACATTGATGACGACGGTACCGTTTATATTGCAGCCACTGATGGTATCAGTGAAGCAGCCGCCCGCGAGCGCATTGAATCACTTACCGAGAGTGCACAGGTCGGTCATATCTACACCGGCAAGGTTGTGCGTATCGCTGACTTCGGTGCCTTCGTTCAGATCCTGCCTGGCATTGACGGCATGGTGCACATCTCCCAGCTCGATTCTGAACGTGTTGAGAAAGTGGAAGACGTGGTTAAGATGGGCGATGAATTAACCGTGATGGTTACCGCTATCGATGAGAACGGAAAGATTCGCCTCTCACGCCAGGCTGTTTTGGAAGGCTGGACACCGGAAGAAGCCCTTGAACACGATAAGGGCGGCAAGAGCGGCGGCAGCCGTCCACGTTCTGGTGGCGACAGGCGCGGTGGTGATCGCCGCGGTGGCGGCCGTTCATCTTATGGCGGCGGACGCTCCGGTGGAGACCGCAACAACGGTCCCAGAAGATAATCCTACCAGGTTTTTAGACTCACAAAAAGGATCTTCCGAAAATTCGGAGGATCTTTTTTTATACTGAATAAATGTTTAGCACCTGCCGGGCAAAATCCGCCAGACTCCACCGCAATGGTTCAGGTTCAAGCACCTCCACCGAACCTCCCATCCCCAACAGGAAGGTTCTGGCAGACGGCAGGTAATCGAACTGGAGGTCCATGATCAACGTGCCATCTGGTTCGAGAGCGGAGCTGTATGAGAGTACTTTGTAGGGAGAATCCCAATAAGTTCCTTTAATGATCTCCACAGCTGCAGGTGTTGCTTTGATTCTTACCCGGTAGGCATCCTGCTCATTGAAGCTTCGAGCAGTGATCCGCTTCCATACTTCTTCAAGATTGAATCCTTCTTCCCTTTTAAAAGTTAAATTCAACATCTCTACTAGGGTAAACGTGCGTGCTTTTTGAAAACGAAGGTTCCCATTGACCGAATAAACCACGTACCACTCTCCGGTCTTGGCTACGATACCGTACGGTTCAATGACCTGGTCGATCTCCGCCCGGTTCCAGAGAAAATATTTGACCCTCACCAGGCAGTGCTTCCTTGCAGCTTCATAAAAAATATTCAGTACGTCCAGAGGAGTTTTATCATCGCGACGCCAGGGATTCCAGTCAAGGTGGAGAAAAGTCTCCTGCTGAAGCTCACCCGATCTGGCTGCATTGAGTTTCAACAGTGCCCGTTGCAGCGTTTTTCCAGCTTCCATTGACAAAAGCGTTTCCGGAAGGTTGATGGCACGTAAGGCGTCAAGTTCTACTGGAGTGATCCTGGAAAAAGAACTCCTGTACTCCTCAACAATACAGCATCCACCGCCAGGACCCTTTTCAGCATACACCGGAAAACCGTTTGAACTCAAAACAACCAAATCGCGATAGATTGTTCGCGCAGACACATTTAATTCACGTGCCAGGTCACAGACGTGCATCTTTCTCTTCTGTTGCAGCAGCAAGAGAATATTAATTAACCGGTCAGCCCTCATTTTTCTCCATATTTCATGAGAAGGGTAGAAATAACTGTCATTAGTTGACACTTATTATACATACAATAGACTTAACCGCGCGGTAATATGTGTAAATCATGAATAGGAGCATCAAAATGGAAGACATTAGAATCGTAGAATTACCGGCTTTCCAATACTTGAGTTTTAATGGATTTGGTAATTCCCCCGAGCTGCTGGCCATAGGTAAACTGCGTGAATGGTTGGAACACAATCAATCAATCATTGGTCCCACTCGATATTTCGGTTTCAACAATCCAGATCCGGCACCCGGAAGTGAAAATTACGGATATGAAATCTGGGCTGTCATTCCTGAAGGAAACGCAACTCTCTACCCGGATGTCAAGTCCTTTTCCGGTGGTCTGTATGCATTGTCCCACTGCAGCGGATTACTGGAAGAGGCAGAGAAATTCATCCCGGAATCCTGGAAAGGTCTAACAGCATGGATCGAAAGCAGCCCTTACCGCCTTGGACACCATCAGTGGTTGGAAGAACACTTGGGGGATGAAAAATTGAACTTCATTGACCTCCTGGGTGATGGCAAGATGTCATTAAATCTATACATGCCGATTGTGAAATAGGAACGGATTAACAAGAAGAGGGCTCAAGTGAATATAATTGAGCCCTCTTCTTTCATATCAAATGGATTTACGAAGTTGGTAAGACGGGCATGTCAGGGCCGTCCAGATGCAGTAATTCCGCCAATGCCGCACGCATGGCAATGCGGTCGTCCCATGGATATTCGACAGTTTCGAAACACATCGACTGCTCGTGCCCTTTGCCGCAGGAGATCACCAGGTCCCCCGGCTTCGCTAGTTTCACACCCAGTCGGATGGCGTTTCCGCGATCCGGAACACGGTAGAATGTCTTATTCTCGATACCTCCGGCAGCTTCTGCCGCATCGGCCATCTGTGAGAGAATTGCATCCAACGACTCTGTGCGCGGGTCCTCCGCAGTCAAAATGGTAATATTTGCCATCTGCACAGAAACTTCCGCCATCATGCGCCTTTTTTGACGGTCGCGCAATCCTGCCGAACCAAAAACAGTAATCACGCACCCTTTTGTCATTTCCCGCGCGGTCTCGATTGCCCGCTTGAGTGCATTGGGTGTATGTGCAAAATCAACAATAGCGTCGAACGGCTGACCGAGATCGATCACCTCCATGCGCCCCGGCACACCTTTCAGGGCAGCGATTCCTTGAGCGATGACTTGCGGATCGATCCCCAAACCTAGGGCTGCCGACATGGCAGCAAGGCAATTGGAAACATTATATTTCCCCGGCAGGTTGCAGTGTATCTTTTGTTCAAATCCCTTCCCCCGTGCCAAAAAATCGACCCCTTTAGAGGAACTGGCGATGTCAACCGCTGTAAGGTCACCAACTCCTTCCAGACCGTAAGTAACTTTATTTTGAATTGCCAAAGAACTCAGGTATTCAAAAGAATGATCATCTTGATTCAGAATAGCCAGCCTTGGATTTCCATTCTTCTTGGGAAGGGTATATGCCAGTGATTCAAACATCTTCCCCTTGGCCTCCTGGTAACTTTCATACGTACCATGGTAATCCAGGTGTTCATGGGTAATGTTGGTGACGACAGCAATATCATATTCACATCCTGTGACCCTGTGCTGTACCAGGCCGTGAGATGTCGTTTCCAGGACTACGGTAGTCAGCCCTGCTTTTACCATATCTGCCAGATATCTCTGTACATCGGTTGCTTCCGGTGTAGTCACATGGAATCCAGTATCGATTTCCTCATCACCAATTACCGCATTGACCGTGGAGATCATCCCGGCTTTGATACCTGCGGCCTTAAGGATCTGATAAATTAGATTCGATGTAGTGGTTTTTCCATCAGTACCGGTAACGCCAATAACGGTTAACTTTTGTGCAGGGTGATCGAAATATGAAGCAGCCAGGTAGGCCAGTGCCCGTCGCGAATCAGCTACCTTGATATATGGAACCCCATTGATCTGCATCTCATTGGTGCCCACCACAGCGGCCGCGCCATTTGCTATGGCCGCCTGGATAAAGTTGTGACCATCGCTGGAACCGCCCGACATAGCCACAAACAAATCACCACGATTCACTTTACGTGAATCGAATTGAATCGAACGAATGGTAATGTCAGGAATATCAGTTTTGCAGGTCCATGAAACAGGCAGATCATCGATCAATTGTTTAAGTTTCACTTCATGCATCATGTCATCATCCAATTAAATAAAAAGAGGGTATGCATCTATTACACCTAATCATACCCTCTTCTGATTTAGATTTTAGTCGAGAGAATTTCGCAGATTTTGAATTTGTCCGGCAACAGATCCGTCGACAACCTTGTCACCAACTTTAACAATCAAGCCGCCAAGAATGCGGGGATCCACATTGAACACGACTTCGCTTTCCTTGCCAAGGTTACGAAGAACTTCACCCTTGATAACCTTTTGTTCGGCTTCGGTCAACGGTAAAGCGCTCATCACTTCAGCCGAGGTACCTACCAATTCAGTACCATCGAGAACGACAACAGATCCGTTCTTTATGCCAGAGAAGAATTCAGCCACCAGTTCGTGCTGTCGTTTTTCATCCAGCGCTTCGCCAACCAGTTTTTGCGCAGCGGCAATAGCCAGGGCAGCGACGTGCGTGCGGATTTCGCTTAAGGTTCGTTCGCGTTCAGCTTCGATCTCCACCAGCGCTTCTTTACGCATTTTGGAAATTTCCAAATCAGCACCAGCTTTTACATCCCTGGCAGTGAGTTCGGCTTTTTCTTTAGCTTCACGAATCACTTTTGCAGCATTTGTCTGTGCTTCTGCAAGGATAGCAGCAGCGTCTTTTTCAGCGTTTTCACGCGCTTCTGAAGCAATGCGTGCATCTTCCAAACCCTTTTCGATGGCAGCACGGCGTTTATGCAGTGCATTCAACAGGGGTTTATATAACCATGCGCTCAATACCACCATGATGATGGCAAAGTTAATAATTTGAACAAGCAGGGTTCCGAGGTTAAGGCCTAATTTTTCCAAAGTACACTCCTTTACCAGCGGATTACAGAACGAACAGCATCAGGAACGCGATAACCAGACAATAGATCGCGATCGCTTCTGAGAATGCAACTCCAAGGATCATACTGGTGAACAGGTTACCATAGGTATCTGGATTGCGTGCCATACCTTGAACTGCACCCTGTACACTGAGACCAATACCAATACCGGCTCCCAGCGCACCGATCATAGCTAATCCCGCTCCAATGAATTTTGCGGCCTCGATAATATCACCACTCATGTTATTTCTCTGCCTCCTCTGCGATTTTCTCAATTAAGCATTACTGTGTTCTTCTTCAGCGCCGTGTCCCTGTGTAGCCTGCGACATAAAGACCATCGTCAGCATACCGAACACATACGCCTGGATAACGCCAATGAACAACTCAAACAACATGATCCCTGCTGGCATAAAAACTGGAAGCATTGCTGAAACCAGTGCCATCAGGACCATTCCTGCAAACATATTGCCGAATAGACGGAATGTAAAAGACAAAATTTTGGAAAACTCAGAAATCAGCTCAAGAAGCCCAACAAACACATCAATCAAGCCAAATACAGGCTTCTTGAATATCGTTCGGAAACTAAAGAACTTTTCCAGATACCGGAAACCATTCGCCTGGAATCCAATTACCTGGGTCATCACAACAGCAATCAAAGCCAATGAAAGGGTGAAATTGATATCTGTGGAAACGCCGCGCAGGAAAGGTGTGACAATGTACCCACCTTCCTTCGCCTTAGTATTTAGAATCGTAAACCAATTGCCGCCCAACGACTGGATTTCGTAACCTTCCTCGCTGTGATGCAGCAAACCGACGGTCTCAAAACCAGGGATCAGCTTGAGCAGGTTGGCAAACAAAACAATAATCAACACTGTAGCGAACCACGGGAAAACCTTTTTTGCCCATTTTCCAGCAGTGGATTCGGTCATGTTGTAGAGCATTTCTACCAACATCTCAAACACACCCGCCAGTCCTTTGGGTGCCAGTTCATCTTTTTTGGCAGCATGGCGCACAACAAGAGCAATGACGATGATGACGATATCCATAAAAAGGGTCGCCACCAATGTATTAGTCAGATAGAAATCACCAATAACGGGAAGGGTAAATAATGGTTCGCTGGATAAATTTTCAGCAGCTGCTTGAATATGCGGCTGGATGGGAGCGTAAAGGTTTACAGCGATAATGGTTAGGATCAGAAGAGCAAGTACGATCCAACGATTCTTACCCCATCGCCATTTACGAGTTTTTTCCAATATGATCCTCCTCATTCTTCGATGCATCCGGTCCGTCTGTTTTGATCTTCGAGATCGCTTTTCGGGCGATGAAGAACATGAGGACCAGTGAAATAGGAATACTCGCTACAACCAGACCGATGGTGAACCAGGGTTTGGTTTCCATCCGGGCATCCAGTGCCATTCCGCCCAGGAGGGCTGCAATAATAATCAGAAGGGTCAAACACCCAACCTGCCCCAATACAGCGGCAATGACAAGATTAAATGTATTCTGTTTGTTTTGATGTTTGTTTTCTTCTGGTGTCGCCATGCTTCACGATTATATCACAGGCAATTTCTGAAATTACCTTGTAATCTGACAACAAACCTATTTTAAAGGGCATTAATTCTGAATTAGTGATGTTTTTTTATTTCGAATATACACGAATGCGGTACCCATCATCGAAACCAGTGCTACGAGGCAGGCGGTAATCCGCAGGATCATCGCCTGCACGCCAAGAAAATTTCGAGCAGAAATTGAAAATTCCCTGGCTAGCAGTAAGTTTTCCTCTCCATCAGATTCCAGCCAAAGCCAAAGTATCCCCGGATATGCAGCCTGTTTGTTGGACTTCGAAGTCCATTCGAAAACTACGGGGGTTTTCGTGTCTAGACTAAGCCTCACATCACCCCGCGGGCTCGATTCTTCAGCAGTGGTTTCCATTCGTCCGATTAATATTACAGATGTTCTTTCAGGTAGTGTATCGAATTCAATCCGCGCACGGATACGGTATCGATCTCCAACCCATACATGCGTAGGGATTTCAATCTCGATCGTTCCAGATTCACCTGACGCAGTGGAAAAGGGAATATGAATTGACTCACCTGGCACTTTGACCAACGTAGCCAGCATTACAACAAGTGAAACCATCAACAATATCACGCCTGATGTGTGCTTTTTTGTCATGTGAAAATTATACCCGGCAACAAAAAACCGGCTGATTGAAGCCGGTCTTTACCAAATTAGATTCTGCCAATTTATGAGAAATAGACATTTACTTCTTCATCGCCTTCACCCCGGTCATCGACATCGACAACCAGAGATTGTCCGTGAGCAAACGCCTGCTCGATTTCACCAACCATTCCATCTACGCCCTTTTCCCGGATTTTGGCAGGCATGTATTGTCCAAAGTTGCGGAATGACCAGGAAACTAATTTTATTGGCACAGGTACTGCGATATTGATATTTGTACGGCTTTTTGCACTCTGTTCGTTCACCTTGATCTGCATCCAGGGCGATTCCATCAGGATCCAACCAAGAATCGTGAACAGAACGCCAATGATGAATGGGATCCATGACAACCAGAACCCCCAGCCAAATCCGGCTTTTTGATAACTCTGGTAAATCCAAAAAGCGGAAAATGCAGTCAGAACTGCGCCGCCAACCAGGATCATGCTCCAGGCGGCTTTCCAGCAACCTGAGATCACTGCCTTTTCATGTACGGGAGGAATTTCCACAGGTGTCTCCGGGTTAGTAAACCCTTCCGTTTTTCCATGGTCATCTTCCGCAGCTCTATCCAGGATTCCAAGCAGGTCGGAACCTTCCTCCACACTGAGTGTTCCATCTTCAACTTTCTTCAATATTTCAAGCTTACTCTCATCTGAAGTCATTTTTGGTCCTCACCGGTCTAAAGCGTTCAGGAGTTTTTCAGCTTCTTCGACCGAAATCTTCTTTTCTTGCAGCATTCGCAGAACCATCATTCGCTCTTCGTCGGACATTTTATTTTTTGAATTCTCGGCTTTACTTGCAGGTTCGTTATATGAAAATCCAACTACTTTCTGTTTGTCGTCCTGGTTGTTACCTTTATTCTTGCGTGCTCTGTTTGAAAGTTCGATCTTCACACCTGCCATCTCACTGGCTTTTTCGGCTTTACGGACAGCGTCTTCGATGGTATCTGAAACTGCATTCATACTGTTGCGTAAGGTTCGTTCCAAATCGACTCCAAAATCATGCCATCCTTTCCTAGTCTCTTCAATCAAGTCTTCAAAATCACGAGGGGCAGATTCCTGGTCAGTCACGGTGATGGAATCACCGGCTTCCATGCGGATCGCGGATCCGCCTTCACCTAATGGGAGGGAGACCATTCCCTCTTCCCAGTCAGCCTCCTGCCCGCAGGCATGAACACTGATCTCCTCGCCGCCGCTAAACAATTGCAGTTGAGCATTAGCCTTTACTCCAACAAAAAACTTGATATCCCCTCCGGCATGGATCGTCATGGAGGGCAAGTTATCTATTGCTGAAGCGATATCTACATCCCCTCCTGCAGATAAATCAATGGTTCCAGTAACACCAAGCAGTGATACATCTCCCCCAACAGCGCGTGTAGAAAGCGCTGCAACTCCTTCTCCATCCAGGTCACCGCCCACACGTGCAATCTCAAGCGTACCGGATATATCCATGAACCGGGTATCTCCTCCAACCATTTCAACGGACGCGCCTGATAGTTTTTCCAAAGTCAGATCCCCGCCGATTTTGCCTACGATCACACGATTGGCCAATCCACTAACCGCGAGGTCTCCACCCACTTTTTCAATTGTTACAATGGCTGTGTCTGGAATCATCAGCCTGCAATCGGCGGTCGTCTTTATCTCCAGCCCTTCATTATGCTCAGATATTTTAAGCGACTCTCCACCTCTAACAATTGCTGTTAGGTACGTATCTTGAGTACCCTCAATCGACAGATCGTCAGAGGCTTTGATCGCAATTTTTGCATTTTCTTTTAACGGAATGGTCATTTGTTTCATACGCCCTCGATCTCAATTCAATTATTTAAATATTTTTTACTATGTTTAATTATTATTAATCATCATAGCAATATTATTGATATTTGTCAATAGTTTAATAAAGTTTTTTTGAATTATTTGTGAATTTTTTTATATACAAATAGAATTGACACCTGCATACGCTCCTGTATACTATATACTCATTCTGGTGAAAGGATAACGATGAAAAAGTTTACGAGAAATTTATTCACTATTCTCCTTCTTGTTATATTGCTGGGTGGATGCACCAGGCAAACCGAAGTAGCCTACATTTCTGAAGGCGAGGAATATGAAAAAATTAAATCAATTTCTGAGCCATACGCAGAACATATCTTGAATGGCATTGCTGCCAATGATCACTTGCAATTTATCACTGATTTCGATAAAACAATGGTCGAGGCCATGGATGAGACCCAATTTGCTGCTATAGTAAAAACATATGGGAAACTGGGCAATCCTGAAACAATTGAGTTGGTTAACATCGAGGATCGCGAAGCCTATTATGGCGTGAATTACAAAGTCACCTACCCCAATAAAACCTTGATCATGTTAATCGTGGTCGACAAATATGAACCGAATCTAGTCAGTGGTCTCTGGTTCCGATAAACTTGATTTTTCCTCTATGCTTGTTACAATGTTAAATAAGTCTCGCAAATTAGTTGCAGACCAAAAACCATAAAGGAGAAAAAATATGAAACTCACTCCCCCGAAAGTTCTCACCTGGTGGATTGCAGTCATCCTGGGAGCACTTGCTCTCATCGGAACGCTGGTATCCATCCCATTCGTGACCACTTACGCCATATGGTTCGCCATCGTTGGTTTGGCTCTGCTCGCCCTCGCAACCTTGATCAAAGGGTTATGATCCAATAATTCTCACGAATCACTAATAAAACAAAAAATTGAATAACAGGCTCGAAAAATCCGGCAAGGCCGGATTTTTCTTATCGGTTAATCTCATAGACCAGATAGCTGTCTGCCGCCCCCATCGAAAGCAGTCGTAACAATATTGGTTGGGAAGTATAATCTCTTGGATCGTAAGATGTTTTTTCCACCAGATGATAATTTTCCATGAACCACTTTTGTTCAGACTCACTCAAAACATATCCCTGGTAAGTAGTGAACCTTTCGAAATGTTCCCTCTGGACAACCCAATCTGGTTTGGCGTCTTCGACAAATCGAATCCACCAGGGGGTCTGGTAAAGATCACGATAGTGCAAAATGAGTGGAGAACCCAGTCCGGCTTCGTCGTAAGTAAACATACCGGAATAATAAGGAATATACCCTGCTGGTTCAAGAAATAGGGTGTCATTCTCCTGTGCCATCTCAGCCAGCTGCTTCCCGATTCCGCCTCTGTAGACATATTCCTTTATCCCCCAACTATAGGAATACACCCATTGAGCAACCATGCCCCCGACCACCAACACCCCGATCAGTGTACCCAATACCCTGAATCCTTTGTGTTTTAAGTTCAACCAATCAACCAGCAGACTACACACAATAGCATAACCAAGGAATGTCGCTGGCCAGAAATACCACGGAAAGACTACCCTTCCAAGCGAATACGCTGCCGGCAGAAGGATAGCCATGCTGATAATCGAGAGACAAGAATACCATGTTGGAATATGGTTCCGGTTACGGATGAGAAAAATGATCATTGCAGCAATCACCAATACCAAAAATACAATCCCGAAATGATCCAGGTACTTGGTACGGATGGGGGTAAACAATCCGCCATTTTCTCCAAAGAAAACGGTCTTCGCGGTAGAGATGATCCGTTCGAATGAAAATGAGGGCCGGCTCTGTCCCTTGGCGAGGATGGAGTGGTTAAGAAGTGCACCAAAATAAAACCAGTTGAAAGCAAAGAAAGCCCCAAGTCCAGCCAGCAGAGCGCCAGCCAGGTCAAATCTCAGCTTCCTGTTGTGCACAGATTCCCAGAACAGAATGATCAGAGAACAGGCAACTGCATCAGGTCGAACCCAGGGGATCAATGCGAAACCAATCATTGCCAGCCAGTGCAGCCTGTTCTCTTTCAGCAAATAAAGTGTTAATCCGATTAAAAAAACAAGCAGGGACGTTTCCATCCCCGAATAACTGATGATTAAGGATACAGGTAGTAACGATAGAACTATCCAGAGGATCCAAGTCGATTTTCCGGGTTTATTGAGCACGCTTGCGATGAAATATGCGCCCGCTACAAACAGGATGGAATTCACCACCTGTATGGCTGGAATGAAGGCGTTTTTGCCTGCAGCCAAATGCACGATTGCGGCGATAAACACATACAGGTGAGAAGTCGATGCACTGACTCTTTCACCCGGGTTGTATCCATAGATTCCGGTATCAGCCAGGTTCTCTGCACAGCGCAGTGTGATGTAGGCATCTTCCTGGATGTGATGCGTGAGATAGAAAGGAATCCTCACTAGGACTAATGCAAGGAATATTACAGCGATAATCGCATTCGTTTTTACATGGTGGTGATTCATCAAGATAATTCTAGCGTATTTTCCTTCTCTGAGATCTATATCCGGCCAATAGCACAATAGGCACCAACACTAACGCACTGCAAAGGGGAACATACGCTTTATTCTCTACCTCAGGGGTTGGTACAGGTTCAGCGGTATTCGTAACGTGAATGATCACAGGGGGTATAGACGGCGTAACAGTTGGTTCGTTTGAAGCCGCTCCCGTCGTCACAAACACGGGAATGCTTGTCAGCCACGGGTAATCATATTCACCATTTTCGCTCACGATCCCTTGCGGAAAATAAAACTCAAGGGTGTACTCAATATCTTGGATCGTTTCATTTTCGGGGTCTAGTTCGATGGCACGTTTGATTTCTTCTAATGCCTTGATCGTTATTGGCACAGTGTCAATTCCCTCATATTTTGCATGGTAAGCGTAAAACCCCAGAAGTTCTGCATACCCGGCATGCCATAAAGCATCATCAGGAGCAAGTGTCACCGCTTTTTCATACGCAGCAGCACCAAGATCGAATAATTCCTGCACTCCCGGATCTTCCTCGAGTACATAATCTCGAAATCCTCTTCCTCCGTGCGAAGACATTACTAGTGATTTATACAATTTTCCGAGTCTTCCCCAGGCTTCACTATCATCGGGATGATTCTTAATTTGATATTGTTCAAGGAGGATTTGCTGCCAGATGGAGGGCGCAGCCAGGGTAATTGAAAAATTATCCTCTATGTCAGGTTCGAAATTGGTGAATACCCAGTTGATCTGGTTCCCACATCGGATTCCCCCCGGAACATAACGCACGTTCCCGTATTCGCTGCCGGGGATGTAATTCAGGATGCTTACTTTATAGGGAAACCGTACCGTCAACTCCGCATTACCGATAGTACCCTTCCAGCCTGCACCAGTGGAAAAGATGTACTCAAACTTAATATAAGGCAGCTCACCGGCTGCCTCAAGAATGTATTGCACCTCAATGATAACATCTGTCTGTACAGGAAAAACAACCTCGAATTCAACCCAGGGTACCTGTTGTACGATTTCCATGGGATCTTCAGCCATAATTTTTTGCAGCTCTGCGGGCTTCCCATCCACGGCAATTTTCAGGTCTCGCAGTTCTGCCATGTTCCCCCTGCCGTCGTCGGTGCCTACGGGGAAGCGTACCTTCATGGTTTCAGGCAGTGTTCCAAGGTTGCGCATTTTAAAACTGGCTGTCACCCTGGCTAATCCAAGTGAATCTGGTTCATCACCTGCAGTGGCTGTAGCGACGTATAGGGATTCCGAGGAAGTATCTTCGAGGATTTCGATCAGCACGGTTTCGGAGGTCATGCGTACCTGGGTGGATTCATTGCCCGGTTTTGGATTCGCTCCCGGAGGTTCCGCCGGTGGGGCAATGTCAGCATTCGCGGGCATCGGTACTGTCAAAAAACACAAACAGATCAAAACCACAAGGATTTTCTTCATATGATCCTCCGTGCGTCAAGCAAAACACATTGGATAAAATTATTATAACAATTCATGGATTTGTAACACATTGGATGTTTTCATCGAACTGCGGGTCTGAACACTATTCTTGATGCCCAATAAAAAACGGATAACCCATGAAGGTTATCCGTTCTAATGGTGAATTATCCTAGATAAAACCTATTCTTTTGAAGTGTTTGTTTCGGTATTCTCTTCCTTCGATTTCATCCGGGGTGCCTGTCGTATGGCCGCCTTTTTTTTCATATCCTTTTTTGGCGTTTGTGAACCAGTTTTATGTGATTTTACCGTTCTCTCTTTAGGTTTCATCACCGGTTCTGATTTTGCTTCCTTGCTCTTAGATGCCGATTTTGTTTGATTTACCTTCTTTTCTGTCTTCGCAGAGTCCGCTGAAACCTGTGCTTTTACAATTTTTCCGCGAACGCTGGATTTTGCTTTCGTACTACCCTTTTCGGGTATCTCCGGTTCGATCTCCATTTTTTGATCTTTTTTAGGGCTACCCTTCCTCGCAGGTATGGATCCAACGACCGCCTCATTATCCAGTACGGACAATGATCCCTTGTCGACGTTTTTTCTGGCCTTCCTTCGATTGATTTCCTCAGGCGGTAACGGAATCTCCAGTTGAGTATCCGCTTCGATTTTTACCTTTTTTACTCGCTTCTGTTTGCTGAGGGTTGGAGGTTCCTGCACCACATCGTTCCTTTGTTGAACATCCATAACCACATCTGCAGCAATTCGCATTTGCTCATCACGATCGATTGGTAAAATCACCGGCTCAACCGTTTCAGATACTGTATTTATTTCATTTTTCGGCCGCAGGATCCTTTGAAGCTGATTCCATATCGGCTCCAATGAGTGTTTTGCTTTCTCTATCAATGGATTCATCTCCGGGTTAACCGGGTCTGATACTTCTTCCTTGACATCAGTCTGGTTTGATGTTGATCGAACATCAACAGCAAATTCCTTTTCATCAATCTCATCAATATTAGGAATCGATTCAGTGAACTCAGTCTTTGGTTCATCTGAATTAAGAGATTTGTTATCACTCGGCTTTTTCCAGAATTTTAACCACGACAAGATTGATCTTGTTTCATATGGATCGTCCATGGTCACTGATGAATTTTCATTTTCCATGCAATCATCACAGTCGGCCTGTTTTGGCGGATCGATTGGAAGAAAAGGTTCAACCCTCTTCACCGGTGGTTCTTGTACTTCTCCTCCGGCTGTTTCTGATGCGGCATCATCTTCTTTCTTTTCTGGCTTCTTCAATACAAATCCTGGAATATGGAACAGACGGGACAAAACCCGTTCCTGTGAAGAATCGGGCACAAATTCCTGCTGATCGGCCACACCTGGTTCATCACCACCCTTGACATTCACTGGCATTCCTTCAGCTTCGTTTAGTTCAGACATCATTTCATTTATTGATGTAGAGTGTTTTTGATCCAATTCCTTGTGTGCGTGTTCTGAGAGCAGCCCCATCTCTCCTGTGATTTTCTGATCGTAATAACGTTCCCGGGAAAAGTCAGCCGCATTCTCGGTATCCGATGATTGGATATTTGCAACTCCGGATAACGGCTCATTAAGAACCACACCCAGAATCTTCTTTTGATCAACACCCAGGTCTTTTAATGCCTCTTCCAATCCCTCCAATGAATAGACACCCGTGCGAATGACCAGAAGGATTTTTTCGGTGGCAGACGCAAGTAGTATGGCATTGAGATCAGACAAAGGCGGGCCGTCAATGATGACAAGTTTTTGTCCAGATGCAGCCATCTCGATGGTTTCAGTCATTTTTTTCGGATCGATCAATTGCATCGATATATGAGCATACGCACCGACGGGTAATAGTTTTAAATTTTCAAAAGTCGTGTTCTTGAGGTTGCGGTTATCGAACTCATGATTTCCATATAGAATGTCACACAACCCCACTTGATTATGCGTATTAAACCGCGAATGTTGGCCGGCGTTAGTAAAATTAGCATCCACCAGTACCACGTGATCACCGCCCAGCGCATAATTGACTGCCAATGCTGAAGCAACCGTTGATTTGCCGTCTCCAACGGCAAAACTGGTCACCAGCAGACTCTTGTACGGGTCTCTGATACGATGAAATTCGAGGAAAGCACGAAGGGTATGGAAGGGCTTCATTTCCTCATCTTCCACCTTAATGTTCGGATCAATTCCTGCATTACCCTTCCAGGATGAAATCGGAGGGATGGCACCAATCACCTCCAACCCTAAATTCTTCAAAAGTTGTTGTTGGTTTGCAACTTTCATTCCCTTGCGATCCAGCACCAGCCCCAAAAGCATTGCAAGGATCAATCCCACCCCGCCGGATATTACCGGATTCATCACGAATACGAGAGAAGTCCGGCCTGTGGGAACAGCCGCCTCTTCGATGGTCTGTACGGTAGGCTCGCTCTGTACTTTCTCCAAACGGATCTTCTCCAGCGAATTCAGGAGCGTCAGGTTCACCTCCTGGTATTGATCGATGGTGGTTTTCAGACGCGACAAAGTTGTATCTTCAGGTGCACTCCCGCTTGTATACGGCCTTCCCAAATATTCCAGGTTGGTGCGAATTTCTTGGTACATGATCAGCAGCGGTTGAATTTCATCCAACCGGGTGTTTCTCTCAATAATATAAGATTCCTGCTCAAGATTTGTTGGAGTTTTGATCAGCGAAATTTCTTTTTGCAAGGTCAGGATCTCGTTGCGATAGGCCAGTATCTGTTTATCTACATCGTCGATAATTGATTGATTGACAGTGATTTCTCGACTATCATATTGCGCCTGCAATTCATCGATCTGTGTGCGGATTGAATTGATCTGGCTGGTCAATCCAGCTTCTTCAAGTATGTACTGCTCCTGCTGTAACTGGTTGCTGCGGGTAACCATGGCTTTGGCAAAAGCATTTGCGATATAGGCTGCTTTTTGGGGATTCTGATCACGCACAGCAATCTGTAAGATCAATGTGTCTGAAACCTGGCTCACTCGAACGTTATCCGGATCGACCTTACCATTTATTTGTTCATTTACCAGGTCTAGGATCGGCTGAGTCTTAAGTATGTAAGCATACGTTTGGATCAATTGTTGATCAGTCAAATAACCGAAATCAGATTCCTTATCCGACTTATTGCGACTGATCAGGATTTTTGATGTGGCCTCGTAAGGTGCCGGATATGAGATGGTATAAACTAATCCCAGTATTCCACCCAGGATCAAACCCAATATAAGGATTCGATAATGCCGGATGACAAACTGCACAACATCCTTGAATTCCATTTTGTCCTCCAAAAACAGGTAAACAATGAATTAAAGACGAAGTGCTTCTTTAATAGATTGAACAATGTAGTTCACATCGTTCTCAGTTAACCCTGGGTAAAGCGGCAGAGTCACCTCTCGATTCGCAATCGATTCCGTCAACGGTAAACTTTGACTTGCAACCAATGGATCCTTCTGATAATAAGAAAACTTATGGATCAACGGATAATGAATGCTGGTTTGTATCCCCGCCGATTTCATTTTTTCCATAAAACCAGATCTTTCCACGTTTTCCGGAAGCAAGATTACAAACAGGTGACAGGCGGAGATTCCGGGATGATGTTCAAAAGGAATTTTCACTTCCGGGCAGCAGTCATGCAGTAAATCAATATACATCTGGGTAATTAGCCGCCGCTTCTGGTTGAATGCATCCAATTTACGAAGCTGAGCCAGGCCAACGGCCGCCCGCATCTCATCGATGCGATAGTTATATCCCAGGTCAACGACATCGTAACTCCAGGCGTGACCGCGGTGCCGGTCCCAGGTCAGGCTGGTCATTCCATGGGATCTGATGAGCGACATTTTTTTATAAATTTCTTCATCATTCGTCACCACCATACCCCCTTCACCCGTTGTCATATTCTTGTTCGAAAAAAAGCTGTAACATCCCACATTACCCCAGGTTCCCAGCATTCTGGAATCGAGAAATGAACCGCTGGCATGCGCTGCATCTTCGATCACAGTCAAATCATGTTCTTCAGCAATTCGCATGATTTCCGGCATGTTACAGGCGTACCCCCCATAATGCACCACCATGATTGCACGCGTTCTCGGGGTGATCTTCTCTTCAATGGATTTGGGATCGATATTTAAATCATTCTCACCACAAATTTCAGCGAAAATTGGGACAGCACCGGTGTAACAAACTGCATTTGCCGTTGCCACAAAAGTTAACGAAGGAAGAACAACCTCATCGCCCGGCTTCAAATCTGCTGCCAGACAGCCCATATGCAGACCAGTTGTTGCATTGGTAACAGCAAGCGCAAATTTTGCACCAGAGTATTCCTTGAAAGCCTCTTCGAACTCCTGGGTCACCGCCCCCATGGTCAACCAGCGGCTCTTCAATACTGTGGTAACCGCAACAATTTCTTCATCACTGACATCCACGTCAGCCAACGGGATACGCCAGGTCATGCCTACTCCTCCTTGAGAAATTCATGCCGCATATTTTCAAAATCGACAGCAGCGCGTTCATAATCTGCAGGTCTTCCCAGGTCCTGCCAGTAACCCTCGAACGGCAGGCCTACTACCCGTTCTCCTGCGGCCACCATTTTCTTCACCAGGTCAGGAAAATCAAGATATTCTCCCACCGGTATATAGTTCAAAACTTCAGGTTCGAACACATAGATACCCATACTCACCATGAAATCAAAGGTCGGCTTCTCGGAATATCCCATCACCTGGGAGGTCCCATTGAACTGGATCACCCCCAGGTCGATCTTCTCCTGCCGTCGATGGGCGGCAATGGTTGTGATAGCGTGCTGAGATTTATGGAATTGGATCAAATCTCGGAAATCAAGGGTCGTTAATACATCACCGTTTGTCACCAGAAAGGTCTCGTTCAGACCATCGATCAACGCAATCGGTCCGGCTGTTCCAAGCGGTTTATCTTCCAGACTGTAGGAAATATGCAATCCAAAACGGCTTCCATCATTGAAGAACGCATGAAGCAATTCTGAAAGGTGTCCCACGGTAAGTACAACGTCTTGAATTCCCGCCACCTTCATCTGGTGTAGGATCACTTCCAATATAGGCATATCACCAATTGGCATCAACGGCTTGGGAAGAATTTTCGTGTACGGCGCAAGGCGGGTGCCTTTACCACCAGCAAGCACTACCCCTTTCATATTCCCTCCTTATAATGATTACTTAAATTGCGTATTTGCCGATCTTGTAATGGTTCAAATGACGACTGATCCATTCAATGGTCCGAGACAATCCTTCATCCAATGATACGCGCGGCCGCCACCCGGTTAATTCGGTCATAACCGTATGGTCTGAAATCAGCCGAAATACTTCTGAATCCTTTGGCCTAAACCGCTCAGGATCAATTTCAACGCTGGCTGTGCTTCCGGTGAGTTCAATGATCTTCTGGGCAATGGCTCCGATCTTAATTTCGGTTCCTGTTCCCAGGTTTAGGGTTTTCCCTGAGACGCGCTCGCTCTCACTGGCCAGAATAAATCCCTCAACAGTGTCATCAACAAAGGTAAAATCCCGAATAGTTTCAAGATTACCCAGGTAAATCGTCTTTCGGGCAAGTGCCTGTGTGATGATCGTCGGGATTACAGCCCGGGCAGACTGGCGGGGGCCATAGGTATTGAATGGTCGCACTGTGACCACGTCCATACTGTACGTACGGTAAAAACTCTCTGCTAGTTTGTCTGCCGCGATTTTTGTTCCTGAGTACGGAGACTGAGCCTGGAGCGGATGTTTTTCATCGATGGGTGCATACTGCGCAGTGCCGTATACTTCGGAAGTAGAAGTGTGCACCAGCCGTTTGACCCCAAGATCGCGGCATGCCAGAAGGACATTCATCGTTCCTAAAACATTGGCTTCAACCACTTCACCAGGATGTACATAGGAATAAGGAATGGAAATCAACGCCCCCAGGTGAAATACAACCTCGCAATCAGTAACGGCTGAGCGCACTGCATATGCATCACGCAAATCTGCCCCGATAATATCGACTTTCTCGAGGATATCAGACGGCACATAACGCAGCAACCCCAGGTCGCCGCGTGAATTGTAATGCGCCATCGCCCTCACATTGGCGCTGCGCAGCACCAATGCTTCCACCAGGTGACTGCCAATAAACCCTCCAGCTCCAGTGACCAATACTTTTTTGTCTTGCCATGCATTATCCATTATGTATCCTCTTCCCAATCAATGAGCTTGTCCATTGTGAATATTCCAGTGTGGTGACTGGTTGAAGCAATACGTGGTACAGTGCACCGAGAATTTCATCCAACGCGACAACGCGGAGGTATGAATGATTCATCTTTTTAATCTGTTCGATCTTACTTACTTGAATCGTACTGATCAACAAACCCACGTGATTTTTCTTGATCAAAGCCGGTAGATCCTTAAGATTCCCCAAAACTGTACAGCCTTCGATTTTCATCCCTTTCAAACATGGGTTTTCATCCACCATCCCAACCACATGAAATGCATACCTGAAATAACTTCGGTGTAAGAGCCATAACGCCAGCCGTGATTCTTCCCCGCAGCCGACAATGATCACTCTTTCACCAAAAGCCACAGAGGGATTGTTCAGGATGGCCCAACCACCGGTAAGCGCATCAAAAAAGCGCACCCGGAACCGCGTAAAGAGGAATCCGATCGTCGTCAGCAAACCGATAGTAAAGAGCATGGACTGCGGCAATGCCGGGTACGGCAACCAGAAATATTGACTTTGGCTTCGGTTTAAGACCATCATCGCAACGGTCATCACCCCCCCGGTGATTACCAGCTTCATGGCATCCTGTAACGTAGCACGTGACCACATGACCCGGTCAAGTCTCCATGTGGCATTGGCGATACCAAACAGGAAGGAAAAGAGGATTGTGAAGATCAACAGGGGACCAAACCCCCAATTCAACGGGGCTTGATTCCTGTAAAAAACACCAATAATAGAAATCGCCATGAAAGCCGTCAGCGTATCCACTACCAGCCATGAAATAAAGCGATTTGCCAGGCGCTGAATCCACCCGGAGAAAAATACGGTATCTGGCATGGTGCGTTTTATTAAGCGCGGAAAGACGATCAACAATGTCATGAAAAGGATATCCAGGTCTGCGAAAAAGGAATGGTGCCGCGAATACAACACATCCAGGCGAAGTTTCTTGGGTAGGATCTCTTCCAGATAAATTCCCATTACATTTCTGAGGTCGATCAGTTTCTCTTCATCATGGTAGATCACACTCGCCGGACTGGTGATGCCGGGACGAACAGAAAGGATTTCTCGACGCTCCTCTTCACTCCAGCCAGCCACGATCTCAGGGTCTTCCGGCCGCGGGCCAACCAGGCTCATGTCACCGCGGATCACATTCCACAACTGCGGAAACTCATTGATCTTGGTGTCTCTCAACCACCTTCCCACACGAGTGACCCGGGGATCATCGTTGCAAGTTACTTTTGGCCCCATATAGCTGGCCGGTGTTTCATACATCGTACGGAATTTAATGATGTCAAATGGAACATTCCCTTTTCCGATCCTTTTTCCATAATAAAAGATCGGTCCGGGTGATCCAATCTTGATCAATGCAGCAATGATCAGGAAAAACGGAGAAAGTACGATCAATCCAATCGTACAGAAGAGCATATCAAAGACGCGTTTGAATAAGAGACCGATCTTCTTCGATACACGGTCACGATTTAGGTTAAGCCGAGAAAACCAGTAGGCTGGGGTGCGTATCATTCAACCTCAATTCCCATTAATGGACGAAAACTTCTATTGAAAACTGACAAATTCAATATGCAGCACCGGGGCAGCAGTTGGAATGCCGTAATAAGAGACTGCAACTCTGCGTCCGGTGCCTGTAACGATAAACACCATGGAATTGCCAGATACCCATCCAGATCGATTGACCACTTCCGTGATCACGCTGCTTAGATCTGTTGTCCTTTGATCCACCCCCGCAGCACCAGTGGTAAGCCAAGGAACGGGTTCCCATGCTGCATATGCTGTTCCCACAGGTCTTGTAGACACATCATACGCAATTGAGGTAAACGCCCCCGGATTGTCAGCTGCCTGCGCTTTGATCACCAGAGACGTTGCCTCTGAAGAAACCGAATCAACCGTGAATTGAATATACGCATTCGTGATCGTCGCACCCTTCGGAATCGAGATCCCTCTGAAACGCATTCCGACCGTCTGCAGCGTTTTGTCATAGACTAGCTCCAAGTCAGTACTGGTACGATAGACATATCCGGAGGTATTTTCTTCTGCCTCATCATATTTATCGATGATCTTTATGTCGAGTGAATAAGTTTGGCCCACTAGAATGCTCACTTCATCCGACGAGGTGTATTGGCCATCCGAAGCACTGAGCCGCAGCATGTAACTGCCCGCTACAGAGAAATGCACCGTGGTATCTACCAGATTGACATTATCAAAAACAACACTTCCGGGACCGCTCACAAGACTCCAGGTAGTGATTAATGTTCCAGGCGGAACGGGCAAGCCGTCATCACTAACAAATCCATCCAATTCAACCGCTGCTGGAAGAATGACAGTCTGGTCAACACCTGCATAGACGAAAGGTGATTCATTGGATTGAGTTATGGGAGTTGAGGAGGAAGTTGGCGTCTGAGTTGGCGTTGGTGTTGGAGTGTTGGTAGCAGTCGGAGTATGCGTGTTTGTCGCCGTCGGTGTTGGAGTATCCGTCGCAGTGGGCGTATGGGTTTTTGTTACCGTCGGCGTGAAGGTGTCTGTGAAGGTTACGATTGGTGTGTTCGTTGCAGTGTTGGTAATGGTAGGTGTACGGGTATCCGTAGCTGTTGGGGTTTTGGTTGGTGTCTGGGTAGGTGTAAGCGTGGATGTATTAGTCGATGACGGAGTAATCGTATTTGTCTGAGTTGGAGTCAGTGTGAAGGTACTGGTAGCTGATGGCGTAGGGGTTAACGTTTTCGTTGCGGTTGCAGTGTTCGTATATGTTGCTGAGGGGGGTGGCGTGTTTCCTGAGGGTTGAAACTCGATATGCAGTAACGGTGCACCCGCTGCATCGCTGTTGTACGCCCTGGCAACTCGTTTGCCGCTGCCGGTGATGATGAATACTACCGAATTGCCGATCCTCCAATCTGGTCGATTTACGATTTCCTGGACAAGGCTGCTCAAATCACTGGTGCGTTGATTAACACCCACTTCCCCAATCACAGTCCATGCGGGCGGAGACCAGGATGCATTCGCAGTGGTTCGAGGTCTGGATGAGATATCATAGTTTACTGCTGTAAAAGTTATTGGATTGGAAGCAGCCTGGCCATTGATGATCAGAGATGTTGTTTCTGATGTTTTCTTATATGCCTTGAACTGGATATAAGCATTGGTAATTTTCACTCCCTGTGGGATATTCAGGCCGGAAAAATATAATCCTACTGTTTGTAGACTGGTATCGTATACCAATTCCAGGTCTGAACTTGTTCGGGATACCAGCCCTGATGCCGATTCCTCAGCATCATCATTACCGGCAGCTATGCGTTTTTCGAATACCGTTGAAATACCGTAAGACATGACAACAACAATAACAGTATCAGTGGAGGTCAAAGCTCCATCAAAAGCAGTCAATTGCAGCACATACGTGCCAGCCTGGCTAAACCGGGCAGTGGTATCAACAGTGGTGGAATCACTAAAATTGACCGTCCCCGGACCGCTCACTTGAGACCATGTAACAGTGAGAGAGTTGGGTGGATTGGGATAGCCGTCATCGCTGGCAGTGCCATCCAGCACCGCCTCTACCGGCAGAATCACCGCCTGGTTCGGTCCCGCGTCGATTACTGGTGCTTTATTGGGAATGGTTGTGGCTGTTTGAGTCAAGGTGGCCGTTGGCGTTAGAGTGAATGTTGCAGTGCGGGTCGATGTTGCAGTGCGGGTCGTTGTTGCAGTAGTAGTCGATGTCATTGTCAGTGATGCGTTAGGAGTATTGGTTGAAGTGACCGTCACTTGCGGTGTAGAGGTGGCTACTGTTTGAAATGTATTGATCTCAAATAGCATCCCATCGTTTTCATCAGGGTCTGTTCCATCGTCCACACCTCGCGAGACGAGATAGAAATGCTTTCCACCTGACCCGTCACTGGCAGGGCCGTATGCCAATCCCGACCGTACGGTCGTAGGCAGAGATGTCAGATCGAAACTGGTCAACAGGTTTCCGTAAAAATCTGTTTCCAGAATAGCTTTCACGCCGTAATTTCCAACAATATTGATCGTCCCGCGATCGGGGTTATATTCAATCCCCTCTGGATCCTTCATGTTATAGACATAGGTATCAAAATGGGTAACCTGGTCATCTCCGGTTGGTGAAATACCATCGAACACTCCATTGAGACCTGGCGAAACGATATAGATTTCACTTCCCTCTCCGTCGGCGACATAGAGGTTACCGGCACCATACGCAATGCCTCCCGGATCATAACTGCTGAACGACCGGGTGCTGAAATAGATTACCGTGTCGTCTGCTGTACAATACTGCCCGTCAGCACCCAGATTCACTTCATAGATTTTTCCGGCATCATCACTGGAGAAGAAGATGTGACCATTTTGATTATTGACTGCAACACCCGTAGGTTCATCTGTGAACCCCATCGTGGCACAAGTTCCAGTTAAACTGCCATCCAGCGTTGAAAGATACACATTTTTCCCGGTAAACAGCGCCGGAATCTGGTCCACTTCAGAATCACTGATTAGCAATCCGCCTGAAGCAGGCCAGTATGCAATCCCGGAAGTATCCGGGCTGGGTGGGTTCCATAGAGAAAGCTGCACACTATTGGTAATTGCGATCGGCAGAATCTCGGCAAGTGGTTCTACTGCGGTCAAGTCAAAAGAAATCTCGAGAATCTCCGCACCGGTTCCATTTTTACCATTCCTGGAATCTCCCGCGTCCAGAATGTTAAGCGCCAGGTTTTCTGAATCGTCAGTCGGATCACCTGTGGGAGCAAAGACAATTCCCACTGGATTTATCAATCCCAAAGAATTCACATCCCACACTTTTTCGATCTGGCCAACAGGAGATAATTTTATGACCTGCTCGGGTTTGGACATCAAGAGGTATATGAAGCCTGTTTCCGGGTGAATGGTGATTGCAGCTACCTTGTGCAGGTTCACACCTCTGATGGGTTTTCCTGAGTAAATCAATTCCTGTTCGCCATCGAAGGATTGATCTCCGTTCACGTTGATCATCTGAGATGTGGCGGCATCCAGGATTTGCAGGTCATGCGTGGCCGGATTGACCATTAACCTAATGATCGAGGAGATCCCCACCTTTTCTATCGATAGAGAATCCGCAACCTGCCATTCATTGCCAATGGATTCGATCCTGACAATTCTCTTGTTGTGCTCATCAAAATAAAATGCCGTCTGTGTTACAGGATCGAATGTAAAGTGCGAAAACGAATCGCTGTTTGTGCTGACACTCTGAGTTCCAACCCGCTCCTTATCAAACAGGTTTACTTGGGATAGCAGGACATTTCCGTCCGCTGTGTTTTGGTTTTCAAATACAATGAATGAATTTGAGTCTTCATCAAAAGTTAATCCGATCGGGGATGTGATGCCAGCCTGGTCAAGTTCAACGGTGCGGGATAACTCGACGGGGTATTCTACCAATTGCGCCCTCACCGGATGGACAGTAGAGAGGATGCCGGTTCCGACCATTACGAACACGCAAACAACAATCAGCCGTTTCATAATATTCTCCACCATAAATCAGGTTTGAATAAGGAGAATAAAACTGTTTTCTCAACTACAACAATGAAGTGCTGAAATACCTTTCCGCGCGATCTGGCAGCACGGTCACCACCTTGTTGCGGTGGTTATCCAGATGCAGTGCAGCATAAGTATTCGCCCCCGATGAAGTTCCCACCAGCAACCCTTCCTCGCGTGCCAGCCTGCGGGTCGTCTCGATGGCTTCCTCGTCTGAAACCGTGACGACCATGTCGATCAGATTCTTATCGACCACCTTGGGAGTAAATCCGTCGCCGATTCCCTGTATCATGTGAAGCCCGGGCTCACGTCCCAGCAGGGAAGCGCTGTTGCGCGGTTCCACGGCTACGATCTTGATATTCTTGTTTTTTTCCTTGAGGAACCTGCCAATCCCCTGCAGTGTGCCGCCGCTGCCTATCCCCGCCACGAAGAAATCCACTTCTCCCCGCATGTCTTCCCATATTTCCGGCGCCGTTTGCAGATAATGGGTTTCCGGGTTATCCGGGTTTTCAAACTGGTTGACCACGAAGAATGCTTCAGGATCCTGGTCAACGATACTATGTAACAGGTTCAGACAACCAGTAAGATTCTCGTCTGCGGGTGAAAACAGGCACTTGCCGCCAAATGCCTGGATGATCCGCTTGCGTTCTTCGGACACATTTTCCGGCATGATGCACAGTACCTCGAATCCTTTTTGAACGCCCACCAGGCTCAAACCAATCCCTGTGTTCCCGGATGTGGCTTCGATGATCGTCATTCCATTTTTCAAGATACCATTCTGGATACTCTTTTCAATGATGTACCGGGCAACCCTGTCCTTGATGCTCCCCCCTGGGTTCAAAAATTCCGCCTTGGCAAAAACATTGCCCGATGACATCCTCGAAAGTCGAAGCATCGGGATATGTCCGATCAGTTGAAGGATCGATTCCTGTGGCATTTTTTATACTCCTCAGTCTAGAGCTTTTCCAGCCATTCTTCCCGCCAGAACAAAAAACAGCTGCGGTCGCACTGGCCAAAAACCAAAACTCCATCACAAAATACCCCATCCAGGATGACGACGCCTTTAACTTTTTTGAACACAAAATCGCGTTCGTCGAGAAAACGATGCAAGGGTTTGAATACCTTTTGGGTCGTTCCGCAATATGCCCACATGCAATCCAGGAAAGTGCAGCCGTGAAATTTCCTGTCTGCGTCAAGCATTGGCTCGATCTCTTCCCTGGATCTGACTCTTACGAGATCACCAGGTTGAAGTTCAATACCACCAGACCTGACAGTTTGTGTCTTTGTTGACTGACTTCGGTCGACTACGAGATTATGGAAAAAACGCATCACGCTGCCACGGATTGGCTTAACAAGACGGTTCCAAGTTTTAGAAAGGATGAACAGAATAAATCCTTGCGGGTGGCTGGTTTCGAACCATATCCGGCGGCTCGAATAGTTCAACTGACCTAGTTGACAATCACCATTGTTATCCATTGAAATATCCTTTGAACTGAAAATCTCTATGATTCAAGGAGTAGATCGTTAACCAGGTTTTCTGGCAAGCATTGCTTATCAGCAGGAAGTTTCCCCTCAAGATAAAATCTGAATATCCCTTCGGTTTTGGTCCAGAACGGATGATTCGGGTTCAACTTCTGCATCCTCTTGATCAGCCAATAAGATCCATTGCCAATGAAAGGCTGGAACAATGGGTTGAAAAAGATTTGCTGCCTGACTGGCTTGGGTATCAGACCCATGCGGAATTTAAATTCATCCACACTTTCCGGTGCATCCAGCGAATGGAGGTTGGTGAAGACCTCCTTGATACCTGGCCGGTTTAGAAAATCAGTACATACGGTATAAAATAGCGCGTTATTGACGTGCAGACACAGGTACTCCCGCAAACTTTGGGCATATGGAATCGTCCATGTATCATCTATCCTGGCAGTAATAACGGTAGCCGCCAGCGATCCACTAACGATTGCAGCCCAAACCTCGAATCCCGGTAATCCCTCCGCTGAATGGCAGAGTATCTCCCATTGTTCGCGCGTCATACATTTCGATCGCTGCTGGCGGGCAAGGGTATCCTGCTGCAGTTTCCAGCCTTCATCCGCCAACCGGGAAAATGAAACCTGTTCGATTCTGCATTGAGACAACCCTTTTCGGATGCCATTCTTTCCCTGGGATCTGAAGGAGTCAAACTCATAAGGTAGTTTCGCAACAACGTGATAACTGATCTTGCCCGTCTTGCATGAATAAGGCTTGGAATACCTGACCGCAATCGCCCCGCTCTGATGCACCAGCTCCATCAGCTCATTCTTGTCAGGGTCGATTTGCCAGTGATAAGGAAACGCCTGGTACACCCCCGGGCCAGCGTTATACCAGTAGCTGGATTTGGTGCGATAGACTTTGTATCCTTGTCTTTTTAGCCAATCAGAGAAAATCTCTGGATTCATTCGCGCACCTCCTATCCACTCCCATTCGCATACTTAACGGTCATCCGGCAAATCTTTTCAACTTCAGCATCCGCCAGGTCAGGATAACAGGGCAAACTAAGGATCGATCTGGCTATAATTTCCGCATTCGGACAATCTTTTTGATCGAATTCTTCTGCGCATGAGTAACGGTGCGACCAGGTGATATCCACTCCACGCTGCTGCATATACTTGTAAAATTCCAGTTTCTTTTCAACCAGTAAGGGATATTGAATCCATACCGGTTCCACGCCGGCAGGAATTATCGGTGTTTGGAAGACAGGATGATGGTCTAGAGCCTGTGTGTATCGACCGGCAATCCAACGTCTGCGCGCAATATTCCGTTCCAGATCTTGCCATTGATTCAGGATGAGTTCCACGGTAAATGCTGAGCATTTAGCCAGGTAACCCGGTGCTGCCCCTGCAGGAGCTGGAACGATCTCATACATCGCTTCTCCGTTCAACAGACGGTGCGCCGCTTGTGTGAATGGATAGATCCAACGCCTGGTGGCTACCTTATGAAACATAGTGGAAAGGTAGTTTCGCCAGATTCCGCTTTCAGTCTTTACGTTCTCCAGAAATGTACCAATCCTTTGGGCAAGTTGATCATCATTGGTAATGATCACCCCACCTGTATTGGCTGAGAGTAATTTGGTATCTTGAAAACTAATCACTCCAACGTCGCCAATGGTTCCGGCGAACCTTCCATCGATACGTCCCCCCATGGCGGTAGCAGCGTCCTCAACCACGAGAATTCTTTTCTGCCGGGCGGCATCCAAAAGGGGCCGCACATCGTAGGGAATTCCAAACAGGCTGATGGCGAAGATGGCACTGACGTCCTCTATCATTGCTTCTATATATTTTTCCGGGTGTACATTCAATGTGGTTGGATCGGGATCCAGCAGGAACGGCTGATACCCTGCAAACCATGCAGATTCCGGCACGTTTCTGCAGTTATATGCCGGCATCAACACTCTCCCCGGACGATTGAGTGCTTTCAGTATTACATATAATGATGACCTTCCGCTTTTCATCAGGAAAACGTGCCTTACCTGGAAGTAATCTCTCAGGCAAGACTTAAGCACCTCTGCGCGAGTACCGCGCAATGAGTGAGAAAGACTACGATTGATTTCGGCAAAGGAATAAGTAGGTTCGTATCGAGGAATCATCATAAAAGCACCTCATTATGAAAAAGCGGTTTGGGAAATTATGCATTCAGATGACGAGAAATAAATGGCGGTCAATTGTTTTACTAATATTTCAGTGACACGTCTACCCGGCACCCTCGATATACTCGGAAGCAATCCTGCACACCTCTCGAGCTTCGCTCTCCTTCAAATCAGGGTAGCAGGGTAAACTGACGATCGACCTGGCAATCTTTTCAGCATTCGGGCAATCCTTTTGACCAAATTCTTCAGCGCAGGTATAGCGATATGTCCAGGTTGTATCTACACCATGCCGCTGCATATAATGATAGAAATCTTGCTTGTTCCTGACTAACAGAGGAAATTGGATCCATGCCGGTTGAATACCCAGCTGAACGTTTGGAATCGTGAAGGCGGAATGATTTTCTAGTCCTTGTTGATAAATGCTGGCGATCCTTTGCCTTCGCTCAATATTATTTTCAAATGCATCCCATTGATTCAGGAGCAATTCCACACTAAAAGGTGAACATTTACGGAAATATTCTGCGACAGGTTGATCAGGTGCAGTCACAATTTCGTAGGTAGCTTCTCCATATACTGCCTTGTATACTGCAAGCGTATAAGGATATAGCCAGCGCCGGGTAGCAAGTTTTCGGAAAAGTGAGGCAAAATAGAATTTCCAAATCCTTCTCTGGGTTTCAACATCTTGTAGAATTACGCTAATCTTCTGAGCCAGATCATCATCGTTGGTGAGAATCAACCCTCCCGTTTTTGCTGCCAACGGCTTGGTGTCTTGAAAACTGACAACTCCAACATCCCCTATCGTTCCCGTCAATTGTCCATCGATCCGCGATCCCATTGCGGAGGCTGCGTCTTCGATCAACAGGATTCCCTTCTTTTTCGTAATTTCCATTATCGGACGCACATCGTACGGCACTCCCAACACACTGATGGCAATAATGGCTGTAACATCTTCCGAGATGGCCTCTTCAAATCTCTGCCAGGGTACATTCAGTGTTGAGATATCTGCATCCAGAAAATATGGGGAATAACCTGCAAAAACCGCCGCTTCGGGGACATCAGCACAGTTGTATGCCGGCATCAATACTTTCCCCGGGCGGTTGTACGCCCGCAATATGGTATACAGGCACGTTTTCCCGCTTCTCAACAAAAATACATGTTTGACCCTAAAATACTCCCTGGCACGTTTCTCTAGCTCTACCGTCCGATCTTCACGTAAACTGCGTAACAGGCTTTTATGAATATTTGTAAATGAATAGGTTGGCTCATATCGGGGAATTATTTGGTCACCTCTAAGAAAGAATCCGGTAAACAGTAAACAGACTCGCGAAATATGAGTGTTAAGCACACAAATACTGGTCAATTGACTTACAGGTGCCAAGGATCATTGAAGTGGTACGGTTGACCAGCCACAACACTGATGAACATCTCCTCCATTCTTTGTACTTGCCGGGACGAACTGAACTGGCTCAGGGCAAACTCCTTTCCATTCTTCCCCCATAATTCCCGTTGCACCTGATCCTGCTTCATCTTCATAATCGCCTCAGCCAGTGCTGCCGGATCTTCAGCAGGAACCGTCACACCGCAGTTCGAGATGCGGACCAGGTCAGCAGCATTCGAGTCTGGTTCCGCTGAAAGCAGTAAAGGCCTGCCGCTCGCCATATCCGAGAGCATCTTGTGCGGAATCACAGCCTTGAAATATCCATTGGGATTATCACTGTGCTCTTTTCTTAGCATCACCAGCAAAATATCGCCCGTCGCTAATGCATCCGGCAGATCCTCCCGCGGAATAGGCGGCAACAATAAAATATTCGTATTCTGCAACCGGTTGATTTCATCCTGCATTTCTTTGAACTTGTTGCCTCCCCCGATTACTATAAATTTTATGTCTTGCTCCGGCTCCAGTATTTTGGCAGCCTGAGGAAGTGTTCTTGCGCCAATGGCAAACCCAATGGTACCGGCATACATCACGACAAATTGATGATCCAGTTGATACTTGTTCGAAAATTGAGTAGATTGCTGTTGTTTTCCAAGAAATTCGGTATCAGCCCAAAGGGGAATGACATACACCTTGCTTTCGTTAACACCACGGCTGATGATATATGACCTGTTTTTAGGCGAATGCACTCCCAGGTAATCCACATTTCGATAAGTCATTTTTTCGATCACGCGTGCGATCTTGAAACAGATATTACGGCGGGTCATCACGTTCATGGAAATCAGGAATTCTGGAAACGTATCCTGAAGGAAGAGGATCATTTTTGATTTTCGGATCCATTTAATGATTGCAGCAAAAAATGACAGAGTAATGGGCGGAGGCATTAAATAGAGGATGTCAACCGGCTTGATCCGTAATCCCTTGAAGAGAATATCGATATCGGTTAAAACTTCGCATACTGCTCTTCCAATTAATAAACCTTTTCTTGTTGTCCGAGGTTTTACACGGATCACATGAAAACCATCCAGGTGTTCATCATAACTGGGTTGCGGCATATCCGCTGAAATCATGTGATGATACGGAATAGGACAAATAACGGTCACCGTGTGACCGGAAGCCGCCAGGTGTTTGGCCAACTCATACTGCATGGTAGCGCCGCCGCCAAATTCCGGAAAAAAATGATGCGTCAGGATTAATATATTAAGCCTCACGAAGTCTCCAAAAAGGCAGAGTGATCATAGATTATTCCGCCCTTTGCCTAAGAATCCACTTGTATGTCTCTGCCAGGCCTGTATCGAGATCGGTGTGCGCCTGCCATCCCAGGATCTGGCGGGCTCTTTCGCATACCGCCACCCTTCCACGATCACCTTCCGGCCTACTGGTGTCATAAACGGCGGTGATAGGTTTGCCGCTAATGCTGACGATCTTCTCCGCCAGAGTGCGTACCGATGTTGGCCGTTCAGAACCAACCTGTATCACCCCCTGGTTCATTCCTTTCAACACAACGAGGATCAAAGCCTCCACGATGTCGTCGATGAAAACAAAATCACGATACTGATTTCCGCTTCCCCAAACAACAAATGGCTCATCAGGAAAGCGAATAGCCTTCATAATCAATGAGGGAATCACCTGCGAACGTGTTTGCTCAATCGACACTCCCGGACCGTAAACATTATGGAATCGGAGCACACCCACATTGATCGAATTCGATTTAGCAGCCAGCAGCGCTTCATATTCTCCCATCAGCTTGCTCCAGCCGTAAGATGATTCCGGTTCCGCCGGATAAGTCTGATCCTCTCTCAAGGCTGCAATCCCGTCAGCCATTTGCAGATGCCTCGGGAAGCTGCACGCAGTTCCCACGTAAACGTAATTTGGAATTCTGTTGAGGACGCAGGCTGCAAGAACATTGGTATTGATTAAAATATTTTGCCGATAAATGAACAGTTCATTGTCAAATGCAAATTGAACCCCACCCACTACGTCAGCCAGGTGATAAACGAGATCAAAACCACGGATAATCTCCAGGCATTTGGCTGGGTCTGTTAGATCAGCAAGGTGAAATTTTGACTCAGGTTGTAATACAGACACACCAGCTTCGTTCTGAAGATTCTGTAAACTTCCGCGCCAGAGGTTATCAACGACCTCAACCTCTGCGCCGTCTGCCACCAGCCGCTTGACCAACGAGCTTCCGATAAACCCTGCCCCGCCGGTGACCAGCACTTTCATCTTTCCGAGAGTGGTGTGTGGATGATTCATCTGTCTGCCTTTATCGGGCGTAACCGAACAATATAATTTAGTGTCTGATGATGACCCTGGCTGCGAATACATCCTAAATATCGCAGCAATCACCTTATGTATAGTCGATCGTCAATTCCTCATAAACACCGATCAGTCTGTTGATGTATGACTGGATCGATAATTTTTGTTTAACAATTTCGAGACTGTGCATGCCCATCCGGTCGCACAGGTCAGGGTGATCCGCAAGCGTGCTGATTCTATCCGCCAGTGATTGCACATCTCCAGGTTCAACCAGGTAACCGTTGTATCCGTCAATCACAACCTCCGGAATTCCACCCACAGGCGTGGATATGATCGCCCGCCCTTGAGCCATCCCTTCCAGGATTGCCATCGGCAGCCCTTCATTGTATGAAGGCAATACGAAGAAATCCATCCGTTCCAGGTAATCTCGCTTCTTTTCCCCGGTCACTACACCCACAAGCTCGCAACGATCTTTGAACGCATGCTCCGCCAATTTCTGATGGGCGATATCCAGATCCCCCTGGCGTTCCTCATAACCCGCCAGCCAGATATGGATGCCGTTTCCGTTTTGACCAATACTGCCCACCGCATCGATCAGATCAAACGCTCCCTTACGCGGTCCAATGCTCCCCAGGAAGAGTCCATAAGTAAATTCTCTTTTAGCCGGATGAGTGGTGGTTTCATCCGGTATCTGGATGCAGTTCATAAAAGTGTGTATCTTTGCTTCGTCGACGATGGAAGATAATTTCGCCTTCCATTTATCAGAGACAGCAATTACGGCATCAGACTTATTGAGCATGTAGCGGGTGTATGCCTGCACCAACTTGGAGTGATTGGTGTAAAGCTCGGCGTAGTCCGCTGCGTGGATATGGATGACGACTTTGCTCTTCATCATCTTTCCAATCCAGATGTAAGCCGTATCCTTCAACCAGGCGATACCCTGTGATGTGTGGATATGCAGCAGGTGGGGACGGAATTTCTTGATCGAGCGAGAAAAACGTGAAAGCTGTTCAATAGCAATTGATAAATTCTTGAAGGAAAATTTCCCGGATTTCTTGGAAGGGCGGTTCGAAACGGTTGGAAAGTAGTAGAGTTGAACTCGGGAGTTCACATGGGGAAGAATCGTATCCACCAGGGTACTGATCCCTCCAATGATTCCGCTGCCCGGTCCTACCATCATCACTTTCAATGAGCGATCACGATTACTATCCATTTGTAAAATCCCTAATTCTGGATATTGGACAACAATCACGATTTTATCGGTGCGCCTGGAACTCCAATGATTCCTTGATCTTCAAGTGTGATCTGTATGATCTTGCCCGTGGTCATTTCTTGTTGTTTTTTCGAGGTTACCTTTATCAATTCACCGCTGATGACAATGAGCGTTAACAGCAGCCATGTCGGTTTTTGATAATCCCATGAAACAGAAGATCCCCCAATGGCCCACATACCCATTACGGTGATCCACAGAAGGGCATCATACTTTGGATGCTTGATGGCTTCCAGCCCCGCCAGGATTAAAATGAAGCAAAAAAGCAAGAATCCAACGATGCCAGTTTCAGAAAGCACCGAAAGAAAAGTGTTATGCGCAATGGTGCCAAACCTGGTCGCAGTTTTAAATGCTCCGCTGCCCACACCCAGGAATGGATGCTCATCAATGATCCCCGCGGCATCGGCAAAGATTTGCAGTCTTCCGCCCAGGTAATCCGTTTCACCGGACTTGAACGTACTCATGATGCGCTGCATGGTACTGTCGGGGATGATGATCACTGCTGCAGCCATCAGAAGAACGATCAAAATACTGAATGGAATCTTCACCTTATTTCCCATCCGGCCCACCGTTGGCAGTATGTAGCACAAGCTGAGCATTGCGGTAATAAAACCGCCGCGGGAACCGGTGAGAAAGATAGCAAAAAAAGCAGTTGGGATGTACAGCAGGTTAATGACCGCAACCCACTTTCTAGCAGAATTCCCAACAGTGGTGATAACTAGATACCATGCCAGTGGAAGCCCAAGTGCCAGGATGACCGCGAGATCATTTGCGTTGAACCCGGTGGCAACGTACCGCCCACCTGAGTAAAGATATGCTTCCTCTCCTTTTATGAAATTCACGATTGTACCGATCACAGAAATATATGCGCCGAGTACATAGGTCTGTATTGCTATACGCAATCTTCTCTTGCTATCAACCAGGTCCCAGACCATGTAACACATAATGCCCAATTGAATGTAGGTTTTGATCCTGATGATCGTCAGGTCGCGGTCGATTGTCCAAAAAATACTGAACAAATTCCACACTATGAACAGCAGAACGATAAGTAAAAATGGATGAACACGCCGAATTCTTTGCCGGGCAATGACCCAGATTGCCCATGCCCCAATCGCCACCATTCCAATCAAGCGGTTGATGGAAAGCTCCGAGGAAATTGCCAGGCTGTCCTCAATGGGGATGGTCAGGAGAAACAGGAGCATCAAGATAAAAACGATCTTGTTCATTGTTTAGAACAATAACGAAAGATACTGGTCGGCTGTGTGCTTTACGGTGAAATCATTCCAACTCTCATCGGGAGGGCGCGGAATCTTCCCGTTGACCCCATCGAGAATCGCAGAAGAAAGTGCGACAGGATCGCCGACAGGGATCAAGCGACCAAATTTTCCATCCTGTAGAATTTCACGCGGCCCGCTTGGACAATCCGTCGCGACAACGGGTAATCCGCATGCCATCGCTTCCACAAGCACAGTCGGCAACCCCTCCCACTTAGAAGAAAGGACAAAGACTGAACTGTGTGCCAAAAAAGCATAAGGATTATCGACAAAACCTGGCATCAACACCATTTCCTGAAGTCCCAGGTCTTCGATCTTTCTTGTTAGGAGATTTCGTTCCTCGCCTTCACCCAAGATGACCAGCCTGGCATTTATTTGATCCGCTGCAATACGAAAAGCATCGAGCAAGGTCGAAAAATCCTTTTGCTCGGTCAACCTGCCAATAGAAATGACAATGGGAATCTGAGAATTTGAATACCACGCATGATCGGGAACCCTGCTGGCTTTCACAAACAGGGTGTCGTTGATAATCGGGTTATAGATCACTTTGATCCTGTTCCGATTAATTCCAACTGTACCGGCAAGGTCATCCGCAACCCCCTTTGATACTGCGATGATTTCATCACTCAACGGATAAAACCACTTGACTAAAAGTTGATTTACCCTCTTCAATCTTGGATACATCACCCTGTTTTCCTGGCTGAAGGTGTTATGTTCGGTAAGCACCACCCTGGTGGATGTCCTGGCAATCATTTTTGCCCATACTGCCAGGAGATTTCCATGAAGAGCAGAGAGTAATATCTCTGGTTTCTCATACTTGAGATATCGCACTAACGAGGGCAGTGCTGTAATAGTGCGCAAAGATCGGCGATTCTTTTCACGCAGCGCCACCAACCGGGCTTTATGCGGAATCTGCTTCGTAAACTCGCCTTCGTTCTGAGCCAAAACGATATCCACAAGAATCCCGCGTGCAGTGAAACCTTCCGCCAGATTCAACAAGATCCTTTCTGCCCCGCCGCCGTATAAGCCGGGTAAAAAGATACTCATCTTTTTTTTATACATCGGTTCTTTCTCTGCTACATTTTGTTCTTCAGAGACAGGATCGCTGTTATTCTGTGTCTTATGGCAACACGCTGTTTTGCAGAAAAGCCAGCGAAGAACGTAACCATCAAAATGCAAATGAAGGTCAATCCCACTGATAGAACCAGCCCTATCCAGGACGATGTCAAAAACGAATCCCATTGTGCCAGCTTGCCGCCAATTGATACGAATCCAAAAAAGAGTACAAGGGTCACCACCATTGGACGGAAAAGTGCTGCTACCTGGCGTATGACCGGGATCTTGATCATTTTTCCTACCATTAATGGGTATGCCACACTCAAGACAGTCCTGCCACACATAATGCCTGCAATCACACCTGGAATACCCAAGTCTAGACTGGAAACAAAGAATATTGCGAGTCCAATGGAAAGGGTAACAGAAATCAACCCGAGGATGACTTTTCGTTTCAATTTCAAGGTAAGATCGATCACATTGGCATCATTACGTAAAATCACGAATTGAGAAACCATCAAGACGATGAGCAGGTTGGTAAATCCACCCGGGAAGTGTGAATTCCCCACCCAAAGCGCTAGAAAACTTTGATTCCAAAGCAGGATAGTTGCTCCGAAGACGGTCAATATCCACCAGGTGAAAGACATAATTTCGCTTCTGACCCGTGCAGCTTTCACCATGTCCCCTGAGCCGATTATCCCGCCCAGACCAGGAAGGATTGAAAAAACCGCTATGGCAATGATGTTAATAGTAGTCTCAGGCGCGTATTTCGTCAGTGTGTAGTTTGTAACCGATTGAACCGAGTTGAACAAACCTAGAATGACCACATCACTGGCCATCATTAGAGTGTTGATCAGGTTCCACAACATGAACCAGATACTCAGGGCAAGGAACTCGCGGTTATCCTGGCGCGAAGCCCGCCTGATGCCAAACCAGGGTGCATAATTGCGAACAACCAACAAATAAAAGAAACCGGAAATCAACGTTGATATCACTGCCGCCACAGTCACGCCCACCAACCCGGTTTTTAAAATTACCGCTAGCCAGATCAAACCACCAGCAAAAAGTACCAGTAACGCTGAAATTCCCATGCGTTTGTACCCCAGGTTCTCTCCCTCAAGTGCAGAACGGGGTACGTTGCTCAGGTTAAAGAGAATCATATCCAACACCAGGACGCCTGAAGCAATGCGTATGGTAGAGTAAGATTCTGGCGTGGCCTTTAGCCAAACCGGTGCGAACCAGGTGATGATACTGCCAGCAATCACGGTTAACGGCAGAAAATACCCAAGGATCACCAGCGTACTACCAACAAATTTTCTCTTTTCTTCATCTACAGCAACCATCTGCTGGTTCGCCAGTTTCATTTTCAGAGCCTGGGTAGGCCTGCCGCTTGCTGGCTGAAGGTAACCCATCAGGCGGGATAACACCTGATTAACACCGTAATAGTAATCTCCCAATCCTGCTACCAGTACCGGGGTAACAAAGAAACCCACAAGGAGCTTGGCAACATATTCCAACCCGCTCGCCAGCGCATTCAGAGATGCTTTTTTCGTCAGCGAAGAATCCGAAAACAGCAGCCTGATGCGCTTCGCAAACCTGCTGCGAGGCAGTTCAGCCTCATCTCCGGCAGATCGCAATGAGCCATCCAACGGTGGGGAAGCTATTTGAGAATCAAGTGGTTTGTTCATGCTCATTATTGAAATTGATGATTTCCATCTTGATCAGGCGGCTGATCCGATCGATAGGAACCTTCTCCGAATCGATGCGGTACACTCGCGGACAGGGAGATTGATAGGAGAGCTTTGTAAGAATTTCGTTATAACCAGCTCGCCAACGATCCAGGAATTCAAACACCGCTGCAGGTTCTTCATTCTTCATGATGTGCGATTTCGAACGGCTGATGATACGTTGATACAGACATTCATTGGAAGCATCCATGAAAACGATCATGTCTAGCGCTTTAGCCCATTTTGTAAAGACCTCCTGCCAGAAACCCTCTAATTCTTGGAAATGCATCCAAGAAGGTCCAAAAGAATAAAGTGATGTCATGAGAAATACCGGTCCCTGATCAATGATCATTGCCTTGGAAGTGCTGTTGGATGACCGCATCAAAAAACCGGGCCAGCTGTTCACAATCATCAGCCAGGCAAGTTCTCGCCGGGTAAGCTTCCGGTCACCATTCTTTGGAAACGACATGTAATGTGGCAGAAAACAAAGGAAACTCCAAAGGAAAAAAGGCATGTCCTCAATCTTGTTGGTTGCAGGCATGCTTAATTCGGAAATTCGAGGAGTATCCTCCGAAAGGAGACGCACCAGTGTTGATTTACCTGAACCTGCAGGACCGGCAAATTCAATTTTCATTGTCGTTATGGAGTACCTCGTTTTTATAAGTATGACCAGACCAGGGATTTAACTTGCCTCAACACTTCATCTTTTGAAGAACTGGCATCAATTACATGAACATTTAATTGATCCCAATGATGTGTCCAAATTTCGTTGGATCTCGCCCTGACATCGTCTGTCGTTTCTTCTTTCTTGCGTTGTGCGGATATTTCCGGATCGACCATTAACACAATCATCAGATCCGGTCGGCTGATGCGACGATAATATTCATTTTCCTTCTCGATCAACCACCTGATCAACCGGCTCTTCTCCCCGTCCCCATACATGCGTTCAATTTGCGGTCCATCCATGAAATTGATCCCCGGGATCGGAAAACGGTCGCTGATCACAATCCCGCCGTTCGTAGAAAACCTGCAGGCCTTCCGGAAGGTCAGAAACCTGTCACGGGCTGTGCATAGTTCACGGATCGCCCACGGATAACCAGGAAACTTGATTTTTCTAGCGTCAGTGGTATATAAAAGCGGCGCTTCCAAGAATGGCTGAGACCCTACCAGACGGGAGACCTTGAGCAGCCCCCGCACAAGGATTGTCACCAAGGACCATTGCGGTTTTCCCAGGTGGATGCGCATGGTGTCAAATACTTTATTCATCCACGGGAACAGGGAATCGATCAACGTGGTTTTGCCGGATCCATCTCCCCCGACAACGGCAATGAAAATTCCTCCGCAGGTTAACCTTTTTTTGGATTCCTTTTTAATGATTCTGTACCTGAAGGCTTCACTAAAGCGATACACCAGCTTCCGCCAATGACTGATCCATCTGTTCATGCGAGAGTAAAAATTGAGCTGGTTTTCCAATCTCTGTCCAAATTGGATATCGTTGAACTTGATTCGCTTCTTTGACAAGATTTCGGCACACTGATTGAATTCCTCCAGGCCAATCATTTGAAAATCAGCCGCCATGATATCATTTACTTTTACCTTAGAGATATGATCTTTCAACCATTGCAGTTCGAAATGCTCGTTCTTGTTTAAACGGGACTCCATTCTAAAGTAAGCATCCCAGGTGAGGTGTTTTAAAACCATCCTCATCACAAAAACCACGTACTCATACTCGACTGCCGGAACTTTAATCACATCAACCTTGGTAGATGACTCGAGATATTTATCTTCGATGTTCAGGCGTATCCGTTTCGTAGCATCGTGGCCTACTGTCAATTGAAAGTGTGCATGCACATGAATCAATTCTGCCAGATCGGGATCGTAGCCGTAATAATCTCGAATACCTGGTATGCGCCTCGAATCAGACACTTCGGCTTCCTTAAAGCCCAGTGACATCAAGATATGGTTGAATATCTGAATATCCTGCCGGTGAATCAAAAGGTCAAGATCACCATCTCCATCCAGTGATTTTTGAATATTGGCATTGCTTTTCCAATGACAATATCTGACGTTGAATTGTTCCAACGCTGCACATAATTCAACGATCAGCTTGATATGAGGCCCGGATTTTGATTCAGTACGTATCCCGGTGTTCATCTTTTCGATTTCGAGTTCGGTCATTTGATTATGAAATCCTTTCATATGGATCGAGCTCAAATTTTGCTTTTACCTGATTGAAAATTTCGTCGGCCGGTACCTGATCAGTATGGAAAACCAATGTATGATCCTTTTTCTTCAATTTGTACTGGGTTACCAGTTCTTCGTACCCCTGGCGATAAATGTCGAATCTCCTGGCTGCCTCCTCGCTGCTCAGATTCTTGCTCTCATGCCATTCATCTCGATCTAAAACCCGTTCCAGCAACAGTGAAGTGGGAGCATCCAGCCAAACGAGGTAATCGATGGCATTCAGCCATTTCAAGCGCATATTTTCCCACCATGCTTCAAATTTCGGATTTCTAACCAGGTCTGGACCAAGCCACTTGAGTGCAGTCAACCAATAGACGGATCCAGGATCGAGAATCACCACCACATCCTGCTCGACTGAATACCTCCTCAGGTATGGGAGCCAGTTCTCCAGGTAGCACATCAGCTTGATTTCATGCCAGGTAAACCAGCGGGTCTGTGAAGAATGCCGCATATAAGTTGGAAACCATCGGATAAAAATCTTCATCACCGGAATCAAATAAAATGACTTGGGAGGGGGGGGAGCCAGACCGATTTGAGGATCCATCTCATGCAGCAATGTCCGCAGGGTGGTCTTTCCAGAACCAGCAACCCCCACAAATTCAATTAACATCGGATGCCCGTTTACATAAGCCATTAGTGTTCCACCTCATTCAAAGAGCAATCAACCATAATCATCCCATCGTACGGCTGGATCACCAGTGCAGTCACTCTGCTTCCATCGTTGAACCGCGCGGTACTAACCCATTTGATCGCGTCGGCTGTGATCTCCTTTGAGGGTGGTGAATGAATCGTCACACTTTGTTGATTGCCCATGGCAAACGTATAAATTCCTAACGACACCCAACCTGGTTCACCTTCCGTTTGATTAATTTCAACAATGTTCGTACCACCATTGGACACAACGCTATACTCAGCTTCTGTGGTTAGCTCACTTGCAGGATCAATCCAGGCAAGAACCTCGTAATCTCCGGCAAAAATGAGGTTGGGGAAATATGTGATTGTTGAGCCATCCCCAGTTGACAGGGCATGAACCGTTTCTCCATACTGAGAAAGACTCGCTTCGATTTCCTGCCACCCTCCTGAATGCTGGGCTTCATCGTCATCAACGATGACCTGGGACAGGGGCGCCTGGGTGCCGTTCAAGCGACAGTATTCCCTGTCCAGATTTACTGATCTGGAGCTGCTGGTCGGGTTAACGATCGCCATACCGTGCTCAAATGTCCTGGCCCAGACATCATAACTTTCTATATCTTCCTCCGGAGAGGTGATTAAATCTTTTATGACGTCCTTAATGGACTGCGACTCGTTCGACTCGATGGCTGATTCGAGAACGTACGGATCACCTGCTGGTTGGCCCAGGTAACCTTGATCAGGGAGTGTGGATGCGGAATCTTCTGAGATCATCCTGCCGTATTCGTCATACCACCAGAATTGCCCGTGCCACATCTTCCCCAGGTCAAACGAGTAATACCCGTCACCCATTAATGCGCTGGCCAACCCGAAACGCATTCTTTGATAAGATGAAGCGGCTTCATCCAACAGGGCAGCAGGAATTTCATCGAGTTTACTGGTGCCGTACCTGGCGGTTAACGATTCTTCCGGTGCATTCTGAATGATCGTTGTTCTTGGCTCGACCCCTGAACCCGACCACGCACGATATTCGTCAATGATGTCATCCCAGGAATTCAATTCCAGACCGTCAAGCAGGGCCGGGATCTGCCACTCGAATAATCTTCCATTGATCAAGGGAGCATATTCGATGGAAGCCTCATTTCCCATCAGGGTCACCTGGGGCAGAGCCTGCCTGATCTGCACAAGGAAATCAATAACCGCTTTCTTATACTCCTCGTCCAGTGCGGTTTCTTCATCCGGTACACCGTCAAGGTTGCTGTCGATATCGTCACTAAGCCACGAGATGCGGTCATAGAGCAAATCCCAGTAAATACCGCTGTAAATCGGAAGCCCAGATGTCGTTACCCCGCTTTCACTCAATTCCTTGATATTCTTTTCAGCCATGAGCTTCCGGCAATCCGGATTGATGAGATTGACCATCGGGTGCTTCCAGGTCTCCGTGATGATAATGCTCCCCGAACTGCTCCTCAGCAGGCACGGATAACCAGGATCACCTTTTCCACTCACCCACCATTCGTGAATCAGGGCATCCAGCTCCTCGCGCCCCTTGGTGCCGTATTGGCTGTGAAGGATCAGTGCCTTAGGGTTCAATCGATAAATCTCACTGGCCACCTGGCTGGCATCTTTTAAATAGTATGGAATGAGGAGATCAAAATTGGCGTAGAACTCAGCCGGATGATCCAGGTTGAATAATCCCCAAAGATTTGCGATCCGCGGGTACCCAAGCGGCTGGTCTGGATTTTCAGTGGAGGTAACTCCCTGTACAGCCGAGGCAGTGGCATCCGCTCCCGGGGTGATTGTATCTGGCGCAGGAGTGTTGCCACTGCAGGTATTCAGCAAGAATGCTGCAATGAAAAATATCCCTAAGAAAGCATACGCTCTACGGTTCATTGAACACTGGGAATCAGTTAAACCTATCGAAATATGCGATCAATTCCTGCATGCGACCGCTGGTGGCTTCATAACGCACGAAGTAATACGCATTCTTGATGTATTCCTTGACCACCATCGCAGCCATCTCTCTGTTCAGCCACCATCGCTCTGGTATCCCCGCCTGGTCAAAGGGCACGGGTGCCATGATGATCTGGATCTCGTCGCCAAAAACCTGCCGGTACACCCACCTGGCACGGCGTGAATGAAAAGGATCCGTAACCACGATCACTGAATCAACTTTCCGCCCTTTTTCTTCGATGTATTCTTTTAACAGCCCGACCTCTTCAAAGGTGGTGTAGATCTTGGAATCGTTGATCGCAATCAAGTCAGGTGGGATGCCTTCGTATACCGCCAGCTCACGGCTGAACTCACCAATGTAACAACTCAGCGGCTCGCACCATCCACCGGTGAAAAAGATTTCGTCCGCCCATCCCTCCTGCATTAATTGGATCCCATACCTGGTGCGGTATTCAGGCCCGCTGATCACATGGATGATGTCAGCATGCTGAACGGGATCATCGATGACCAGGAAATCTCCCACTGCGTTAAGCAGCGGCCCGAAAACCAATAAGAGGGTTGAGAGGAGAATGACGGGAATAAAGACTTTTATATAGTTCATTTGTTTAACCAACTTTATGAGAGCCAGAACGGTTCAATGCTCCGCCATTACTGATAAGAATCAGTAATTTTCGATTGTTTTCAGTTGTGCAATGAAAACATCAATCTAGACCACATCCGTTACGGTTCCAGTTGTTCGCCAGGAATGACCACCTGAATCTGATGCTCTGCGATGGTCATCAACATCAATCTCACGCGGTCGGATGAAGGCAAGTATTGATCGAATACCGCCTGGTACCCCTCAAACGGTCCGCGTGTGATCTCGACGCGCTCACCCTTCCGATACCTGACCCATTTCGCCTGCGGTTCCTCATTCAGATGATCCATTTTGCGCCGCAATTGCTGGACAAAAGCATCCGGCACCACACCGGGTTCCCCGCCAAAGCTCACGACGCCATTGGAGCCCGGCATCCACATCAGGTTCGACATGCCGTTCTGTTCCATATCGACACGCACAAACAGATAACCAGGGAAAAAGTTGCAGGAGTTCCCGGATTTATTCTTCTTTCGGTTTAAGACAAGCGGAATATAAGCTTCAATATTCTGAAAGCCAAGCTGGCTGAATAGGAAAATCTCCTTGAGCGGCTTTGACCGTAAAACATACCAGTGCATCATCGTACACCCCTCGTCGCATTAGCAAACAACGCTCCAAACCCTTGGGATTGCAGTCAGGTGATGTATTGATTCGGTAAAGTCGGGAGATGGGTAGATAATGCTAACTCATGATCAACAAGAGATCATGAAATGGCTATGCTCAGCAAAGTTCTGCAAAGTATAAAGATGAACTGCAACTTCACAAAGAATTAGTAAACTCATTATATATACTTTCCCTGTAAAATTTCTGTTAAATTAGTAGTTACAGGGAGCTAACGGGGGCTATACCGATCTTAAGGGTGGATTCAGTTGAGAACTGCAGAACGTGTCTACTTGATGGTCAATCCCATTTCCTTCGAATATAGAAATAAACGAATCCGATTGAAAGCAGGATATAGATGACAGGGTTGATCCAAACCAGGTCATTGGCCGGACCATAGAGGGCATCCCACAACGCCACGAGAAAACCCGTGATCGAGACAGCAGCCGCGCCCATCATCACGCCGATCATGGCTTCGTTCAAATCACGGGCTTTGCGGCTGACCCACCAGGTGACGGATAAGCCCAGCAGAGCCGAACCGAAATACCGGCAGATAAACCGCTCTGATTCGTTCAGATCGATTCCATACAGTCCCATGACCGTATCAGGGATGAGCAAAAACCCCAGTGCAAAAAGGAAGGCAACGATAGCGGCGATCATTCCAAAAGTCCTGATCTTCATCTTCACACCTCCTTAAAAACCTGGTAATCAGAATATAAATGACAAATAACCCGCTCTGAGAGAGCGGGCTTTGATGGAAGATTCAAATGTTGTAAAAAACGCTCAACCTCAGAGCTAATTCCATTATAGAAAGCCCGGAGAGTAAAGTCAATCGGGAGCGCATGCGACTTAATAAAAATCGTGCCAGAATGGGTAGATTTGTGGAATGTAAGAATGAAATACTACTTACTATCGGATAAAAAAACTTATATGTTACATACATTAATCAGGGTACACAAAATTCATAAGGAAACCCAGTAACACAGTATTTTCCGAACAGCTGACTTTTACTCTCGAAAATTGGTGGTGTCAGTAACCCATATGACATTTTCAGCAATTGAGATTTTATTAATGGGTTTTCGAGTAGAGGAACCGTATGCTCAAAAAAAAACGATATTATCGATTATTCTCTAATATCGGTCGGTATTTCTTTTCTTTTCCTTCCATGGAACAGTCTTACTAATATTGGCATCCAATCCATAGAAATCGGGGGTGTGATAAGACTTAATATTCTTGTGTCTGTACTGTAAGAGTGCAGCAGTATAAATACCATCTCTGGAAATCTTACATTCGTCCAATAATATTTTAACTGCATCCTGAAGGGATTTACCAGTAAAATGCTGAGCCACAACTAATAGTACCTTATCGTTTGGGTCCAGAACGATGGATGGGGTGCTAAGCTCAATATAATCCAGATTGCTTTCCATGTTCCTATGAATTCTGTTCCCAGATCTTAATCTTAAATTTGAATTGATCACCCCTATCTTAATCTTAGGAATTTCCTTTTCTGCAACGTTGCGCGAGTTGTCATCAACGATCCCGGCTGTAACCAGCTCGCTGCAGATCAAACCAGCGGAAATAATTCCTCCGCGTCCAACACCAATAATAGCCGTAGGTGAGAATCCCTCATCCTTCATTTGTCGCACAACATTTTTATAAGCTTTGACGATATCACTCCAAGGTAACGTACCTTCCACGTAATATAGCCAGATATCCCTCCAACTTTGTCCCCATATTTGAGGAAGGGCGCCGATAAAGCCGATCACTGAAATAATAGCCAGAATCCTTTCTAACATACTCATTATTTGCCCTCCTTCATTTTGGCCAGATAGTTCATAATTATTAAAACTATCAAGACTTCAACGGTGTGAGAATATGAATGGCTATCTCTTTCATATTGGAAGTCAATGTACTCTTGAATAATTCGAGCTCTCTTACTCTCTCCGAGCAAGTGATCGATTTTGTCTTTCTGATCCAAATTGATCAGGAAATACTCGCTTCCACCAAACTCATATGGTGTGGCTTGGATACAATTCAAAAGACCGGTGAATGGAAGGTTATTAATATGCTCTTGAAATCTTGGAGAAATGATAGGGAAAGTGGAGAGTTTTTGCGAACTTCCTCTTGTTATTAATAAAAGAATCTCAGCAGTGTCAACCTGAGGTAAAACGCATTTCTTTACATAAGCATCGCGATCTGAGACCTGTTTCACTGCATTAGAATATGCATACCCACGTTCATTAATATCTCGCTTTATTTTCCATTCTTTTCGCAGTTGGTCATCTGGATAAATGAAGATCGAAAAATCGATCAGGTTCTCTTGGGAGAAATCATTAATCTTTCCAGCGTGTAGTCCTTCAACAAAGGTAAGCTTTGTAGGTTGAAATTTCATTGGCTGCCCAAACAACCCTACACGATGATCATATGTAGGCACGATGACTTGATGTCCCATTTTGACACTTTTCAAAGCACTAATTAACTGACTGAAATTGTTTGCATTCACATCCTCAGGATACTCATTGAGTTTTTCCCTTTCTTTCCGAGTGTGGATGTGAAACCCATCCATGTCAAAAACAGAGATATCATCTTGAGAAAAGTACTTTGACAAATGTCTGATTAAAGTTGATTTTCCTGAGGAACTTGCACCAGCGATTCCCAGCAGGAGTACTGGAGGTGTCAAACAGGATTGGTTTTGAGCCATGTTTAACCTTTTTCAATTTTTTATGATGGTCGATGGTTACAGTAAATTCGAAAACAACCAGACAATGTGCCTGGAGCAGTAGAGATAATTAAACCTTGGGGAATATTGATCTATTTTGATTTCCCTCTTCTATTGATGGAGTTGTTTTGTTGAATGTATTAGTATATCAAATTTTCTCAATCAGTTTTTTTGAGGTCCTTTAGGAAATGCGTGTTAAATATGAAAAGGCTCAAAATAACCTGGTAATGCCTCATTTTTTCGATGTTCTTTATGGTTGTGTCGAGGTAGACGGATTTGTGGAACATGCTGTAAAGTAAACTGCCGACCTCTATATGAGGTTGGCAGTTTATTGTGTCGGGGCGGGCGGATTTGAACCGCCGACCTCTCGGTCCCGAACCGAGTGCTCT